>Ga0299906_10000060_pt1 | contig 99656 bp, 88 predicted proteins | sample RVTome_14_FD_200259 | JGI IMG/M metagenome (GOLD analysis project Ga0299906, IMG submission 200259) | Soil microbial communities from uranium-contaminated site in the Upper Colorado River Basin, Wyoming, United States - RVT145D125 (version 2) ...
CACTTACCCGCGCGATCGCCGACCTGCGCCGAACAATGATATTTTCGCGGCCCGACCCCCGCCTTCGCCTCCGCGCCGCCTGAATGTCGTCGATTTGACGGGAACGGCCTTTTGCCACGGGCTGCTATCCGCCGCGCATCTTCGACCCGCAGGCATACGCCAATCAGGGCATGCTCGAGGGCACGTCCTCGATCGGCGGCTACTGCGGAAACACGCTGAGGCGATACAACGATTTCGTGAATCTCTCGGAAGGCAAGCCGCGCGATCGTTCGCGCCTCAACACGTCGATCCGCCAATTGCCGCCGCACGCGGACTTTCTGGCCGTCGCCTATCGCGTCGTGCCCGCCGGCCGCGTCCCCGAGGGTATGGAAGTGTTGACCACCGAAAAACGCCGAGCCCTGATCCGAGACCCGGCGGCATTGGCCCGCGCGTTCCTGGCGGTTTCGCCAAGGCACTTTGACGACGGCGAAGCGGCGCTGCAATACGTCCTGAGCGGCGAGTCCGAACTTTTGACAAGCCCGGCGATCGAATCCGCCGAATCGCTCTCCGCGTCACCGCCGCTGTCGGACGACGATCGCATTGAGTTTGTCGATTTCGGTCCGAATTGCGTTGTTCTTGAGGTCCATTCGCTGGCGCCGCGCATCCTCGTGCTCAACGAAATGTTTTGCAAGAATTGGACGGCGACGATCGACGACAAAGACACTCCCATCTTCCCGGCCAACTATCTGTTCCGCGGCGTCGTCGTGCCCGCCGGCGCGTCGACGGTTGTATTCGAGTATCGCTCGACGGCCTTTACCATCGGCCTGTGGGTTACTATCGCGTCGGGCGTCCTGCTATTGGCAGTCGTGTTGATGTGTCGCCCCACACGTCGCCCCGGCCCAAACGATGACAGATCAAGGCCCGTCCCAATAAGATCGCAGCGGCAAATTGACTGATTCGGATGACAGGTTACAATCTCCATGTAACTTGCATCGTGCCGCCGCCTGTTTGCTTTCCTGCAAATTCTCGGCTTTTCGTCCAAGCCGCCCGGCCGCACTATGTTCGAATTGGCGCGACCCATGCACGCCGATGGAGGACTTGCTCATGGCCACGGGCCCTGCCGCGAAGGACCCCGACGATACCGTTCACGCCGGAAATCTCTCCGATTCAACACGTCGGGGGAATGCTTCGAGAATGGCTGGCGATCAAGCGCACCCGGATGCCGGGCCGCGCAGGCGCTGGGTGCCGCGTGGTCTTCTGGCTGCGGCCGTCGCACTAATTCTGCTGCTGGGCGCCGCATATTTCCACATACGCGTCTATCCGGAATACTGGGTTCCCAGGACTCCTACGTCGCTCCTCTTCGAGTTTGCAGACACGCCGACTAGCCCTGCTACAAGCGAATTGATGCGCAGAATGGACGCCGGTCGACTCGACGCGGATCAAATCCAATCCCTGCTTGAGCTGTACATTGATGACATCGACGTGGACTTTCGATCCCCCTATCCAAAGGGCATTGAACAAAAGGCCTATGTGACGCTCTGGTGTCCGCTGCCGAAGAAGAAATGGCAGGCGACCGTGGAGCAGATTCGCATGGTCGTCGACGGCGAGCAAGAAGATACCGTCGAGCCCAGCGCGAGTGTCTGGAACACGAAATTCAACCAGTTCGATTCTCCGGTCGATATTCCGACCCTCGAGGAGGGAACCCATACGTTGACGTTCAATGGAGTCGCCAATATCCGCCCGATCGTTGATGGCAAAGCAGGCGACGTTGCTTGCAGCCATTCGTTCACGATTGAAAAGCCGTTGGAAATCAAGGGTGCCTTTGCGGACTACGCAGCCGCCATTGGTTCCGATGAGAATATCGAATGGATTGAGCAATCGCTCGCGGCCGTCGTGTCCTATCGCGAGCGCGATGAGGTTTTCCAATTGCATATCTTCGAGGGACGGCTTCCCTTTCCCATCGCCGCGACCGTCTGGGCCCGATTGGGAAACGACGACGATCACCCAGATGGAAGCAGTGCCAATGACGGCTATCGGCAGATCGGGCGCTTCACGTCGCGGTGCTGGAAAGGCCAGATGTTCATGTCCACTCACGCATATCCGCTCGAGGAGATGCTGGGGGACCGCCGCCGTGGGCGACTGGCCGTGCGCCTCGCGCCCGATCCTCAAACGGCCATTGTCGAACAGCTCGAAGAGTATTTCGACGGAACGATCGAATGGCGGCGCCTGAAGATCAACCCGAGATATACCGATCGTATCGCGCCGCAATACGCAAAGCCACCATGGCGCGTCGTGCGGCCGAATACAAATGACGCGCGCGACCGCCCGACTGGGGCATAGCGCCGACGCATTCAACGATGGGCGGGCGCACACAGTCCCGGCGAGAATTCCGCACGCGACGACTCAAGATCGACCAAGGGTTAATCGAGCTATACACTCGACAGGGCGCCCGACCCCCTGTGTCCCGCCCGGCGGCTTCTCCCCGCCTGCGCGGGCGGCGGGCTGGGGGCGTCCAGCTCCACCAGGAACGGACCGATCGCCAGGTAGCGGAACCGCGCGTCCTTCGCCGCGCGCAGGGCGTCCTCCGGTGAGCAGACGATCGGCTCCTCGTGCATGTTGAACGACGTGTTGATCATGGACGACAGGCCGGTGCGCTCCTTGTAGGCCATGAGCAGCTTGTACGTGCTCGCGTCGTCGTTCGCCCCGACGAGCTGCGGTCGGGCCGTCTTGTCGAGGTGGACGACGGCCGGACAGGTCCGCGCCATCTCGTCCGTACACTCAAACGTGATCGTCATGAACGTCGCCGGGTGCTCGGCGCCGCGAAGGCCCTTGTAAACCGACGCCGCGTCCTCGCGAATCGTCACCGGCGCGAACGGCATGAACTCCGTCCGGTGCAGCCGTTCGTTGAGCCAGTCGTTGACCGTCGGATCGGTCGGCTGATACAGAATCGAACGATGGCACAGGGCCCGCGGTCCGAATTCCATGGCCCCGTGGAACCGCGCAACCAGCTCGCCGTCCGCCAGCAGATCGGCGATCCTCGTTTCCATGTCGGCCGGGCGTTCATGTCGGGCGCCCTCGCGCTGGAGCATGTGAGCGATGTAGTCGTCGTCGTACGTCGGCCCCCAATAGACGTGGTCGAGCGCCTTCGGCTCGTAACGATACTGCTCGCCCCGGCGCTCTTGTTCATGGCGGTGCCAGGCGTATTGAGCCGCGCCCCAGCCGAGCCCCCCGTCGGCCATGTGGGGAAAGATAAAGACGTTTTCAATCTCCGGGATTTCGTGCAGTCGCCGGTTCAGCGACACGTTGGCGCACACGCCGCCGGCCATGCAGAGATTCGTCGCCCCCGTCTTGCGAACGTACAGCCGGACGTACTCGACCAGTACGTCCTCCAGCACGTGCTGATAGGCGTAGGCGAGGTTTTCCGGGCCCTTGCGCTTCAGGAGCGACTTGAGCCAGGGGTAGCTGCCGTAGGCATACGGCGCTTCGAACGAACCGTCGACGTTATAAAGATTCCGCCGGGCGAAAGTCATGCACTCTTCGTCGTGCCGGCCGCGGGCCGCCAGGCCGGTGATTTTTCCCTCGTGTCGGAACGGCCGATAGCCGGCGGCCATGGTGATCGCCGAATAAAAGTTACCGGGCGAGTGCGGAAGCATGACGCTGTGGACGTGCTCGAATCGGCCGTTGTCGCAGGAGTAGAGCGTCGCCGTCTTGCCGTCGCCCTGCCCGTCGGCGGTGAACGCCAGGGCCTTGTCGAACCCCGAGCCGTAATAGGCGCAGGTGGCGTGCATGAAGTGGTGATCGGGGCGCTCGATCCGCTTGGCATCGACGCCGACGTCGCGGGCCCAGTCCAGGAGCGTCTGGTTGACGCGCTGGCTCAGTGCGAGGCGCTTGCGCCGGTTGCGGAAACGCCAGATGCCCCAGTTGGCGAGGCGCCACGACAGCGGGCCGGGGAACGAAAACCACCGCGCCTCATCGAGGGCGCGAAGATTGTGCGAGTACTCGGAATGGACGTCCTGGCGGACCGCGAGGATAAGGTCCACGTCGGATATCTCGGCGCCTGCCTGCTTCAGCAGCCAATCGATCGTCTGGTTGGGATTGCCTTCCTGTTGTTTGACGCGGGTAAAGCGCTCTTCGTTGGCCGCCCCAACGAGTACGCCGTCGCGCAGCAGCGCGGCGCCGCTGTCGCAGTCCAGTTCGCTGATGCCGAGGATTAACATGCGCCCTTCCCGCTCCGCTCGTGAACTTTCGCCAGGACGACCCCGCCGCCTGCGAGCGATCGATCCGGACGATCCGGCTCACCGCCGCCATGAATCACCGGGACGGCCCGCTCGCGAGTGTCTCGCTTTCGGGGAGACAGACCTTCCATCATATCCCCTCGCCGGGCCGCGACAAAACCCTCTCCCCGGCGTCCGTTTTTTTCGATTCGCCGAATCGGGACGTCTCCGAGGGCCCTTGCCCTTGACGGGTGCGATAATGTCCGACGCCGGCAATACTTTTCCTGCAAGCCGGGCTCCGCTCTTTTACCGGCGAGCGGGCGTTTCGCGCGGCGCGGGCCGCGACCGACGCCGCCAAGGGCCGGCGCCGGGGCCGATCCAACCGATCGTCACTTCTTTCGGGCCGAGAAAGAATGGCTCAGCGAAGTCGTCGGGTTCAGTCCTTGCAGCGCGATCAGCGCCTGCCAGAACAAGCAGTGAACCCAGGTCGGGCGTCGATAGGGCTCGCGCGGCTCTCCGATAAGGGGAATCAGGGCCGCCAGCCGGGCGCCCGTCGTCGCCGTGCGCACGAAGTGCCCGTAGTCGCTGCCGGGCGGCCGGTCGCTCATGATCTGATTGAGGTACTTGAGGTATCGAATCACGTCGCGAAACCGCAGCGGGCGGCAGCTACCGTAAAACTCCAGCCCGAGGCGATCGAACCACTCGAGCACCTCGCCGAACGAATGCTCGCTGCGATAGGGGATGCAATAACGGTCGTAGAGGATCATTTTTTCGCCCTCGGTCATGTCCGCGAGCGGCTTGCGTCCGTAAAGCCGATGGGCAACCTCGAATTGGCGCTCGACATCCGGTCCGGCGATGCGCTCGATGCGCCGCTTGCGCACGTTATGACGCCAGTGGTTCCATGCGTTGTAAACGTAGATCGCCACGAATCCGCCCGGCCTGCACACGCGCACCATTTCCGCCAGGCCCCGGAATGGATCCGTCGTATGGTGCAGGACGCCCCACGACACGGCCACGTCGAACGACGCATCGGGATAAGGAATGGCGAAAAGATCTCCCTCGACGGGCGTGAACCGATCAAAGTCCTCTTCCCGCGCCGCCTGCTCAGCCAGTCGCAGCGACGCCCGGGAAAAGTCGAGCCCGACGTATTCCCTCACGTCGTAATGCCTGGCAACGAGCATGCTGCGGCCGGTCCCGACGCCGACGTCGATGACGCGCGCGCCGCGCATCGCCGCGTCGAGCCCGAGAAACTTGTACTTGCACAGCTCGAACGGAAAGTGCTTGTGCCGCTGCTCGCGCGTCGTCTGCGGGAACGGATGGGCCTCGTACAGCTCGCGGATGGCGCGGCCGATGCGCCCGGCGGACGCGCCTTGATTCAGCGGGTCGTTCGTGTCCGCGGAGATCCGGTGTTGCATGCCTTCTCCGCTCATCGCGCCTTCGATCCGGGGCTCACCATCTCCTCACGCCGACCCTGGACGAGCGATCATACTCCGACGGCGCCGCTCTTTCATCGTCCGGCGATCCTTCAGGGTCGCAGCCGCTGCGCCGCGGGACAATCGCCCCCGCCCTGTGATCGCCAATCGGCGTGAGGGCGCCGGTTCGGCTTCCCGCCGGCGCTGGCCTCCTTGCGTTACCCGTTGAATAATGCCTGCCATCGGGGCCCCGTGCCGTATCGCGGCGCCGAGGTAATACTCCATGATGCCATCGCTGCGCCTGTCATGGCCGGATTCGCTGAGAAAGGACGTCGAGGCGGTCGTCGACGAATGGACGGTCGGTCAAAAAATCCGCCGCCTCTGGGACCGCGACGCGACGCTCTGGACCGACTCGGGCGAGCAGAATTGGCTCGGCTGGCTGGCGGTGACCGACGGCGCCGCCGACCGCTGCCGGCTGCTGGTTGAATTCGCCGACGAGGTTCGTGCCGACGGCTTCCGCCACGTCGCGGTCCTGGGCATGGGAGGATCGAGTCTCTGCTGCGACGTGCTGAGCCGAGCGTTCGGCCCCCGGGCGGGATACCCCCGGCTTTCGATTCTCGATTCGACGGACCCCCGGCAGATCGCCGCGTTCGACGCCCGGCTGGACTTGAGGACCACGCTCTTTTTCGTGTCGAGCAAGTCCGGCTCGACGCTCGAGCCCAATGTCCTGATGGCGTACTACTTCGATCGCATGGTGCAGACGGTCGGCGCGGACGCGGCGGGGGAGCATTTCGCCGCCGTCACCGATCCCGGCTCGGCGCTGGAGGCCGCCGCGGGGGCGAACCGCTTTCGACGCATCATGCCCGGCCTGCCCGACGTCGGCGGCCGATTCAGCGCCCTGACGAATTTCGGCCTGGCGCCGGCCGCCGTCGCCGGGATCGATGTCACGCGGCTGCTTGACAGGGCGAATCGAATGGCCTGCGCCTGTTCGCCGAGCGCGCCTGCCGCCGACAATCCCGGTCTGGTCCTGGGCGCGGCGCTGGGCGCGGCGGCGATGCGACACGGCGTCGACAAGGTGACGATCATCGCCTCGCCGGCCGTCGCGTCATTCGGCGGATGGTTGGAGCAGCTCCTGGCCGAGTCCACGGGAAAGCACGGCAAGGGCCTGATCCCGGTGGACGGCGAGGGACTCTTCCCGCCCGAGCACTACGGACCGGATCGGCACTTCGTCTACCTGCGATGGGCGGCAGCCCTCGATTCCGATCAGGAGCGCGGCGTGGCGGCGCTGGAGGCGGCCGGGCGGCCGGTCGTGCAGGTCGAATTGTCGGACGCCTGCGACGTCGGGCGCGAGTTTTTCCGTTGGGAGTTTGCGACGGCCGTGGCCGGCGCCGTCATGGAGCTCGATCCCTTCAATCAGCCCGACGTCGAAGCCAGCAAGGTCGCCACGCGCGAGTTGACATCGGCGTATGAACAATCGGGGCGGCTCCCCGGAGAGTCGCCGTTCCTGGTCGATCGCGGCATCGCCCTGTACGCCGACGCCCGTAATCTCTCGCAACTCAATCTGCCGCCCGGCGGCGCGACGGTGAGCGACGCATTGGCCGCCCACCTGATGCGCATCTCGCCCGGCGATTATTTCGCCATCCTCGCCTTCGTCGATATGTGCGAGGAATTCGACGTCGAGCTACGGAAGATCCGCCGGTCCGTCTGCGCCGCCACTTCGGTCGCCACCTGCCTGGGCTATGGTCCGCGGTTTCTTCACTCGACCGGCCAGGCCTACAAGGGCGGACCCGACAGCGGCGTCTTCCTTCAGATCACCTGCGACGATCCCGACGACCTCCCCATTCCCGGCCGCGCCGGTACGTTCGGCGTTATCAAGCAGGCCCAGGCCCGGGGGGACTTTCAAGTGCTGGCCGACCGCAGGCGCCGCGCCCTCCGCGTCCACCTCGCCGCGCCGGTTAGCGCCAATCTTCGCCGCCTGCGCGAACTCCTCAGTGATTGACGAATTTTTCGCCGCCGACGGGCACGACATCGCCGCGCCTTCATTCGCGCCGCCGCCGCTTCCCAAATCAGCAAACGTCAGGCCGTTGCCTCGGCTCAATATGCCCCGCGGCCCGAGAGGACGGCGGGGATCGTGCGCCAGAGGATGCGGATGTCCAGCGACAGTGAGCGGTGGCGGATGTACCACAGGTCCATCGCCAGCCATTCGTCGTAGGGAATCTCGGTGCGGCCGCTGACCTGCCACAGGCAGGTGACGCCCGGCCGGACGCTGAAGCGCAGCCGGCGATCGGCCGTGTCGGTCGCGACCTCGTCGAGCGGCAGGGGCCGCGGGCCGACAAGCCGCATGTCGCCGAGCAGGACGTTGAGAAACTGCGGCAGCTCGTCGATGCTGCTGCGACGGAGGAACCGCCCCACCGTCGTCACGCGCGGATCGTTCTTCATCTTGAAGCACGGGCCGGTCGGAAGCGAGTTGAAACGGCGGAACAGATTCTTATCGTCGTCGGCGCCGTCGTACATGGTCCGCATCTTGTACATGACGAACGGCCGACGACCCGCCCCCGCGCGCCGCTGACGAAAGAAGATCGGTCCCCTCGACGTCGCCTTGACGAAAACGGCGGCGACGGCGATGACCGGCGCGGCGAGGGCCAGGGCGACCAGCGACACGGCGACGTCCATGACCCGTCCGCACGCGGCACAGACCTGCTCGCGGATCGCGGCGCCGAATATGGGCGGCGCGCCGACGAGAAATCCGGCGTCACCCTTGTTCACGGCGATGGCGGCGGTTATGTGGTCGCGGTATGGCATGAAGCGTGCCTCTTTCCGGCATCTCGCGGGGGCTACAGCCCCGCCGCCGCGGCAGCGACGGTTGCGGCGGCGCCAAACCCCGATTCGTCGCGCCGCCTCCGCAGCCGCCATCGCAGCGCACAGACCACGAAGCGCGGATGGCCGACGAGATAACGCCGCCACTTGCCCCGCGGATCGACGAGCAGGCGAAACAGCCATTCGCCGCCGATGCGACAGAGCCAGCGCGGCCCGCGGCGCTCGACCCCGGCGAGATAGTCCAGCAAGGCCCCGACGCACCAGCGCACCGGCACGTTCAGCGCCTCGCCGTGAGCGGCCAGCCAACTTTCCTGCCGCGGGCTCGACATGCCGACGACGAGGACGTCCGGTGACGCGGCGTTGACCGCGTCAACGATCTCGTCCGAGCGCGACAAATCGAAATGCCCCTCATGCGTGCCGGCGATGCGCAGGTGCGGCACGTCGCGGCGCAGGCGCCGCGCCGCCTGCCGGGCGATCCCCTCCCGGCCGCCCAGCAGGAACACCGACAACCCGCGGTCGGCGCAGAGCCGCGCGAAGCGCGGAAAGAAATCCGCCGCCGTCATGCGCCCCGGCAGTCGGGCCCGGGCGAATCGGCTGGCCCAGGCGACCGAGGCGCCATCGGCGTAAAGGACCTCCGCGGCGCGCAGCGTGCGGGCGAAATCGCCGTCGCGCATCGCGAGATTGACGGTGTGGGCGTTGGCGTAGGCGCAGGTGGTGCGCAGTTTCGCGGCTGCGCGGCCGGCGAGCAGACCGATGAGCCCGTCGGCATCGAGGCGGCTCAGCGGCAGGCCCAGGACGTCAATCGACGGGGACAACTTTCTTGACAATGTTGGCAAGCTCATCTTCCCGTTTTCGCTCCGCCAGCAGTCTGCGATACAACAACGCGTAGTCGGCGACGGCGCGCTTGGCGGAGAACCGCGCCTGGACGACTCGCTGCGCCACTTCGCCGAGTTTCTGACCGAATTCGCGGTTGACGACGAGGCGGCCGAGGGCCGCGGCCAAATCCCGGGGATCCTCCGGCTGCACGAGCAGGGCGCTGCGCTCGGATTCGACGGCCTCGGGGATGCCGCCGGCGCGGGTGGCGACGATCGGTTTGCCGATGACCATGGCTTCGAGCAGCGCGTTCGGCATCCCCTCCGACTTGGAAGGCATGCACACGATGTCTGCGGCGGCCAACGCCGGCCAGACGTTTTCATGAAACCCGTCAAGCTGCACGACGTCGCGAAGCTGGTGGGCGCGAATGAGCGTTTCGAGGTCGGCCCGGAACGGCCCCTCGCCGACGACGACGATGCGCACCTGTGGATAGGTCTGGCGCAGGACGGCGGCGGCATGGATCAGGGTGTCAACGCCCTTCTCGTAGCTGAGTCGGGCGGCGGTGACGATCAGCGGCGTGTGGGGCGCGACGCCCCATTCGCGGCGCAGGGCGGCGGCGGCGGCGGGATCCATGCGGGGCGGAGCGTCGATCCCGGTATGTATGACGGAAATGTCCTCGGACTTCATGTTGAGGCGCTGGATGCAATCCTGCTTGACGGCGTTGGCGACGGCCACGACGTGAGTCGGCAGCGCGGTGCAGGCGATGTCGAGAACGTGGTCGCTGCGGCGGCGCTTGGCGCGGCGGTACTGGCCCATCGCGTACACGGTCGAGAGGATCGTCTTGACGCCGGCCCAACGCGCGGCGGCGCCGGCGTACAGGTCGGCGCGAAGCAGATGCGTGTGGACGATGTCGCAATTGAGGTCGGCGAGTATCCGCCTGGCGCGAAGGACCGCGCGGGGATCGAACTCGTTGCGCGTTTGGAGATTGAACGTGGAGACGCCGAGGGCCTCGAGCTGCTCCTGAATCGGCCCGTCGCCGTAAAAGCAAACGGCCGACAGGTCGAAACCCTCGTCGAGGTGACGGGCCAATTGGACGAGCCACTTGGTGTCCGACTTGACCTCGAATGAGGATACAAAATGAACAAGACCGCAGCGCGGCATGTCCAGGGATGAATCCAGTCCGGAATGCATACGACCTTCGCGTCCCCCGTCGGACGGCGTACCGCCCACGCACAATGGTGTCAGATTCGGCGGTCCGGGCCGGCCGCGACCGGTTCATGCCCCCACCGGACGGCTGCCATCTCACCGCGGACCCAGTTGCCCCTAACCATACGATATCATCGGTCAGGCGAGCAACGGCATTACCCGCGCCCCGCGGAATGGTCTATCGGGACCTGGCCGCGATCGTGATGATCAGGCCGGCGACCTCACCGATGCCTTTTCGCGGACAGTGTGGCCGCGAACAATTCCGCGAATCGGCGGACCATGACCGCAACGTCGAAATCACGCCAAACACGCTGTCGGGCGGCGCCGACGCACCGGCGTCGAAGGTCCGAATCGCCCGCCAGGCGCTCGATCGCGTCAACCAGATCTCCGGCATTTCCCGGACGAACGAGCATGCCGCACTCGTCGCGGCCGATGAACTCGGGCAGCCCCCCGACGGCGGGTCCGACGAATGCCACGCCGGCGGCTGCCGCCTCCAGCATCGCCACGCTGAAACACTCAACGTCGCTGCAAAGAACCGATACGTCGATGCCGGCCAGCAGGTCCGGTATGTCGTCGCGCGGACCGACCAGGCGCAGGACTTCGCGATCGAGGCCTGAAGCGGCCACGTCCCTCCGCACCGATTCGCGATGAGGCCCGTCGCCGATGATCAGAAAGCGGAAATCCGGGTGGGCGGGCGCGAGCCGACGCGCCGCTTCGATGAACACGTCATGCCGCTTTTCGGGCCGCAGATTGGCGATGAGGCCGACGGCGAATTGAGAATCATCGAGATTCAGCTTCTTTCGCGCAGACTCTCGCGGCGCGACGTTGGAAAACCGGCCGACGTCGACGGCGTTGGGAATCACCTGGACGCGGCCGGCGGGAAAGAACTCGCGGCGAACCAGGGCCCCGCGATGGCGCTCGCCGAGGGCCACGAATGCGTCGACACACCGATAAAGGGCGCGATTGAGCCGCTCGACGTGACGCCGGCCCGGCGTGGGGAACCAATGCGACCACACAATGACCGGAACCCCTGCCAGCCGGCCGGCCAGCGTCGCCCAGAACATCCGGTCGCCGCCGCTATGGGCGACGACGATCACGTCGATTCCGCGGTCGCGGATCAGTCGGATCAGCCGACTGATGACCCGCGCGTCGGTCTTGCAAGTCAACAGATGATCGACCACGGGAACGTTCGCCTCCCGACAATGCGCCGCCAGCGGGCCCGCGTCTTGAAGACAGGCGATCGTCGGTTCAACGCCGGCCGACGACAGCCGGGTCGCCAGGGCCAGGAGCATGCGCTCGGCGCCGCCGTTGACGAGCGAATTGGTGACGAACAGCACGCGCCGAGCCGGGGCGCTCTGCGCTGCCGGCCGACCGAAATCACCGCCGGATCGCACGCGGCGGGACGCCCGAGCCGTCGCGCCGGCCGGCGTTTCGGAAGCACCAGTCGTTCGCATCGCCGCTAGAAGACCGCGAAACATCCCGCGAATCGACTGGAGATGAACCCTGCGCGACGGCCCGACGGCCCAGGCGGCGTGCATGATGGCGAGAACGGTGAAGCTCCATGCAATCTGCATCGTCTCGCCGACGCCGATGACGCAGGTCTTGCGAAGGATGCGCAAGTAGTTCAGCGTCGTCATGCAGCCGAATCGCTCTCCGTCGGCGCGGATACCGGCGATCCGGCGATGCACGACGCGCGCCAGCTTCGACTCGAGCAGCCAGTATCGCGGTGCCAGGCGGTATCCCATGTCGCGATCCTCGCCGAGGGCATACTCGACAAGTGTTTCGTCGAATGGGTTCTCCAGGACGATCGATCGTCGGAAAGCCATGGCGGCGCCGTTGAGCCAGCGGGCGCGCGTCGCGACACCGGGCCGCATGAGCACCGATGGGGCCGGCAGGTCGGGCCGGCCGCGCGGGACGATGCCCCACCAACCGGCCAGCCGGTATCCGCATTGAAAGAGCCGGGCCGATCGAGAGGAAAACGCGGGTTCGTCGACGATCGCGGTCGCCCCGGCGACGGCGGGGTCGCGCAAGAGGCCCTCGAGGTGGGCGAGGCAATCCCCGTCGCAGGTCACGTCGTCGTCGATGTAGACGATCACGTCGCTCCCGGCGGTGCGGGCACCCTGATTTCGCGCTGCCGTCAGTCCGCGGCCGGTCGCGCGCTGACAGACGAATGGCACTTTCACGCGGCCGGCGTCTTCGGCGATGCGGCGACGCACCGACTCGGCGAGGCAGCCGTCGTCGATCACGACGAGCTCGTCCGCCGCGCGGGACTGGGCCCAGACCGATGCAAGCGTCAACAGTAGCGCGTCGGGACGGTCGCGGGTGCAGATGATCACCGACAGCGAGGGCCCGTGCGTCGGCCGGCGACCGACGGGATCGGGCGGACTAGCGGTCATGACGTCGCCACCTCGACAGCGCCCGGATCGGCGGGATCTGACCGAGCGCGTCGAAGACAAATTGCCTGATGCGATTGCGTTCATGGGGCGTAAAAATCCAACGTGTCCGCAGGGCCACAAGGAGCAGAGCCGCCAGGGCGGTCACCAGCCAGGCCGGCTTCAGCGCGAGCAGGAACGCGGCCAGCACGACGAGGTAAGTCCCCCGGTCGAGCCGCGTGCATTCCGCCCGGATCAGCAACACGCAAAAAAGCAGCGCGGCGAAAATGGCCAGCACGCCGCACCAGGCCGCCGCGTCCATGCCCATGGGCCCCGAAAAACCGGTGACGAATATCGCGTCCAGGACGGGCCCGAGCTTCTGCCACGGCGGGAGGGACCGCGTTGTCTCGCGCGCCGGCCCGGCGAGCCAGTAGGCGAAGAATGCGTTGGCCGCCACGCCGACCGCCCAGGGCCAGAACATGTGACGCGTCTTCTCGTGCAGATAGAAGTGGATAGGCAGGAACGCCAGGTGCGCGGCGAACAGGAAGAACAACAAGTGCAACGGAAGAACGTCGGCGCTCGACGCGTAGCCCGGCTGAAAGACGCGGATGATCACGTCGCGTAGCAGCGCGAGCGCGGCGCAGAGCAGCAGCAGGCCCATCGCGGTGCCGCGAAACGCAAGAGATAGCTGCCGGTGAGCCGCTTCGCGACCTTCGGTTTCCCAGGTGCGGGTCACGGTGGTCAACACGACGGTCACGACGGCGACCGCGCCGATCATGACGAACTGCCCGATTTGACGCGCGGCGCTGAAAATCGCGACGGCCTCGTGACCGTGGACCTTGTTCAGGAACCAGGTCGGATAGTAGAGCAGCGCCTGCCACGTGATGCCGGCCAGTGTCGTCCACACGCTGAAGCGCAGGAGCCGGCGGGCCCAGCGCTGAGCCGCGGTTCCGGCGGCGTCGTGCGGGATGCGGCCGAGGTGCCCGAAGAAGGCGATCCCAAAGAAGACGATCGGCACGAACAGCGAGATGCCGTAGAGGCCGGTCAGCGTCAAAGCGCTGAGTTGTCGGGTGACGATGGCCGCCACGCTCAGCGCGAGGAAGATGACGCCGTGGACGATTTCCATGACGGCCAGGGCCTTGAACATCCGCAGCCCCTTGAAGACCGCCAGCAGAAAAAAATAGACGATCAAAAGACCGATGACCGCGCCGGAAAAGCGGGCGAGCAGCGGGGCATCCCCCTTGAATTGAAGAAAACGGCCCTGGTCGGTGAAGACCTGGGCGTAGAAGAACACCCCGAGCCGCTCGGCGAAGAGCTGGATCAGCAGCACGCTGATCGCCGTCACCGCCAGCAACAATCCGAAGGCCCGCTTGATGAACTGCGCCAAATCCCCCCGCGATTCATGATGCGGCACGTATCGCGTCACCGCTTCATTCAATCCGAGACTGCACAGCGGCGTCAGCACGTTGACCGCCAGGAGGATCATGGTCAGCAGGCCGAACTGCTGCGGCAGCATAAACCAGGTCAGGAGGATGATCCGGCCGAAGTTGATCAGTCGAAACGCGACGGTCGCCGGCAGGTAAAGCCCCATCGCTTCGTGCATTTCGGCGCTGGCGAACAGTCCGGTTGCCCCAGGCGACCAACCGGACCGGTCGACGGCGGGCTGCCGCACGGCCTGGTTCGGCGCGGATGCGGCGGGCTGCTGATTCAGAATGGCGTTCACGCCCCCGCCCCCGGTCTCGACCACTCCGGGCCCGTGTCGGGCCGGCCGCGGCGAATCGGCGCCGGGCCGAGCAGGGTGCAAAGGGCGACGGGAATCGCGCTGAGCCCGAAGAACAGGGAGTTGGCGAACGGATTGTCGCTGGTCTCGCGAAACGTGCCGTCGAGAAAGTAGGCGGCGGTGAGAATCCAGTAGAGCACGAGGAAATCGCGATTGATCAGGCCCGGTCCCGCGGGCGGCAACATGCGAAACAGCCGCACGCTGAAGCGCAGGATGAAATACATCATCAGCGCGTACAGCGACAGGCCGATCACCCCGGTCTCGGCGACGATGCTCAACACGTTGTTGTGTTCCATCGCCGCCGATCCGAACGCGTAAAACGGGCTCGACGGGTCGCGCGCGAACGCCGGCGCGAAATCACGGAAATGACCGAAGCCGACGCCGACGATCGGGTGTTCACTGACGATTTCAAGGGTCATCTGCGCCAGACCGACGCGGAGCAACAGCGGCTCGACGTCGGTCAGCCCGCCCCTGGCCCGGTCGGGCGAGAGGAAGTTCTGCATGTTGACGACGGCGATCATCAGCGCCGCGGCCGCGAGCAGCGACACCGATACGATGCGCGTCGTCCGGCGGCGGGAATAGGCGGCCCAGATCAGCAGGCAGACGACGAAGGACAGCCAGACCGAGCGCGTCTTCGTCCAGAACAGGACGGGCAGCATGGCGACGTTGATGAGATAGAGAATCCACCGGCCGCGTAAAACGTTGCGGGCGAGGATCAGGTTATTGAAGAAACAATAAACGAGGGCCAAACCCATCGCGGCGGACATGACGAACGGACCGCGAACGCGCCCCCAGTGAATGCCGACCGTGGGGTCGTCGATGAATCGCGGGAAGATCAGCGCGGCGATGTTGAATTGCTCGCACCAGCCCGTGGCGGTCAGGTAGACGGACAGAACGGCAAAGAAAACGACGAACCGTTTGAAATCGCGCTCGGTGTTGAACGCATGGAGCATGAGGGTGAAAACGGTAAACGGGAAGAGGTATCCGCCGATGAGTCGGTAGTGCACGGAGACCACCGAGCGCGTCTCGAAGCCGGAGATCAATGCCGACAGCGAGAAATACAGCGCCGTGGCGAGGATAAACGCTCCGGCGGGCCAGGCGTGACGAATTCGGACACGCCCGGCGGCGAGCATGCCGAGGGCCAGGGCGATCAGGACGACGATGCCGATGCGGGGAACGGTCAGGGCAAAGAAAAGCGGAACCGGCAGCCGCCAGAATTCTTCATGAAACACAATGAGCGTGACGAACCACAGGACAATGGCGGTGAGCAGCTCGCCACGGATGCAATAAAACACAAACCCGACCACGAGCCCCAGCGCCAGCCAGGCCAGGAGCACCGACCGGGTCGGTAGGATTCCCCCGGCGGCCAGACCGAAAACGGTCGCCATCACCGCGGCCGTGGCCATCAACGAAAAACCGCAAACCAGCCGGGCAGCCGTCGGCACGAGTCAGCGTCCTTTGCATTCGACGGCAGCCGGCGCCGTCCGCGCGCCGCCGCGCGGCCCGTCGCCGCTTACGTCCTTTGGTACACCAGGTCGGGGATCGGATCGGTTCGCTGGTTCAATACCAGGCCGAGGCATCGAACGCCCGCCAGATCGAGCCGCTTCTTGATCTCTCCGGCCGTCTCGCGCGGCGTCTTGCCGGCGCGGACCACGAGCAGGGCGCCGTCGCACAGCGCGCCGAGAATCTGGGCGTCCGGGTGCGAGGTGGCGTCCGCCGCGTCGATGATCACATGGTCGTATCGATCGCGCAGACGGCCGACGATGCCCTTAACCTGGCGGCTTCGAAGCAAACTCAACGGCCGCGCGATCCGCGAACCGGCGGCCATGACGTACAGGCAATGGCCGTTGTCGAGCGACGCGCCTTGCATGGCGGACTCGACGGTGGCCGCACCGGACAGGACGTCCGACAGCCCCGGCGAATCGGGCAGGCCCATCGCGCGGGCAACGCCGGGGCCGCGGAGGTTGCCGTCCACCAGCGCGACCCGGAGTTCCTCGTTGGCGGCGGCCCCGAACAGCCCCAGGGCACAGGCGATCTGCGTCGCGCCGTCGCCGCGCCTGGCGCCGGTGACGACGATCACGCGCGGCGCCGCCTGGCCCCCGGCGAGGAAGATATTACTCCAAAGCTGGCCGATCTCGCCGTCGGCTCGTTCGCGGACGCGCATCGCGCTCGGCTTCGCGCCGGTCGCCGGCGGCTCGTGGGGCGCATCCTCCCGGATATCCCGGATCTCCTCGATCGTATCGTCGATCTCGTTGGCCGGATCGTCGTCCCATCCGAAATCGGCGACGTCCAGCGGCGCCTCGGGCTCGGGTCCAGGCGACGATGGCGAAGGCGCCGCGGGCTTCGACGGTGGCGCGCGACGCGAAGGTGGCGTGGGCGGCCAGGACGACGTCGGCGGCACCGATTGCGAGGGCGTCAACGGTGCCGCGGGACGCGAAGGCGGCGCGGGCTTGGACGGCGGCGCGGGCTGCGACGGTGGTGCGGGCCTCGACGGTGGCGCGGGCTGCGACGGTGGTGCGGGCTGCGAAGTCGGCGCGGGCCGCGAAGGGGGCGCGGGCTTCGACGGTGGTGCGGGCTTCGACGGTGGCGCGGGCTGCGACGGTGGTGCGGGCTGCGACGGTGGCGTGGGCGGCCAGGACGACGGCGGCGGCACGGATTGCGAAGGCGTCAACGGCGCCGCGGGCCGCGACGGCGGCGGCCAGATCTGTTCCGGGCGCGGTGGGCCGCCGCTGTCCTTGTCGCCCGGCGGCTTTCCGGCGGGCTGGTCTTGTTTGTCCGGCTTATCCGACACCTGCTGAAATCCTCAATTCGCAAATCGCCGATGGCGTCACGCCTTCCGTGGGACGATCAGGCGGCGGCCGCGGCGCTTGATCGACCCGACGACGGGAACACCGAGAAAGCGTTCCGCATCCCACGTCGACCGCAGGGTGTGGTCGAAATGGGCGGCGAGGAACGCCGTCGCCACGCCGATCAATCCGGACACCAGCCCCGCCACGATCGTATAGAGAATCGTCATCGGGATGACCGGCCGATCGGGGTCGGGGATGGAAGCGTCATCCAACCGATCGATCGTCGCGGCCTGTTGGGCAATCATTTCTTCGCTGTTGGCGTCGATCATGTCCTGTTGCAGCTTTTCAAGGTGACGGAGCGAGACATCAAGATCGTTCTTGAGCAGCGCGTACTCGGCGAGCAGGGCGTGGGTCTCGTTCTGCTCGCTGACGGTCTGCTGGATCAACTTGTCGTGCATGGCGCGCTGGCGGCGGCGGGCTTCGATCCCCGCCTCCAGTCCGCGAACGTAGGTCGCGATCCCCTCGAGCAGCCGCCGATAGACCTCTCGAATCTGCTCATCGATGTAGCGGACATCACGGCTCTCGGGTGTGAACTGCGAGCGAATCTTCGCGCGCTTTTCCTCGAGCTTGGCCAGGGACTTGGCCATCTCCGCGAAGAGGACGTTTTCCTTCAGAAACTCGATCGACACGGCGGCGAACGCGGCATGGATGTCGTCATCGGCCATTCCGGCGATGCCGCCGGGCTGAAGCACTTCCTCGGGCAGCGTGGCCGTCAGCACCTCGTAGATGGCCGTATCGCGCGCCAGGTCCAGATACAGTGTCGCGTCGTTTTCACGCACTTTCGACAGGACGACCTGGACGCCGTGCTCGATCCCGCTCTTGAGGAGTTGTTCGAGGACGCCGACCTGCCCGGCGTGATCCTTGACGAATCGGTCGTACCGAACGCGCACCGCTTCGACGTCTTCCCGGACGAAGCGCTCGACGATTTCATCCATGACGCGCCGGGCCGGCTCGGCCAACTGCCGCTGGAGTTGCAGAAAGCGAATGACGTACATGTCGGCGAGGATGTCCGCCGCCCAATGGGCGTTCATATGGCCGTTCGGATCCTGATCCACGCGCCGGCTCGGACGATCGACGAGCAGCTTGAACGTCGCGGTCATGGCCACCTGCTCGCCGCCGGGCGTTTCCAGTTCCACGGACTTGCCGAAGCGCCGAAGTTCTTCCTGATTCTCCGCCATGGTGAGCCGGACACGCTTGCCGACTCCGTCGCCGGAGTCAGATTCCAGCCAGTCGACGATTCTTCGCAGCTCCTCGAACGCCGCTCCGGCTTGTTGTGGCGGCGCGCGATGCCACGCGTCGCGCAGGGCATACCACTTCTTCCGCAATTCCGCGTCGCCGGAGACGACCATCGTTCGGGCCAGGACGAGATCCGACATGACGATCTGCTGCTGGGCCCGGACGTATACCTCCAGCGTTCGCTCGCCGGCCTGCTCCGTGCTGATGGGGCTCTTGCTGACCGGGCGCCTGAAAATCAAACTGACCTCGCTGCGGTACGTCCGATCCAGCAGATACTCGCAGGCGGCATACGTTCCGCCCGCGCCGACGGCCACCAGCAACACGATCCACACACCGTGCCGGAAGAAGATCCGGACGATCTCGCGTAATGATCGAGTGCCGTATGCGTGATTCATTCTTCCGCCGATCGCGGCCCCGGCCCGGCGCCGAACGCCGCGAAGTTCACATTCCCAAAGCGACCCGCCCGCCGACCGGTCGGCGTCACGGACCAAACTGGGCGTTGACGTTGGGCGGCCCGACCTGCCGCGTTTCGACCGGGACCGTCGCGTTATGAATCTCGTATCCGAAGTTCAAGCCGACATTGCCGCTGTAGGGCAGCACCGCGCGGATGCCGCGGGTAAAGAACTGATCGATCCAGTCGTTGGCCACCGCCAGGGCGGTCGGCGGAACCCAAATGATGTCGCCATCCTCGAGATACACGTCGTAACGCCAGAAGCTTCCATGCGGCACGCGCCCGAATTCGCTCGGCATCTGCGCGCTGAGCAGCGACTCCATGTCAAAGACCAGCGCCTGGGGAACGGGCTGCCACTTGCGGCGCACCAGGAGGATTCGCGAGCGATCGGCCCGCGGATTGGGACCGCCCTGGTGCACGATGGCCTGGGCGAGCGTCATCGGCGCCGCGGCCGCGACCATTCCCGGCCTCTGGACCTCGCCCATGACATAGACGCGGCGCGCGGCGAATTCCAGCGTCTGCACCGTGACCTCGATCTCCTGAAGGTCCTCCTCGGCATAGCGCGCGTCGAGCAGTCGCTTCGCCTGATTGACAGTCTTCCCCGCCACCAGCGCCTCGCCGATGTAGGGCAGATCGATCGTGCCGTCGGGCTTGACCGGAACCAGTCGCGACTGGCCGCGCGGGGCGGTGGTGATGGCCTTCTTCAATTCCGAGATTTTCACGTTGGCGGCTTCCACCACCACGGTCAGCTCGGGGTCCCTGATGTAGCGGCCGTAGCTTTGCCGAAGCTCGTCTTCGAGATCGCCGGCCGTCCGCCCCGCCGCCCGGACCTGCCCCAATAGCAGGCACCGGATGTTGCCGTCGCCCTGGACGGTGACGGCCTGCTCGAAATTCTGCTGATAGGGAAAGGCGATCTTGATGATGTCCTCGATCTTGAGTTCGTAGGGAGAGTCGGTCACGACGTTTCGGACCTGATAGATGATCTCGAGCACGTCGCCGGGGACGAGCCGATACGGCGCCCGGTTCACGAGGTTTTCCTGTTGTCCGGTTCCGCCGACAAACGGTTGATAAAGCTCCTGCCTCTCGATCGGCGCGACGTCGGGGATACCCTGGCCCGATCGCGCGCAGCCCGGCAGCGCCGCCGGCGCCAATGCCAGCGCCGCGCTGAGTTGAATGATTCGCCGGCGGCGAAGCGTCAAGCTGGCACTCTCCTCGATGACGGCGGTTTCCCGGTTCTCACGGCGCGATCACCGCGCCCGGCACGTGCCGTTTGACCGACGGCAGCGCTGCTTCGGCCTCGGCGTAGTTCGAGTATTGGCCCACCAGGACCACGTGCAATTGCTTACCCAACCGGCTTCTCGACTCGACGCGCGCCGGCAGGCCGCTTCGCGCGATCTTGGCGCTGAGCTGGCTCGCGCCGCTTCGCTGTTGAAACGCGCCGCATTGGATCGAAAAATGATCCGCCGGCCATTCGACCATGCGCCGCGCGTGTTCCGCGAGATCGCCGGAGGGATGGCGCTGCACGACGATGGCGAACTGCGCCCTGGCTTCCTTCCATTCACCGGCGTGCTGGAGACACAGACCGTATCGGTAGCGCACCAGCGCCGTCTCCGCCCGTTCCGGCAGCGATTGGATCGCCTCGGCGAAATGCGCCCGGGCGGCGGCCTCGTCGCCGGTCTCGAAGGCCAGCGTGCCGGCCATGGCCCGGGCGTTGGTCGTAAGCGTCTCGTCGCGCGACAGCTCCACCGCCTTTTCCGCGTCTGTCAGGGCGCCGGCCTTGTCGGAAAGGTGTACGCGGCACAGGGCGCGGAGATAGTACGGTTCGGCGGACCCGATCCAGTTCGGATACGTGCTCAGCACGCCGTCGAGCTTTCCGCGGGCGGCCGAGAAATCGCTGCGATCGTAGTCCTCGCGGGCCGCTTCCACGTCGCGCCGCGCGGTCAGGGGAAGCTCGACGCATCCGGCCATCAGCGGCGCGATCAGCATGACGTGTAGGCGCGGATGCCGACGCGGCCGCGGTCGCCACCGGGCATGGTCGCGCGGCGTGGACTGAGAGTGTCGAGGTACGATGTTCACGATGTCGTTCCCAACCTCGTCGCCTGTCGATCACCCGCGCCGACGGACCGTCCGCCGGAGCCCTGCGCATGACGCGACCGCGCAACGCCCATCGCCCCCTCAGGACGACCATTGCGCTCCATTGAATTATCGGAGGGTCCCGGCGGCAGGTTTGCGGAAAAGGCCGGGCCGGGCACAACGATGATCAGGCGCAAGATCGGCGCGGCATCGGCAAGGATGGCGGCCCACCGGCGATGATCCTGGATGACCCCGAACGGGCCCGGGGAATAGGACCCCGGCGAATGTCGCCCGGCAACGCACGCCCGGACTATCGCGCATCGGCCTCTTGTAACGCGCATCGATTTTCGGCGCGATCGACACGAATCAGCGGCAGAATCTGCAACCCGACGTTGGCGACCGATTTGTTTTTGACAGCCCCCGGTCGCTCTCTATAATGCGGCCGCGCATGAAATGCCCGCGCAGGAAGTCCGTGTTGCCAGCGCCGAGCGCCGATGGGCGGACCGGTTACCGCGCCGATCGATGGCGCGCCGCGATCGTCGTCCTCCTGGCGGCGTCGGCTTGTCGGGCGCAATCGTCGGTGCCACCGGATCAGGCCGAAATTCAACCCCTGCTCCCAGCGGGCATCAGCGACTTCAATCTCGAAATCTACGGCAAGCTGGCCTACACCTGGAACGAGTCGCCGGACACGAGCGTCGTCGAAGTGCTCGGTGATTTTTCCGCCCGGATGGGTCAGTACCGTCTCAGCAGCCGCGACGGCGTCGTCTGGGTCCGTCACGACCGGTGGCAGGACCGGCCCTATATCGAGGTCAATGTCTTCCTGTGGCAGGATGCCCGAATCGTGCAGCCATCCGGCGCGCTGGAATCCGGCCCCGCCTTGCTGGTCACGCTACGGACCTTCGGCAAGCTGGCGTTGAACGCCGACGGCCACGCCGGCCAGGCCGATGCCCGCAGCGCGCTCTATAAGGAGGCGCTGAAGGCGCGGGCCCTGCTGACGGCGGCCCCGGCTCCGCCGCCGGAAAAGGCGACGGACCCGGTCCAGATCGCGCCCTCGCCGGAGCAACTGCCCCTGGCGGCCGCCAGGCCGCCGAAGGCCGTGCAGTTCACCGCCGAACGGCTCCTGTACGAGCAATACAAGGGAGAGTCCGTGGTCATCGCCATGGACGAGGTTCTCGTTTCGCAGGGATCGCCGGCGCAGAGCGGAGAATACCTCGAGATCCGCGCGGACGCGGCGGTGATCTATCTCAGTCCGGAGCAGGTGGGCGATTCGCTGCCCGGGATCATGGGTGAGGAGGAAGTCCGGCGCGTGCAGCCGACGAAGCCCGATACGGCGCAGGAAGCAGGGGCGCCGCGGTTGGGCGGCGAAGAGAAGCCCGACACGGCGCGCGTGCGGGAATGGGCGTCGGCGGTGTATCTCGAAGGCGACGTACTGCTGACCCGCGGGCAGCGCATGATTCGCGCCAGCCGGCTATTTTACGACTTTGACAACGAGCAGGCGCTGATCCTGGACGTGGTGACGCGGGCGGCCGAGCCGTCGCGCGGCGTGCCCATCTACGTTCGCGCATCGGAGGTTCGCCAGCTCTCGGCGACGGAATACGAAGCGCACAAGGCGCAGTTCACCACCAGCGAGTTTCACACGCCGCACGTGTCGATCGGCGCCGACCGCGTCTACTTGAAGGACCGGACCCCGCGCGGGGCGTCGGGCGAGATCATTGGCGTCGAGGCCGGACAGTACAAGGCGCACCACACGACGCTGAACCTGGAAGGGACGCCGGTGGCTTACTGGCCTTTTTCGCAGGGGGATTTCTCGCGCGACCGCATGGCCCTGCGCAACGTGAAGATGGGCTACGACGGCGATTTCGGGGGGCGCATCGAGACGCAGTGGTACCTGTTCAACCTGATGGGGCTCGAAGCCCCCGCGGGTTTCGACGGCACCTACAAGCAGGATTATTTCTCCGACCGCGGACCCGCGGCCGGAATCGATCTGGACTACCAGCGCGACGACTATTACGGACTCCTGCGCAGCTACTACGTCCACGACGACGGCGAGGATGATCTCGGCGGCGATCGCGGCAGCGTCGATCCCGTCCGCCAGAACCGCGGGCGCTTCACCTGGCGCCATCGACAATATCTTCCGAAGGATTGGGAGCTGACCCTGGAGACGTCCTACCTCAGCGACGCGAACTATCTCGAGTCCTGGGAACGGAGCGAGTTCGAAAACGGCAAGGACCAGGAAAACCTGATCTATCTCGTCAAGCGGCAGGACAACTGGCAGTTTTCTTCCCTGGCCAACTGGCGGATCAACGAATTCCTGACGGAGACCGAACACCTGCCGGATAACGTCTTCAGTCTGATCGGAGAGCCCCTCGGCGAATACGCCACGCTTTACAGCGAGTCTCGCTTCGGCGGCGTCCGATACCGCTTCGCCCATGAGGATATTTACGGGCTGAAGCCCGATCGCACCTTTGCCTGGGTCAGCACGGGAACGGTCATCCGCGGGGACACGCGCGAGGAATTGCAATTCCCTCTGCCAGACCTCGGCCCGCTGCGTTTGACGCCCTACGTGACCGGACGGCTGACCGGATATGACGACAGTCCGAAGAACCTGTTCGCCTCCAACGGCGGGGGGTTCCTGCGGCAGTTTGGCGCGGTCGGCCTGCGCGGCGACACGGTCCTGACGCGGGTGGACGATTCGATCGAGTCGGAGTTCTTCGACGTCCATCGGCTGCGCCACGTCATCCGGGCGGACTTTGCGACCTGGGGCGCAGCGGGCAATAAGAACTCGGACGACCTGACCCCCTTCGACCCCGGCGTCGATGACATCTCCGATTTCAGCGGGGGCACCGCCGGGCTTCGGCAGAAGTTTCAGACCCAGCGCGGCGGACCCGGCAACTGGCGCACCGTCGATTGGATCATCCTCGATCTGGAGGCGGGCTTCTTCAACGACCCCGAAAAGGACGACAACACCCACGGCGACTACATCTTCAGCCGACCCGAAGACAGCATCTCGTCGAATTTCATCGCGACAAATTTTCAATACCGCATCAGCGACAGCACCGTCCTCGTTCACGACAACGTCTTCGATGTCAACGAGGGAAACCTCGGCACGAGCAACGTCACGCTGGCCGTCGAGCGGGAGCCGCGCCTGAGCTACTTCGTCGGCTGGCGATACATCCACGACACCGAGAACAACCTTCTGGCCCTCGGGGCGAACTATCGCCTCAGCGAAAAGCACACCATCGCCTTTCGCGAGCTCTACGACATCGAGGAGGGGCGAAACTTCTCGACCGAGGTCGTCTATATCCGGCGCTGGCCGCGGTGGTACACGGCGGTCGCCTTCGACGTCGACAAGGCCCTGGACGACACGGGCATCACCTTCAGCGCCTGGCCCGAGGGCGCCCCGCGGCTGGGCGTCGGCTCCAAGCGGTACACCGGCCTGGCCGAGTCGGTCGGAATCGACGTGCGCTGATGCCGGCCCGGTTCGCGCGCCGCCGCGTATTTTCGATCAGCCATATCGCCTTCAGACATGCCGATGCAATCTCCGGCCGACGGCGCGATTCTGTGATCTGGTTCTTGCAATCTGCGGGGGCCGTCGCGACATCTCTTGGAGGGGAGGGTCATTGGCGTACGGGAAACCGCTTTGGCTCGGTTGAAAACCGGGGCCGGGCTGGCTCCCTTCGACGTCAACCGCCCGAACAGGGCGATACCAATCCCCCTCCGCAAGTAAGGCCCGCGGCACCGGCTCGCGTCGCGGGCCTTACAGTTTTTTACGCCCCTGGCGGCATGTGATTTTCCACCACGTTCTTGCGATGGACTGCCACTGACCACGTTGACCGTCGGCGGGTAGCTCCGCGATTCAAGTGCGACCGGTCGTTTCCGGGCCGGCTCTCACGCCCGGGCCAACCCATTTCCACAGCGTTGCCGGGATGCCGATCACGGGCGACCGTGATATCTGCCCTTGACCACGAGTTTTGATTTTATTAGGGTTCAGTCGGGAACGTGAATGGGTCCTCGATTTCGGAGTCGAACCGCCGATGGCTCGCCCAACCTTGCCACGAAATGGCAGACGCCGCCGTGACGAAGCGGCGGCCTTGACCACGATTGGGAGGAACGGCCGGCGCGGCGCGTACGAGCTGATCTGCGCGGATTCCTTTGAGTGGCTATCGCAAGCCAAGCCCAATTCCATTCATGCCGTCGTCACCGACCCGCCATACGGCCTCGTGGAATACACAAGCGAAGCGCTGGAAAAGCGGCGGGCGGGCCGGGGGGGCGTCTGGCGGATTCCGCCGTCATTCGACGGTTGCCGGCGTAGCCCGCTTCCAAGATTCACTGTCCTGGGGCCGACGGAATGGGAGGCGATGCGGGATTTCTTTGCAAAATTGTCGACTCGACTGATGCGCGTGTTGGTACCCGGCGCCCATGTGTTTATCGCAACGAATCCGCTGGTTTCCCAATGGGTCTATGAGCCGTTTATGACGGCCGGATTTGAGAAGCGAGGCGAGATCATTCGGATCGTACACACGCTGCGCGGAGGCGATCGTCCGAAAAACGCCCATGACGAATTCCCCATGGTATCGGTCATGCCGAAATCCTGCTGGGAGCCGTGGGGACTTTTCCGCAAGCCGTGCGAGGGACGCGTGCAGGATAATCTCCGACGATGGGGCACCGGCGGATTGCGGCGCACGTCGATAGACGAACCCTTCAGAGACCTGATTGCAAGTTCACCTGCCCGGGGAATCGAACGTCGCATTGCGCCGCATCCTTCGCTCAAGCCGCAACATTTAATGCGCCGACTGATCCGCGCCGCACTGCCAATCGGCAAAGGCACGATTCTCGACCCGTTCATGGGATCCGGCGCAACGGTGGCGGCTGCTGCGGCATGCGGCCTAAGAAGCATCGGCATCGAACTGCGCCGCGAGTATTTTGAGCTTGCCACCGCGGCGGTGCCTGGACTGAGCGAACTGGAAGTCGACGGTGCTGATTGAATGGCCCGATCCAGTGACTTTGATCAATCCGTCGCGCTGCCGCCGGGCCTTGAGGTGTCCGCGATTCGTCGGGCGATTGATTATGTCGAGCGCCATCTGGCGGAACTCGTAGATATCTACCACGAACAGGCCAACGTCTTCAGCGCCATTGTGGGAATCTACGGCGCCAAGGCACTCGATTCCGTCAGCAGCTACGAAAAGCACCGGCACAGCGATACCGCCCAGCAACGATTTCCCGATCTGCGGCGGCGCGGATCGGGTTCGAAGCCGCGGCCCGCAGAGTCGCTGGAAAGCAAGGGCAGCAAGAGGCCCTGGGCGATCCAATCTCATTACGATCATCCCGGCTGGTATGTCCTTTGGCGCTATCTCGTCGATTCCACGGAGTCCCTGGAAAGCGACCGGCCGGTCATCATTTGGCGCGTGGACGTCGTGTTCCTTGAAAAATCGGATTGGAAATACGAGAAAAGCAGCGCCGGCGTGTCCGGCGGAGGCCGGACACATACATTCGGCGTCAAGAACGCCGCCAGGAAGCTTCGGGGCAAGGCCGTATATCAACGGTCCGACGTTGTCATCCGCGACGGCAAACCGGTCCCCCGAAATGGCGACGATTAACAGGAGTCTCCGCTTCATCGCACGGTACCCGGCCATTATCTGTCGATCAGCGACCGGCCCGTCATCTCGGGCGGCGCGGCCAGGCCGCCCAGCCCCAGCAGGGTCGGGGCGATGTCGGCGAGGCGGCCGCCCTCGCGGAGCGTCGCGCCCTTCAGTGCATCCGCCACGACGATGAGATCAACGTCGTAGGTCGTGTGCGCCGTGTGGGGGCCCCCGGTGGCCGGATCGATCATCTGCTCGCAATTACCGTGGTCCGCCGTGACGATGGCGGCCCCTTCGCGGGCCAGGACCGCGTCGACTACGCGGCCGGTGCACTCGTCAACGGTTTCCACCGCCTTGATCGCCGCGGGCAGATTGCCGGTGTGGCCGACCATGTCGCCGTTGGCGAAGTTGAGCATGAAAAGATCGTACGCATCGGACTCGATGCGCCGCAGCATCTCGGCCGTCACTTCGCGGGCCGACATCTCCGGCTTCTGATCGTAGGTCGAAACATCCCGCGGCGAGGGGACGATCCGGCGGTCCTCACCATCGAAGGGCTCCTCGCGATAGTCGTTGAAGAAGAAGGTGACGTGCGGATATTTTTCCGTCTCGGCGCAGCGAAACTGCCGCAGGCCGAGCGAGGCGGCGTATGCCCCGAGGATACTCGGCATCTTCGGCGGGCGGGAAAATGCGACCTCGACGGGCAGGCCCTTTTCATACTCGCACATCGTGCAGAAATAGAGATCGTCGATCCGGGGGCCCCGACGGAAGCCCTGTTTGGCTGACGATTCCCCGGCTGCGGCGTCCTCGTAGGGGAATGCGTCGTAGACGAATGCCCTTGTCAGCTCGCGCGGGCGATCGCCGCGAAAGTTGAAGAAAAAGACGGAGTCGCCGGCGCGGATGGGCCGCGGCGCGCCGACGACGGTCGCCTCGATGAATTCATCGCCGCTGCGACTTGGCTCGGTCGGTTTGTCGTAGTACCGGCGAAACGCCGCCTCGGCCGACTCCGCCGCAGCGCCGTCTCCCGCCGTCAGCAGCCGATACGCCTTCTCCACGCGGTCCCAGCGCAGGTCGCGGTCCATGGCATAGTAACGGCCGATGACGGTGGCGACGCGGCCGACGCCGAGCTCGCGCATCTTGGCCTCAACGCGGGCGACGAACTCGACGCCCGACGTCGGCGGCGAATCACGGCCGTCGCCGAACGCGTGGAATTGGACCCGCTGTTCGGTCAGGCCGCGCCGCCGGCACAGCTCGAGGACGGCATACGCGTGGTCCAGCGCGGAATGCACGCCGGCATCGCTGCACAGGCCCATCAGGTGCAGCGCGCCGCCGGTTTTCTTCGCGTGATCGACCGCGGCGCACAGGCGCGGGTTGTCGTAGAACGATCCGTCGCGGATGGTCCGCGTGATGCGAAGCTGCTCCTGATCGACGACGCGGCCGGCCCCGATGTTTTGATGGCCGACCTCGCTGTTGCCCATGATGCCGGCGGGCAGGCCGACGTCTTCGCCGCAGGTGCGAATCTGCACCCAGGGATACGTGGCGCGCAGCCGATCATCGACGGGCGTTTTCGCCAGATGCACCGCGTTGGCGTGGTTCCACTCGGGATGGGGGTTGTGGCCCCATCCGTCGCGAATGACGAGCAAGAGCGGCCTGTGGGTCGGAGCGGTCAAGGATTTCCTCTAACAGATACCGTGCAGATTGTAGAATTGGCGCGCGATTTCAACCACACGCGGACGAAACACCATCTTGTTCAGTTGACAGCCGCCGGCGATTGTAGATGCGTTTGGAAGTACTTCGCGATGCGCTCGTAGAGGCGAATCGTCACTTCCGGCTGCGGCACCAAGTGCGTCAGGCCGGGCAATAGCAGCAGATCGTAGTGCCGACCGGCGCGGAACAGCGCCTCGGCGAGTTTCAATGTGTGCGCGAATAACACGTTGTCATCCGTTGTCCCGTGAATCAACAGCAGGGGTCGGCGCAGCCGATCGGCGTAGGTCAACACGCTGCACGCACGATAGCCATCAGCGTTTTCATTGGGCAAGCCCATGTAGCGCTCGGTGTAGTGCGTGTCGTAGTCGGCCCAATCGGTGACCGGCGCGCCGGCCACGGCGGCGTGAAATACCTCCGGCATTTTGCACACGGCCATCGCCGCAAAGTACCCGCCGAACGACCAGCCGTAGATGCCCACGCGCGAGAGGTCTAATTCTCTCCGCGCGTCGGCGAGCGATTTCAAGGCCGCCGCCTGATCGGCCAGCGGCAGGTCGATGAGGTTCCCAGCCGTTGCCCGCTCCCACGTGCGGCCGCGCCGCGGCGTACCGCGCCCGTCGAAGCACACGACGATGAATCCTTGATCGGCGAGCCACTGCTGGCGGAGATACCCGCGCGTCGCGGCGCTGACCACCGTATGAGACGGCCCGCCGTACACGTATACGATGACCGGATACTTTCGCGAGCCGATGAAGTCCTTCGGCCGGATGATCGCCGCGCGGACGGCGGCGCCGTTGGCGTCGACGGTCGTCAGTTCCACGCGCGGGGTCATCGGCGGCTGCTCGGCCACCGAGGGGAGTTCGCGGAGCGGCGCCGCATCGCGGCTGCGGACCGTCTGCTGCACGGACCCGTCGCTCAGCGACGCACTCTCGACCCAGACGCCGCCGTTTCGAGCGAACGATCCGCCATGTACCCCGGCGCCCCGAGTCAGGAGGGCGACGTCCGCCCGGTCCAGCGAAATCCGATAGAGATGCGTCTGCGTCGGGTCCTCGGCGCCGGACACGACGACCTCGCGGCGCTGCTCGTCGACCGCGACGACGCCGTAGAGCCGCGCCGCGCCGGGACGGTAGGTGCGCTTCAGCGCGCCGTCGGCGGCGCGGAGCTCGAGCTGCCACTGGCCGCTGCGCTCAGATGTCCAGAGAAACTCCCCGCCCCCCGCCAGCCACTTCGGCATGTCCGCGTCGATGTTGATCCAGGCGTCGTCGGTCTCTTCCAGCAGCATCGTCGGGCTGCCTGATTCCGCTTCGACCCGATAGAGAACCGCCTGCCGCTGGTCGCGCGACTGGACGTAAACCGTCAGCGGGGAATCCTTCCCCCAATGGACCGAGGCCAGGTACGGATATCGCTCGCGGTCCCATTCCACCCAGCGCGGACCGCCGCCGGTCACCGGCACGATCCCCAGGCGGACGCCGACGTTCGTGCCGCCGGCGCGCGGGTACCGTCGGGCCGACGGCTCGTTGCCCGGCAGACGGGCATCGGCAATGTAGAGCATCTCGACGTCGCTTTGATCGGCCTGTTCGAAGGCCATCCACCGCGAATCGCCGCTCCACCAGTAGCCGGTGTACCGCCCCATCTCCTCCTGGGCGACGAACTCGGCGACGCCGTTGGACCGATCCGCCGTCCCGCCGGTCGTGACGGCCCGCTCCTCGAGCGTCCCCAGATCGGTAACGTACAGGTCGTAGCCGCGGATGCACGATGCCCATCGGCCGTCCGGTGAGAGCTTTGCGTCGCGGGCTGGCCCCGCGGCGTGATCGCGAAGGGACGTGACCTTGCCGCTGGACCGCTCAACAAGATAGAGCCGGCCGCTGAGCGACGTAAGGATGCGCTGCCCGTCGAATGAGAGGTCGTATCCGGTCAGCCCCGCGCCGATCTCGCGCATGCGCTCCCGGCGCATCTTTTCCTCGTCGGTCAGCGCTTCATGACCGCCGTCCAACAACTCGTCGGCGCGGAGCAGGCCGCGAAGCTGGCCGGTGCGAACGTCCATCGCGTATAGATTGCTCGACAGATCGCGCGGGCCGCTGCGCAGGAACAGCAATTCCTCGCCGTCAGGCGTGACGCGAATCTTCTTGGGATGCCCGGCGGAAAAGCCCCACGTCTCGGCATCGATGCGCAGCAAGCCGGTGTCAATGGGGCGCTGCTCGGTCATGGGCGGGACGCCGGCGCATCCGGCGGCCACGACGACGAGAACCGCGGCGGCCACGGACACCGATCCACGGGCAGCAATTCTGATCCGTACCATGGGGTCCACTCGCCGGCCGGGCCCTGCCCGATCGAACGATTTGCGGGGCGTCGCATCCATTGGGCAAGAGCGCTTGCCAGCCAGACAAGGCCCGACCGATTCTGCGGTCAGGTTCACACGGAAAGAGGACCGGGCCCAGTCTGCATAACCCAAGCCGCAATGGCGCGCCGCCGATCGAATATGCGATGGGAGCATCAACGGCCGATCGGGGTGAACCGGACGGTGTCAGCGAAGAGATCGTGTCCGGCCCCGGCCGTGGCGACGCCGGGGGACGCCGGTCCGAGCATTCCCGTGGCCCCCCCGAGGCCGAGCCCGGTGCCGACGGTGTCTGCGACGGTCCGCACGCAGGTTAGCATGCTGAAGATCGTGCCGGCCGCGAGCGAGACCGAAAGCGCCTTGATCAGGCGATGTACTTGGCGAGGCACTGCTGATGACTCCATTCCGGCCGCGGCGAGGCGAAATGCCCTTCCACTGCGCCATATGACTGGGCCGCCGACCCTTTGACCACGCGCCAACGTCATACCCACGAGGCGAGACGCTGTCAATGAAAAGTCTAAACCAAGAATTCACAGGAACTTAACGGGCAACGTCAAGCGATGGTCGGCATCTTTGGCGACGGGTTGGAGCAAGGCACGGTCTAGCGTGGCAGCACGTCCATTCGCCCCGGGTGCCGAGAATGGCGGTCGCCTTTGGCAACGTCTCACGCTCCAGCTCATGACGAGGCCATTCAAAACGGCGACTCCGCCGCCGAGCATACCGCACCTTGATCCGCTATCGTGTTACGATATGCTCCAATCCCATGGTCAGGAATGCCCTGAAACCCTCCGGTCCTTGTCTCGCCTCCAACCCGACGCACGTAAACGGGGAATTGCCGGTCTGGCTGGACACGATTCAATGTGTCGATTGCATCGAAGGAATGCGCCGGCTCCCAGACTCCTCCATAGATCACGCGGTCTTTTCTCCGCCATATGACGCGGTTCGCAAGTACGAGGGATTCGCTTTTGACCTCGGCGCGACGGGCGAAGAACTCTTCAGGGTGTTGAAGAACGGGTCGATTGCGGCAATGGTGATCCAGGATCAGACGGCCCAGTTCGGCAAGACGCTCACGTCATTTCGCACGATTGTGGATTGGTGCGATCGCATTGGATTCAAGCTTTTTGAGTGCGTGATCTATCGCAAGCACGGGTCGGAGGGGGCGTGGTGGACGAAGCGTTTCCGTGTGGACCACGAGTACATCCCGCTGTTCTTAAAGGGAGACAAGCCCGCTTATTTTGATAAGGAGCACCTCAAGGTCCCGTCCAAGCATGGTGGCAAGGTCATGACCGGAAGCGGCAACCGCCGCACCGACGGCGGGACCAACGGCACCGTCCGCCGCTCGATCAACGAAACGAAATGCCGCGGAACGGTTTGGAACTATTTGATGGCAGGCGACAAGGACCCGCTCAAACGCAAGCACCCGGCGGTCTTTCCGGATGCCATCCCTCGAGATACCATCCGATGCTTTTGCGCCGAGGGCGGCGTTGTCCTAGACCCCTTCATTGGCTGCGGTTCAACCGCAGTCGCCGCGAAACAACTCGGTCGGCACTTCGTTGGTTTCGAGACTAGTGAGGAGTATTGCCATTTGGCGCATCAGCGCTTGGACAAGGACGCGTCGCTGCTCTTTTGAGTTCAACCGAAGACGCTGTTACGATCAAGTGTATATTCGCATCGCTCCGCCGCGGTGATGGCCCAGGATAGCGGGGCCAAGTCGATGACAGAATTGAATGCCTTGAGATTCGTCATTGCCGAGTTGATCCCCTTCTCGAATTCGAAGAGACGCCAATGATTCCAGGACCATTGTTCAGGCAGGTATTTCCATGTGGTTAGCTTTCCGAGCATTTCGAGAAACTCCTCGCTCCGCAACCGCGCCCCGTCTTCATAGCCCCAAGTCGGTTGCTCTCCGTTGGAATCTGCTACGAGGTTAACGACGCGCCCCTCTCCGCCGCGCTCGGTGATCGCGATTCGATCGCCACGATGCCCCGTGATGCTGAGTTCGTCACGGCGCTTCCAGAAGTCGAGCATTTTCGTCATGACCTCATAGACGCTCAGATCGGGATTGTGGAAGAGAGCATGGAGGGGGTTTTTCTCATTCTTAACGCCCAGGTACCGCATCCAATCCCATGCATTTTCGGTGTATTGCAGAAGAAGCTTGTAAACGCCATCAGCGAATAGTAATGGTCCAGTCGCAGATCCTGGGAGAGCGATTTCATGACGCGCGGCAAGGACGACAAGCATGAAATGAATCGAAGCAAACGGATATTTTCGATTGAACACGCGTCGATCGTGGTCCCGCCAATTGTTAATTGCGAAGCAATTCTCAAATCGATTATCCCAATCGTCGGGCTTTCGATTCGCGTTGAACAGCAACATGTGATTGCCAAAGCTCCGCACGCCTCGACGAAAGATTTCGACATCGACGAAGACGCATTCGTTCGGGTCGACCCGGTGGTCGACGACCAAGGCCTTCCCATCATAGAAGCCGCGAACGTGCCACTTCAGCAAATTGGAAAGGAACAGCCCACAGAGTTGTCCGTCCGCGTCCGGGCTGATGACACAGGACAGGCCCTCTTCGACCAGCCATGGATGCTGAGCGATGACCACTTCGGGATCGAAGAGATCGTCGGCTGATAGCACTGTTTCAAGGAGAGTTGGCATCGGTTCAATCGTCTAGCGCGTACTTTCGGAAGAACGCGGGAATGGTCATGTCGAGGGCGTGAACCAGCCGTGCGACATTCGTCAGTGAGAGATTTCGAGCGCCCCTTTCGACGTCGGTGATGTAGGAGCGATACAGGCCGGAGGCGTGCGCAAGCTCCTCCTGGGTCATGCCTCGTTCAATTCGGCGCCTGCGCACGGCCTGACCAAACTGCCGACAGAGCTTGTTTCGGGCACGGGCCATTGTCGGAAAAGAGTCACATTTCTAATGACAGCCGTCCACCGGATCGGAGTGACATTCAGCCGCCGCGATCCCCTCCGCGGGTGTGAACTCCTAAGAAACAGTGAGGTGGAAGGACCAATGGCTACCGGATGCCCGCCGTCAGAGAGACCGAATCCCAGCCCTGGTCTTCTGGGTTGCTTTGCATGGCGCGTTGATTTGGGGCGATTGGCGGGACTTGAAGAAGAACGCCCTTTACGCTCAAATCCACCTGCCGATGATGGCAAGAGGAACTGTGATATGCCCGGCGGACCGGATCGATTCGAACGCCACTATGATCGTCGCCGCGAGGAGGAAGAGCGGCATCGCAAGATGCTGCCCGGGGAAGACGACGAGCCGTTGCCGACGCCGGTCGAGCCCATCAAGAACGTCTCCGGCGAGCCCGGTCGCAACGACCCGTGCCCCTGCGGCAGCGGAAAGAAATACAAGCAGTGCTGCCTCAAGAAGAAATAGCCCGCGGGTCGGCGGCTCGATGGGCGGCGCGTTGACGATCGTCGCCGGCGGTTCGCACGGAATTGCCCCCCTTCGCCTGACCCTTATGATGCCCCGATGCGGCTGATTCTGGACGCCCTTTATCTCGTCATGGGCTTGACCTATCTACCGTTTCTCATCTACCAGATGGTGTTTCTGAAAAAGAACCGCCGTGGCTGGCGGCAGCGTTTCGGCGGCGTGCCGCGGCGGACGGACCGCCGGCCGGCGATCTGGATACACGCCGTCTCGCTCGGCGAGGTCAACGCCACGCGGCAAATGGTCGCCGCCCTTGAAGAGCGCCTCCCGCAATTCGAGACCGTCCTGTCGGTGACGACCGATACCGGCCATGCCGCCGCCCGGCGTCTTTATCCCGGGCGCACCGTGTTCCGCTATCCGCTCGATTTTTCATTCGTCGTCGCCCGGGCCCTGCGGCGAATCCGTCCCGCGGCGATCGTCCTGATGGAACTCGAAGTCTGGCCCAACCTGATCGCCATGGCGGCGGCCCGCGGCATCCCCGTCTGCATCGCCAATGGCCGCGTGACCGAGGAGCGATCGATGCGGCGCTTTCGCCGGACGCCCCTGCGCGGCATGGCCCGGCGCATGTTCTCGCGGATCGGCTGGGTCGGTGCCCAAAGCGTCGCATACGCCGAACGGTTCGTCGAGCTCGGCGCGCCGCGCGACCGCGTCGCCGTGACCGGGAGCATGAAGTTCGATACCGCCGACGTCTGCGATCGGGTTGACGGAGACGCCGACCTCGCCGCGGCCATGGGAATCGACCGCTCCCGCCCGCTGATCGTCGCCGGCTCGACGGGGCCGGGCGAAGAAGCGCCGCTGTTGGAGAGTTACCGCAAGATCCTCGACACGCACGGCAACGCGCAACTGGCGATCATCCCGCGTAAGCCCGAACGGTTCGAGGAGGTCGCCCGGACGATCGAGGCCGCGGGATTCTCGTGCCGCCGTCGCAGCCGGCATCCCGATGGCGCGCCGACCTCGCCGCCGGGTACGCCGCGGACCGTGTTCCTCGGCGACACGATGGGTGAGCTGCGAAAGTTTTACTCGCTGGCGAGCGTCGTGTTCGTCGGCCGGACGCTGGTCCCGCTCGGGGGGTCGGACCTGATGGAGATCGCAGCGCTGGCCCGCCCGATGTGCTTCGGCCCCCACGTCGAAAACTTCGCCGACATCGCGGGGGAGTTGCTCCGTGAGAACGCCGCGGTTCAGATTGCAGACGTCGCCGAACTCGATGCGGCGATCGGCTCGCTGCTGGCCGACAATCAGCGCGCCACTGACATCGGTCGTCGGGCGCGGCAGGTCGTGGAAAAGAACCGCGGGGCGACGCAGCAGACGGTTGAGGCGATCGTGCATCTGTTGGGTGCGTCCGCCGCTTCGTGATGCAAAACTGTCGCCGGCCCGACGGGGCGGAAGCATGAAATTATCAAATGGTGACGAGCGGACTCGTGTGGGACCGGCTCATGGCCGGTCCGGCACTGGCTATTGGCCAGTGCCACAGATGAGGATTTCTTCCCATGCTCAAATTACAATGAGTTAATATGAATCTCGACGACAAGATCTGCTATTGCTATCACGTCAGTCTGCGCAAGCTTGTCAATTTCGCAAACCGCGAACGGCCGAAAAAGGCGTCGCAGATGTCCCAGTGCCTCGGCGCCGGAACCGGCTGCGGCTGGTGCATTCCGATCCTGAAGAAGATCCAGGCCGAAGCGGCAACATCGAGAGCGGATTCACCGCCGATCGTCGAGGACCTGCCCGACACGGCCGAGGCGTACGCCTCCGGCCGCCAGACGTATCTCAAATCGCCGGACAAAAACGCCTTCTAGTCATCGCCCGGGCCGCACTTTGCCAACGCGCAAACGCGGGCCTATCATCGATTCGCGGCACGACGGAGCACTGGATCAACCACGGATTTGGATCTGATGCACGACTTCGGTAAAATCGCCGGTGACGCCGAAATCGTCGGTCAGGGAATGATCAGATGGAATTGCCGAAGTCAGGGGTAGCCCATGGAGTTTCGCTGCACAAGACGTGAAATCCTTCTCCAGGGCGCCATGGCCTTGCCCGCGTTCCATCTCGGCTTCGGCTCATCCACGCTCTGGCAAGCGCTGACCACTGCGGATGAGGGCGTCAATCGGTTTTGCAAGCTGCGGCTGGCCGTCAACGCCGAACGCCTGGAAGCGATGCGGAAGTTCTACACGCGCGGTTTGAACCTCCCGCTGGTTGCCGACGATGCTCGTTCCCTGAGCGTTCAAGCGGGGCGCACGGAGCTGAGCTTCTACGCGGACCCCGACGGCGGCTCGCCCTTCTACCACTTTGCTTTCAACATTCCCGAGGACAAGCTGGAAAGGGCCGCCGCCTGGATGTCGCCCCGGGCGAAGCTGCTACAAGATCGAAGGGGAAATCACGTCGTACACTTTCAGTGGCTCGACGCCCATTCAATCTACTTTCGCGACCCGGCCGGCAATCTGTTGGAGTTCATCGCCCACCACCCCCTGAAGAACGGGCGAGCCGGTGCCTTCGACGTGGACGATATCCTCTACGCCAGCGAGATCGGCCTGGTCACCCACGACGTGCCGGCCCTCGGCGCCGAACTCGATACGAAGCTGGGTCTCACCAACTTCGCCGCCAAGCTGCACCAGCCGATTTCCGACGTATTCAGGCCCATCGGCGACCGTCACGGATTTTTCATTGTCGTCAAGCATCAGCGCAAATGGCTCATGACCGACGACCCGGCCGGTCTCTTTCCGGTCGGTGCCACCCTGCATGGCCGCGAGCGCGGAAAGCTGGATCTCGCGAATTGCGACTGCAAGCTCTCGATAGCCGGTTGACTTCATGCCGGCCGCCTCATCGTGGCGCTGTCGAACGGGTCGACGCGATTATCAGGGAAGGGAAACGCGCGATTCGAATCGAGGAGCCGCATCGCGCTACGCCCCGTCGATCCGGCGCATCACAGCGCTGAGCGTCTCGCCGATGGGGGCGCAGATGACCGGATCGGCCAGGTCGTCCAGCGGGGTCGGCTCGCGATTGATGATGATCAGCCGCGCCCCCCGCCCGCGGGCCATGACCGGCAGCGTCGCCGCAGGATGCACGACGAGACTCGACCCCATGGCCAGAAACAAATCGCAGTCCCGCGCCCATTGCGACGCCTCCAGCAACGCCTCGGCGGGCATCGCCTGCCCGAACGAGATGGTCATCGACTTGAGCAGGCCGCCGCAGTCGTCGCAGGTAAAGTCCTCCTCGCCGGCTTCGAGGCGCCGCTGAATCTCCTCGCACGGCCAGCGCTTGTCGCACGAGAGGCAATGCACCTTCATCGCCGTGCCGTGCAGCTCGAGCACGTTGCGGCTGCCGGCCCGCTGGTGCAGTTCGTCGATGTTCTGCGTGATCACGCCGCGCAGCCGCCCCATCTCTTCCAGCCGCGCCAGTGCCAGATGCCCGGCGTTGGGCCGCGCCGCCAGCATGCCGGGGATCGTCTCCTTGCGAATCTGCCAGAAGCGGCGGCGCTCCGACGCGTCGTTGACGAAGTCGTCGAACATCACCGGCTGGTGCCGCGACCAGACGCCGCCGGGACTGCGGAAATCGGCGATCCCGCTTTCGGTGCTGATCCCCGCGCCGGTGAACGCCACGGCGACGCGGGCGCTTTGCAGCGCGTCGGCGAGCATCGCGATCGAAGTCTCGACGTTTGAAGTCATTGAGCGCGTCGGGTAGGAGATTCCGATGCGCCGGCGGGGACGCGCTCGGCCAATTCGCGAATCCGCGCCGCCAGCACATCGCGCACCCGCCGGGCCTGGGCCATCGCCGCTTCGGGATCGTCCGCCAGCGCCGCCGGATCGTCCACGTGCCAGCGCAGCGTCTCGACCGTCCCGCGCAGATTCGGGCAGCGCGACTCGGCGTGGCTGCACACCGTCACCACGTATTCGAATCGCCGGTCGCCGAACTCGTCGAGATGCTTCGAACGATGGCCCGTGACGGAGATGCCGTGTTCCGCCAGCGCGGCGACGGCCAGCGGATGAATGTAGCCCGCAGGCGCCGTGCCCGCAGAGTAAACGTCGAACAGATCGCCTGCGATCTGCCGCGCCAGCGCCTCGCCGATGTGCGATCGACAGGAGTTGCCCGTGCAAAGAAAGATGATGCTCTTTTTGGCCATGGGCATATCGTAAGTCAGCGCGATCGATCGGCAAGGGCCGGCGCGCGGCCACTGTCATCGCCTGCGCGTGCCGGCTTCACGATATTGGAACTTTCACGGCGGACGGTGGACGCTGCCGCGCGGCGCGACTGCTCGCTCCACAGCAGCACGCCCGCCCCGCCGAGCATGACCACGCCGCTGATCCACTGCATCGGCGTGAGGATTTCCTTGAAGATCACCACCGACGCCGCGCCGCCGATGAACGGGGCGAGCTGCACGACCGCCGACGCCACCGCGACGCCCAGCCGGGCGATCGACGCATAATAAAACACGTGCCCCAGGGCGATGCCGATCAACGCCGAGGCGATCAACACGAACCAGTTTGAAGCCGACAGCGCGAAAACGCTCGCGCCGCGGCCGTCGGCCCGCCAGATCATCAGCGCGACCATCACCGCGGCCGTATAAAGCGAGATCGCCGCGAACGACGTCATCGACGGAACGCCGCGCATCCAGTAGCGGACCGACACGCCATAGAGGCCGAAGAAGATGCCGGATCCGGCCCCCAGCGCGATGCCCACCGCCGTGCCCCCGATGATCGGCTGATGGCCGAAAACGATGGTTCCCACCGATCCGGCGGCCACCAGTCCCATCCCCAGCCAGAACGCGCCGCGGCGCATCAGGACGCGCTCGTCGGCGAAGAGGACGAACGCCCCCAGCGTCGAAGAGATCAGCGCCACGCGAAGTAAAAAGCCCGCCAGGCCCGGATCGATATAGTAGATCGATGCCCCGAAGCAGACCTGCCCGCCGCAGTTAAACAGCGTGGGGACAATCGCCCGTCGCCAAAGTCCGTCGGGCAGCGCCTGCCGCCAAAACCCGGCCACCAGCAGCGGCAGCCACATCAGCGCCGAGACGCCGTAGCGCCAGCCGTTGGCGGTCCAGACGTCGATATGCGGCGCCAGGTGCTTGAGAAACAGCAGAACGCTCGACCACCCGAGCAGCGTCAGGACGACGAAGAGGATGCCGGAATAGCGGGAGTGACGCTCACTGTCCATGGCAAGAGTGTACGGCCGATTGCGCGAATGCGTGTCGGCATCGCAAGGAATTCCAATGCCTCCTGGCATTCGGATGCACTCGACATGGCCCGCGGCGGGCGATTCAATCCTGGCATGACGTTCGCCATGTCATCGTCGGAACGGGTCGAGCGCCGGGCGGCAGCCCTTTCGATCACCGTTGGCATCATCCTGCTGCTGTTGAAGTTCACCGGCTACATTGTCACCGGGTCAACCGCCGTCTTTTCCGACGCCCTGGAGTCTATCGTCAACGTACTTGCCTCGCTCTTTGCCTGGTACGCCGTTCGTCTGGCCCATCGCCCCGCCGACGCCGAGCACCCGTATGGACACGGCAAGGTTGAGTTTCTCGCAGCGGGGTTCGAAGGCGGGCTCGTTCTTGTGGCCGCCGTCATTATCGCGGTCAAGGCGATCGATAGCTGGTTGTTTCACACAATACGGCTCGAACGATTGGGCCTCGGTCTGGCGCTGGTGTTCACGGCAATGATCGCCAACGGGGCGATGGGCGTCTATCTGATCCGACTCGGGCGCCGCCAACAGTCCGTCACGCTCGAAGCCGATGGGCGCCACCTGCTATCGGATGCGGTCACGTCGCTGGCGGCGCTTTTGGCGCTGGCCTTCATCCGCCTGACGGGCTGGACGCACGCCGACCCGATCGCGGCACTGGCCGTCGCGGCCTACATCGCGCGAATGGGGCTTGGACTGGTCCGCCGGTCGATCGCCGGGCTGATGGACGAACAGGATCACGAGGACCAGCAGACGCTGCGAAACCTGCTGACGGCGCATTGCGGACCCGACGGACGGCCGCCGCGCATCTGCTCGTTTCACAAACTGCGCCACCGCCATAGCGGGCGTTACCACTGGGTGGACTTTCACGTCATGATGCCCGCGTCGAGCGATATTCGTCAGGGTCATGACGTCGCCAGCACGCTGGAGTACGAAATAGAGCGGACCCTTGGAGAGGGCAAGGCGACGGCCCATGTCGAGCCGTGCGTCGATGAAGCGTGTCCGGGGTGTCGGAACGCACCGCCGAACGCGTGACTTCGATTCGACAATCGATGCGAGTGCCTAGATCTCGTTCAACCACCGACCGCGATCAGTCGGCCCTTCATGCGAAAATAAATCACGCCGTCAGAAATCGCCGGAGTCGCCATGCAGATGTCGTTCAGCGCGTTGGTCGCCAGCGCGTCGAACGCGCCCGCGGCGCGGACGACGTAAACGTCCCCCTCTTCGTTCGCGAAATAAATCTTGCCGTCGCCCGCGACCGGCGACGCCGTGAACCCCGCCATGCCCTTTCCCAGTCGCTGCTCGTAAATCAGCTTGCCCGTGGCGGCATCGTAGCATTTGAGCACGCCGCGATCGCTGCAACTATAGACCCGCCCGCGATAGACCAGCGGCGTCTGCATGTACGCGCCGTTGTCCATCGTGCTCCACGCCATATGCGGTCGTGCCGATTCGCCGGCCTCAGACAAGTCACCCAACGCCGAGGTGCGAATCGCGTAAAGCGGCCGCTGCGCCCCGTGAGCGTTGGTGATGAACAACAGCCCTTCGGACTCCACCGGCGTCGGCACCGGCACGTCCCCCCCGCCGGCCAGCCGCCAGACTTCGCGGCCGGTCTGGCAGTCGTAGCCGCCGATGTGCTTGAAGCCGTTGACGGCGAGGCGCGCCCGGCCGGCGTGTCGATAGACCGTCGGCGTGCACCAGGTCGGCACCTCCTGGCGATCGGTCCGCCAAAGCTGCTTTCCCGAATGGGCGTCGAAGGCGGCGACGAAGGCCTGATCGTGTACGTCGCACTGCACGAAAACGCGGCCGTCGCAAATGACGGGCGAGCTGGCGAAGCCCCATTCCATCGTGTCGAATTCGAGCGGCCCGCCCTCGAGTCGGCCGAGGTCTTTCTTCCAGAGCGGGCTGCCGTCCATGTCGAAACAGAACAACCCCTCGGAGCCGAAAAAGGTGACGATCCGCTCTCCGTCGGTCGCCGGGGTCGAATTGCAGTAAGTCGCCTTCGTGTGACGGGCGACGCTCGGCGCGCCGCGATGACCCTCGCGCTGCCAGAGAATCTCCCCGGTGCGCTTGTCCAGCCCGATGAGCATCCATCGCTGCTCGCTGCGGTCCGCCGCGGAATCGCCGCTGCCGTAGAGCCCGACCTTAAGCTCGGGTGACGGCTCACCGCTGATCGCCGTCGTAACGTAGATGCGATCAGCCCAGACGATCGGCGAGGAATGGGCCAGCCCGTCGATCGGCGTCGTCCACTTGATGTTCCTGTCCGACTCGAGGTCCCACTCGGTCGGGAGCGATCGGCCGTCCGCCACGCCGCTTGCCCCGGGCCCGCGAAACTGCGGCCAGTTGCCACTGGTCTTCGATGGGCCGTCGCCGAGGGCAGATGCCGCAAACGTCAGGGAGATCGCCACGGGAAAAAGCATCGACCCGATCGAGACGTGAGTCCTCGCTATTTGAGTCATGGTATTACACTCCATTGCGCGGAATCACAGCACAAAACTTGATTTTATTCATCAGAGCCGCGACCGCCTGCCCTTTACCTCCGTGCAGCGGATGTCACAGGGTCAGGGAACAGTCAGTTCGCGACCAGGAGGGCCCTCGCCGTTGCACGCTGACCCCTCCCTCACGGTCGGGGCACTGAGGTGAGCGAATATCTACCCGTCTTTTCGCGCCCAGTCGTAGGGAATGTCATTGTCGTGAGGATGGGCGCGGTATTCGTCCGGCGACTTGTAGTTATAGCACTCGGTGGTCATGTTGACGACGATCGTTTCGACGTCGCAGACGTTCATCCAGCCGTGATAGACGCCGGGCGGAATGCGGACCAGCGCCGGGAGATGCTCGCTCAAATAGATTTCATTCACATCGCCCTTCGTCGGCGAATCCCCGCGGGCGTCGTACAGGGCCAGCTTGATCGTCCCGCGGAGGCAGTAGAAGTGATCGGTCTGGAGTCGATGGTAGTGCCAGGCCTTGACGATGCCCGGATAGGTTGTCGTGAAATAGACCTGCCCGAACTTCTCGAACCAGGGATCGTCGGCTCGGATGATCTCGCCGAGGCGTCCGCGTTCGTCGGGCAGCACGCGGGCCCGCCGAGCCCCGACGCCGTCGATCAGCGCCCGCCCCCCGCGAACCAACAGCGCCTCGTCCGCAAAGACGACTTTCAACGACGTGGGTTCCTTTTCGGACGGCGACATTCGCCCTGGCGACTCCCTCGCAAAACGCGCCCGATATCCGCCGCGAGTATTGGGCGCAAACCCGATTAAGTCAACGAGCATCGCCGGGTCCCGAAATGTCGGTCGCCCCGCTCGACCCGGGGGAAAGTCCGCCCGATTTGCCTGGCAGCCACCGGACATGAATCGTAGGTTTCATGTACTCAACCTCAGGAGGTGGAGCATGAGACGACTACGTCGCCGAGTCCGACAGTTCATCCAATCGGAGACGGCCGCGACGGCGACGGAATACGCCGTGATGATCGCCCTGGTAATCGTCATTCTCATCGCCGTCGTCGGGACGATCGGGACCAAGGTCTCGGGCTATTTCGCCGACGCCGAAAGCGGTTGGTGACCGCCGCCCGTCCGACATCGAGCGAATCGTTCGAGCCACCGATGGCCGAGTCTCACGGTTCGGTATCGCGCGCCTTCTCGAAGGCCGGCGTGTAAGGTCCCTTTGCGCTCACTTTCCAACGCGCCGCGGATGCCGCGACCGGCCCCGCGTCGTCAACCCACCGGCTTGGCCCAAATCGAACGAGCGTTCTGGGTTATACTATGAACCACGTCGGCGCTCGCTCGCCGGAACGGACGCTTCACTGCGCGTTCCAAGGCATGGCGGCTCCAGTCATCGCTTTCGAGAAGGGTGGGGAAGTGAAGCTGCACACTCGGATTTCGTCGCATCGAATCTCCATCGCCGTTTCATGTACCGCGTCACTCGTCCACGTAACGATCGCCATCGCGACGCCGCCCGCCGGAGCATCCCTCCCCATCGAGAATGCCGGCTTCGAGGCGCAGACGGTCGCTCCTGGTTGTTTTCAGGTGTTCATTCCGACGGGATGGACGGTCTATGACCCCAACGGCATCTACGACGGCGGCAACGACTCGGTCGGCGGCCTGCATCCCGAGGGCGGCCCGTACTTCCCGGCCGCGCCCGAGGGCGATCACGTCGCGCTGGTCTTCATCGCCGACGACATCGCCGCCGGACCGATGGGATTGACGCAAGTCCTCGACGACGTCTTGCAGCCCGATGCGCGGTACACGCTGTCGGCGCAGACCGGAAACATCGCGTCGGGCCAAGGGCCTCCGCCGTGTGACGTTTTCGGCTTCTTCGATCTCGACGGCTTCCCCGGTTACCGGGTGCAGTTGCTCGCCGGCGGCGTCGTGATCGCCGAGGACGACAACACGCTGGCGGGAATGATCCCCGAGGGCGAGTTTCGACTGAGTTCGTGCTCGACGACGATCGGCGTCAGCCATCCGCAATTGGGCCAGCCGCTGGAAGTGCGGTTGATCAATCTGAACACCATCGACACGCCGATGGACCCGGGCATCGAGGTCGATTTCGACGACGTGCGGTTGATCTGCGGATGCCCATTGTCGGCGGACGTCGACGGCGATGGCGACCTGGACGCGCTGGACGGGTCGATTCTTGTCGAGGTGCTGCTGGGGATCGACGTGGACCCGGTGCACGTTGACCGGGCTGACGTGAACTGCTCCGGATCGGCGGACGCCGCCGACATACAGCCGTTTATCGAGGGCTCGATGTGAATTGATTCGCCATGATGCGACCTCGCGCGCCCGGTCGTCACTTCGGCGATTGTGTATGTTCTGAACTTGCGATAAGTTTTCCGACAATTAGAAAGCCGCACGTTTGGACCTGTACTGTCCCAGTCGGAATTGGAGAACCGCGCCGTTCGGGAACACCTAAAGTGATGGATCATGGGGAACCCAACGGAGAACGGTTCAATGACCGGTGAACGGCGGAATTTCACGGATTCGGAGAAGACGGCCATTCTGCGTGAGCACCTGATCGACCAGGTACCGATCTTGCAAGTCTGTGAGAAGCATGGTCTGCAGCCGACCGTGATCTACGAGTGGCAGAAGTCGCTCTTTGAAAAGGGTGCGGCCGAGATTGACAACGCCCGCAACGGCGGCGGCGGACTTCAGCAGGCCGCCGAAGCCCACGACTTTCAGCAGCGCCTGGAGCGTGACACCGAGAAGGCTCGGCATTATCAGCAGATCCTCGAAGGTCACGTCGCCGACCTCGAGGCGACGGCGCGCGCCGGCGTCATGCCGCGCGTGGACATCATGGTCGTCGCTTACAACGCCTCGCGCTGGCTGGAAGGATTCGTCGAAAGCCTCAGAAAGCTGGACTACGCCGCCACTGCCCTTCGGCTCATCTTCGTCGACAACGGTTCTCGCGATGATACCGTCGTGAAGATGGAGCAGCTCGCTCCTGATCTGCGCTTCTCAATGGAGTTGATCCGCGCTGGAAGGAACCTCGGGTTCACCGGCGGATACGGACGCGCTATGCGCTACGGCGACGCCGATTTCTACTTCGTCGTCAACCTCGATACGGTGATCGCCCCGGACGCGATCCGCCTGCTCGTTCAGCGCATGACCGAGGACCCCGCCGTCGGCATCGCCGAGGCCCGACAGGCCCCGCGCGAGCATCCCAAGTACTACGACCCCATCACCGGTGAAACAAGCTGGTGCAGTGGGGCGTGCATGATGGTCCGCGCGCGGGCCATGCGGCAGGTTGGCGGCGGCTTCCTCAAATCGTTCTTTATGTACCTGGAGGATATCGACCTCTCCTGGCGCATGTGGATAGGCGGCTGGAAGTGCGTCTATGTTCGCGCAGCCGTCGTGCAGCACTTCACCGAGGACCTGGACCCGAACAAGACGCCGAAGCTGCAGCACTACTACACGATGCGCAACGGGGCGCTCATGCAGGCCATGTACCGCACGCCCGGAGAAGTCCTGCTGCACTACCTGGCGATGCTCCGCGTGGCGACCCATTCTCGGAATCCCCTCTGGCACAAGTGGGGCACACTCCAGGCGATCTTCGCGTCCCTCCCACGCCTGCCCCGTGCGATCCTCGAGCGCCGCTACCGCGGCCGGCGCGGAAAGCACCGCTGGGTCTTCTTCAACGGCTGGACCTACGGCCGCCACGCGCGCGATCTCGCCCTGATAGAGCACGGCGACGAACGCGTCGAGAACGATCTGCTGGCGGAGTTCCCGAACGCCGAGGCGCGACTGAAGCGAGACGTGCCGTTGAAGGGACACGTCAGCGTGCACCCTGGCGCCAACGTCGCCGGACAGACGCACGCGGCCTTTCTGGTCTATGACACCGCCGAAGTCACCTTCAAACTGGCCGTCGCCGCCGGCCAGGAACTGCGCGGTGCTGTCGCCGTCCCGATGGAGTGCTGGTCGTCGAGAGGCACGGCGCGCTTTTCGATTTGCGTGAACGGGCACGAAATTTGGAACACAAGCGTCACCCCGGAAGAGCTGGCCCACCGCCAGTGGGTTGCATTCAACGTGCCGATGGAGGCGTCCGAAGCCGACCGCCCCAGCCGCGTGTCACTGCGGTTCGATGGAGACGGACGGCTCGCCTGGGGATTGTGGGGAACGCCGCGCGTCGTGCGGCCCGCTCCCGAGGTCACCGACGATTCGTGGCGAGACCGCCTGGAATCGCCCGCGGTATCCATCGTGATGCCCACCCATAACCGGGCCGATCAACTCCCCCGCGTCGTTGCCCGGCTCATGGCGCAGGACGTCCCGCCGGAGCATTTCGAAGTCATCATCGTCGACAGCAACTCCTCGGACGCCACGCCGCGCGTCCTCGACTCGCTCAAGGCGCGCTACCAGAACCTCCGGTCGCTCCGCTGCGATCGCTCCAGGGTCGCCGCGACTCGAAACATGGGGCTCGACGTGGCCCGCGCGCCCCTCGTCCTCCTGCTCGATGACGACATTCTCGTCGGCCGCGACCTGCTGACGCGCGTGTTGCGGACGTCGCGGAAGCACGCCGACAAGGTGCTCCTCGCGCGGATCGTCGCCCCCTGGCAGGACTCCTGCGACCCCTTCGAACGATTCCTCTGGCAGTCGCAGGACGTCAACCTCTACAATTTCGACGACCCCGATCACGTCCCGCCAAACCACTTCTACACCGCCTGCGTGGTCATTCCGCGCAGCGTCTTGGGCAACACCCGCTTCGATGAGAACTTCATTGCTTCCGGCGTCGAGGACATCGAGTTCGGCTTCCGCCTTCTCTCGGAAGACGCCCGCATGGTCTTCATGCCCGACGTCGAGGTACAGCACGAATACTATCCTACGTACCTCTCCTACCGACGCAAGAAACTCCGCCACGGTTACCTGCTGGGTTACTTCTTCGCCCAGCACCCCGAACACGCCCACCGCTTCGTCTTCGAGCGAGAAGTCGTTCGCTATCACCGGCTGCTGCGCCTGGCCTCCATCCTTTCCGCACCCGGCGCGGCGCTGCTCTACGTCCTCGAGCGCATCCGCTACGCCCCGCGCTCCCTCCTGCGGCCACTTTACCTCTGGACCTACATGGATCTGCGGCTTTGCATGTATCGCGGCCTGCGGCTCTTCCGGCAAGGTCGTCCCCTGCAATGAGCGAGCCCGTCAGTGATGCGCCTCGACGTAGCCTTCGGGCGGTAACTGTTGTTTCAGACTGGATCGAGGATCGGATTTGCCGTTTGACGGGCCGACCCGCGCGCATCTATTCCGCGCTCTACGGCTACTTCACCGCCGATGAGGTGGACCGGGCGGAGGATGGGGCAACGCTGGGAAGCGTCCCGAGCGCCGACCCAGGGGCCAAGACGGATGGTCGGGGCGGTCGCGAGACCGCCCTGCCGGCAGCCATCAGGATCGGCACCAATGCGACAAATCCACCCTGCGACGACGGAGACGGTCTCCCTCGCGCAAGCAGCGCCGAACGGCGAGTGTCCAATTCATGCTGAACCACTACAGGTTCGCCATAATGCGATATCGCACGCAGGGCCGTCACCACGGCGATTGTGTATATGCTCAACTTGCGATAAGTTGTCCGTCAATTAATAAGCCGCACGTTTGGACCCGCTGGAAACTCGGCGCCGGAGGACACTCTATTGGAAATTTCGCCGAAATCCCCGGACCCCTATGCGGAGCGATGCCCTATTTGTCAGAGGGCGGTAAAGGTCAAGAAGACGCGCCGGCTATTTGGCATCCCGGTGTGCAGGAAATGCAGTAACGCATTCGCCAATCGGCGTCAGGTGGCTTACATTGTCGATTTGATTCTGCTGATTGTCGCATCATTTCTCGTCGGGTCTGGCTTCGCCGTCGCGTTCCCCGAGTTGACCAGTCCGACGTATGTGGCGTCAAACACTGAAATCACGTTCTGGCTGATCTTCAATTGGATCGTCGTTCCCATCGTTTTCGGCATGAAGGACGGATTTGCCGGCCAATCGCCCGGCAAATGGCTGACGGGCGTACAAGCGGTTGACAAGGATTCCAGGGCGCCCGTTCGCTTCCTTCAAGCTCTCAAGCGCAATCTTGTTCTCGTTGTTCCGATCATGCCGCTGGTCGCCGCATTACAGCTTATCAAGGGGGTGCGATCAGGCGACACCTGGGCCAACACGGCGGTCATCTGGAAGAAACACCGACACAAGATGCCCTTTGATCCCCGCGGTATTCTCTGCACGTCCTGCGGCTACGACCTGACCGGCAACGTCTCCGGCCGATGCCCGGAATGTGGCAAGGAAATCCCCGTCAAGGCGCCGCCGCTGGCCGCGCCGCTGGTCGTTCCAGTCGTGCGCGGCATGGGCGCTTCTCGATAGCCCTGCGTCGCGTCCGGGCCGCGCCGCGGCCGGTCAACGCTCAACGCCATCCGCATCTCGAGGTACTGCGATTTCTCCGCACGAAACGCTCGATGGATCGCATGTTGGGGCCGTCAACCCGCGTTGAAAGCCACGGGCGGGGCCCTGCGCGCGTTTGCCGTTTCCAATCCGACCCCGCCGTCCGTAGAATATGCGACGCCACGTCGTGCCTTTTGCCGGGCCCGGACCGGACCGATTCGAAAGGCGGCCGACCATGCGAATCATGATCCTGGAAAACAAAAAGCTGCGGGCCACGCTTCCAGCCGCCGTCGATTCGCTTTCCATCGGATCGGACCCCTCGTGCAGCGTCCACCTGCCGGACCCGCGCGTCTGCCAGGAACAGGCGAAGATCGCCCGCGACGCCGGCGGCATCTGGTGGCTGGAGGTGCTCGACACCTCGGCGCCGACCAGTCTCAATCGCGCGATCCAAAAGGGCCGTGCCCAACTGAATCACGCCGACGAGATCGAGCTGGGGCCCTTCTCGTTGCGGTTGTTCATGGACTCCGACAAGTCCCGCGAGGAGATGCAGCGCGAGCGGATGGCCAGTCTGGCGAAGCGCTACGCCGGAACCCTCCCGCTGAACTCGATCTTCCGTCGCTTCGAGCAGAATCTCGACGTTTCCCGGGACCAGGTCATCGCCGCCGCGCTGCTGTCGCTGCGATTGAGCCACTTTGAGAAGGTGCGCGATTTGCTCGTCCCCCTCTTGCGCGAGGTCCTGCGATCCTTCTCCGGCCGCTGCGCCTGGATCGGCGTTCGCGCTGACGTCAGGGGCCCGTTCGATTGGACTCTCGGGCTGACCGACCAGGGACAGCCCTGTGACCGCCCGACGCTTTCGGAGACGATGGAAACGCGCATCATGTCGGACGGTCTGTATATCTGTTGCCCGGAAGTTCCCAATCCGGGCGTGCTGTCGGCCATGGGGGCGCCGCTGATCTGCTCGACGGGGGCGTTGGGGATGCTCTACGTCGAGAATGACGGAGGCGAGCCGTTCGGCCCCAGGGCGCTCGACGCGATCAGCGCCCTGGCTTGCAGCGCGGCCATACCGATCGAATCGGTCGTGCGGCAATCGGTGGCCAAGCGCCAGGTGGCCGCCGGGATGGAAATCACGATGGCCCGCGCCACGCAGGACGCCCTCACGCCGCGCGCCATGCCCCAGTGGACCGACTTGCAGGTCGCCGCCTACCGCCACATGGGGGCGGCGCGCTGCTGCGACTATTACGATATTCTCCAACTGGCGGACAAGTCCGCGTCGCTGATTGTCGCCCGACTCAACGTCGAGGGGCTCTCCGTGCCGCGATATTTTTCCGAGGTTCGGGCGGCTTTTCGCTGCGCCGCGCTGCACGGCGACGCCCCGCACCTCTTCACGCGATCGGTGAACTGGCTGCTGGCCGGCGGAAAGGCCGAGCACACCGTCGATCTCGTGGCGGTCACGATCGCGCCCGCCTCGGGAAAGGTGCATTTCTGCCAGGCCGGCGACGGCGTTCATGTCGGAGTCATCCAGCCGGACGGAACCTGCCGCAAAATCCAGGCCGCCCACGGCGGACCGCTGGGACAGGCGCGGTCGGGCGAACTCGACGTGCGCTCGCTCGATCTGGCAGGCGAAGAGACGCTCGTGCTGACCAGTGACGGATTCCGCTCCGCGCGCAACGCCGACGGGGAGATTTACGGTCTGGAGGGACTCGAAGAAAGTCTCTGCGACGGCGTGGGAACGGCGCCGGGCCCGGCGCTCAGTGAATTCGCCAGCGATCTCGCCGAATTCCTCGAGGGCGGCCAATGCCCGGAGGACCTCACGGTCGTCCTTGCCAGGCGAAATTGACCGCGACGCGGATGGGGACCGTCCCAATTCTAGATTCGCTACCGCGGAAATTATCGGAGGCGAGTTGCCGCCGCGTCGTCGATCATCTAAACTTGGGGCATGACAGGTCGCAAACACACGTGGCCCGCCAGGGGGATGGGCGTCGGCCTGCTGGCGGTGATGATCCTGCCGCGACCGATGTGGCCCTGCTGCGGTGAATCGGTCGGCAAGGATGACGTCCCCTGCTGCGAGTCGATCTGCGATGCGGGCCATCCAGTCGGGATGGACCTGAATCGACGCGATGCCGCCGGGCCCGTCGACCCATCGCCGAAACCCGACTCACGGCGCCTGCCGACCTGCACCGATTGCATCGCCCCCTGTTGTGCGAAGATTGTCGCACAAACGGGGCCGACCAATGCCTTCCCGGCAGCCGCGCAGATCGGCTCGGTGTGCATTTCGTCCGAAACGCGCCCCGACGGCTCGCCGGCCGATGGCGTCTTCCACCCTCCCCGGTGCGTCTGACACGTCTCTCCGTCAACGATTGCTAACCAGGGAATGATTCCTTGATCCGCGTCGCCATGTCGCGCGCGGACCGAATCGTGGAACATGCGCCACGCGCCAGTCGCCCGTGATTCATGGTCCATGTGAAAGGCCGGAGAATCATGGAAAAACCGACAGCGGACATACGGACCCTGGAACGGTCGTCCACCGCCGGACCGTCGGGACAGTCCACGCGAACGCTGGTGCCGGCCCCGGCGCTGCGCTGGAAGACGCGCGTGCTGCTGCCCGTCTTGCTCGTCGGCGCGATCGCGATGCTGATGATCTATTCGGCGTGGAATGTCATCGCGCCGGCGGAAGACGTTCGCGTCGTGCCGGTGATGGCCCGGCAGGACCTGGGGCCGCGTTCGTCCGCGACGGTGCAGGCGCCAGGTTGGCTCGAACCCGATCCGTTCCCAATCGCCGTTCCGGCCCTGGCCGACGGCGTCGTCGAAGAAGTTCTGGTCCTGGAGGGCGAGCCGGTCGAGGCGGGACAGGTCGTGGCCAAGCTCGTCACGAAGGACGCCGAGCTGTCGCTGGCTCGGGCCGCCGCCCAAGTCGTGCAGCGGGAGGCGGAGCTTGTCAGCGCCCGTGCGGAACTGAGGGCCGCCCAAAGCAATTGGGACTTTCCCATCGAGCCCCAGCGGCGCGTGGCGGCCGCCGAGGCCCGACTGGCAGAAAGCCGGGTCATGATGGCCATGTGGCCCTTTGAGTTGGCGGCGGAAGAGGCACGCACCGACGTGGCCAAGGCCGAATTCGATCGCCTCCAACGGCTGCACGAGAACCAGCAGTGCAGCGAGATCGAATACATCCGCGCCCGACAGGAGCACGAGCAGCAACGCGCGGTCACCGAAACGACGCGCACGCGCAAGGGCGTACTGGCGGCACAGATCGATTCCGCGCAGGCGGAACTCGACGCCGCTCGCCGGGCGCTCGAGCTCCGCATCGCCGAGCGCCGGGCGCTCGCTGACGCCGGGGCGCAGGTCGATCGGGCCGAAGCATCGCTGGTATTGGCGACGGCCTCGCGCCAGGAGGCGGCGCTTCGACTCGAACGGATGAGCGTCGTGTCGCCGGTCACGGGAATCGTCATGCGGCGCGAAGTCGAGCCCGGATCGAAACTCATCATGACCAGCGATCAACCGCATTCCCAGCACGTCGTCCACGTGTACGACCCCGCGCGGTTGCAGGTTCGCGTCGACGTGCCGCTGGCCGAGGCCGCCGGCGTCAGCGTCGGCCAGCAGGCACGGATCGTCGCGCCGGTCCTGCCCGACAAGGTCTATCGCGGCCGTGTGACGCGCGTCGTCCACGAAGCCGACATTCAGAAGAACACCCTCCAGGTCAAGGTCGCCATCGACGATCCGTCCCCCGATTTGAAGCCCGAGATACTGGCCCGCGTCCAATTCCTGGCGCTCGATGTGACCGGAGACCTGGCCGATGAACCCCGACTCTTCGCCCCGCGCTCGCTCATCATGGCCACCAGCGGTCAATCCGGGCAGGTCTGGACCGTCGACGCGACGGGCAGCCGGGCTCATCTGCGTGATATCAGGATCGGCGCCGCCCGGACCGGGGACTGGGTCGAAGTGATCGAGGGGCTTCGGGTCGGCGACTGGCTCATCGCCGATGGCCGCGAGCGTCTGGCTGACGGCGATCGAATTCGCGTCGAGGGCGAGGCCGCGATGTCCGAACCCGCCTTTGAGGAGGAGCCGTGATGGCGTTTATCGAATGTCGCCGACTGACGCGGACCTATCGCAAGGGCGAGATCGAGATCACACCTCTGTCCGATCTGGATCTCGACGTGGCCGAGGGCGAGTTTCTCGCGCTGATGGGGCCGTCGGGGTCCGGCAAGACGACGCTGCTGAATCTCATCGCCGGCATCGACTCGCCGACGTCGGGCCATTTGATGATCGACGCGGCGGACATTTCGAAACTCTCGCGCTCGGCCCTGGCGGACTGGCGGTCGCGCTATATCGGATACATCTTTCAGCTCTATAACCTGATCCCCACGCTGACCGCCTACGAAAACGTCGAGCTGCCGTTGCTTCTGCACGGACTCTCGCGCCGCGCCCGCCACGAGAAGGTCGCGCTGGCGCTGGAACTCGTGTCCCTCGCCGACCGCCACGACCACTTCCCGCGACAACTCAGCGGCGGGCAGGAACAGCGCGTGGCGATCGCCCGCGCCATCGTGACCGACCCCCGAATCATCGTCGCCGACGAACCGACCGGCGACCTCGACGCCCCCGCGGCGCAGTCGATCATGACCCTCTTGACGCGGCTCAATGAAGAACTGGGCAAGACGCTCATCATGGTCACCCACGATCCTGAGACAGCACATCATGCCCATCGCGTCTTGCACCTCGACAAGGGGCGGTTGATGGGCGCGCCCGCGGAGCCCACATCGATCGCGGAGGAGGTCCGGCCGTGAAGATCCTCTCGTTCGCACCGCTGGTCGCCAAGCAGGTGCTTCGACATCGCACCAGGAGTCTGCTCACCGCCGGCGGCGTGATGATCGCCATGTTCCTCTTTTGCGGCGTCGACGCCATGCAGCGCGGGGCCCGCGCCGCCGCCGAATCCGACGGGGCCGAAACGACGCTTGTCGTCTATCGCAAGGATCGATATTGCCCGTTCACCAGCCGCATGCCGCAGTCCTACGAGCGCCGCATCGCGGCGGTCCCCGGCGTCGCCGCCGTCGTTCCCATGCAGATCACGGTCAACAACTGCCGCACCAGTCTGGACGTGGTCACCTTTCGCGGCGTGCCGTCCGACGCCTTTCTGGCGACCTATGCCCCGGATTTCGACATCGTCGCCGGTTCGCTCGATGAATGGTCCTCGCGCAGCGACGCCGCCCTCTTGGGCCGGACGCTGGCGCTGCGGCGCGGTCTGGCGGTCGGCGACCGCTTCGATGCAGCGGGCATCACCGTTTACGTCGCCGGCGTCTTTTCGTCGGCGGAGGCACAACACCAAAACGTCGCGTACGTCCACCTGGCCTTCCTGCAATTCGCTTCGGGCAGCCGCAGCGGCGGCATCGTGACCCAGTTCAACGTCCGCGTCGACGATTCCCGGCGCCTCGACGAGGTGGCCGACGCCATCGACGCCGAATTCGCCTCGGACCAGGAGCCGACGCATACGCGTTCCGAAAAGGCGTTCATGGCCCAGGCGGCGGCGGACATTCTGGAGATCGTCGCCTTCACGCGCTGGCTGGGCATCGCCTGCCTGGCCGGCGTCCTCGCCCTGGTCGCCAACGCCATCGTCCTGGCGGTGCAGGATCGCGTGCGCGAACACGCGGTGCTGCAAACCCTGGGCTTTCGCGGCGGCCATATCGCCGGACTGATCGTCGCGGAGGGCGCCGCCCTCAGTTTGGCCGGCGGAGTGGCCGGCGCCGTCCTCGCCGCGGGATTGCTGTCGTGGGGGCAGTTCGCGCTGTCGGTGGAAGGAAACAGTCTGCCGATCGCGGCCGGCCCCGCCACGTTGGCTTGGGGACTGGTCTTGTCCGTCGCGCTCGGCGTGGTCGCGGGGCTCGTGCCCGCCTGGCAGGCCGGACGCCGCCCGATCACGGAGTGCTTTCGCGCGGTCTGACGCGCCGCCGAGTGGGCGCGGCGGTGGGTAAAGGCGGGTTGATCGGAGCAGGGGAATTGAGTCGTACCATGGCCGGAACCATCACGAGACGCTTGTTGCCGCTCGAATACGCGACGCGCAATGCAACGCGCTCGTCGTTTCGGTTCGCCGCCAGCGTCGTCGGCGCGTGGCTCGTCGTCGTCCTGACGATGTCGGCGGCGGCGTTCGTCCGCGGCATGGAGGCGAGTCTCGCCGTCAGCGCCCGCGACGAAAACGTGATCCTGCTCGGGGCCGGCAGCGAAGAGAGCATCGAACGCAGTCAGATCAGTCCCGCCATCGGAGGGCTCGTCGAGGCGGCCGTGCCGGGCGTGCGGCGGCGACTCGGCGCGAGCTATGTCTCTCCGGAAATTCACATGGCCATGTCCGTCAAATCCGCCCGCGATTCCCGGGACGAATGGCCGGCGGTGCTTCGAGGCGTCACGCCGGCGGCATTCCTTGTCCACCCCCAGGTGCGCATCGTGCAGGGGCGGGCGCCGATCATCGGTCGCGACGAAATCGCCGTCGGCGACCTGGCCCATGCCCGGCTCGGCGCCGACCCGGCGGACCTGCAAGTCGGTCGGTCCCTGTGGTTCGACGAGCGGCCCTGGAAGATCGTCGGTCGTTTCTCCGCGCCGAACACCGTCATGAACGCCGAAATCTGGTGCCCCCTGACCAATTTGCAAGTTGCCACGCGGCGGGACAGCTCCGTCTCCTGCGTCGTCATCATGCTCGACGATGCGGAGTTCGCGGATGTGGACGCCTTCTGCAAACAGCGACTGGACCTCGAACTCGTCGCGATTCCGGAACGCGAGTACTACGCCAGGTTGAAAGAATTCTACACCCCGGTCCGCGCTCTGGTCTGGGTCACGGCCATCCTGATCGCCCTCGGAGGGCTGCTCGGCGGCCTCAACACGATGTACGCTGCCTTCGCCGCCCGGGTCCGCGAGCTCGGCGCCCTCCAGACGCTCGGATATTCGCGCGGGGCGATCGTCATTAGTCTGATGCAGGAATCGGTGTTCTTAAGTCTCCTGGGAACGCTGGCCGCCGCGGTCGTCGCCGTGGTCCTGCTGGATCGGCTTTCGGTGCGATTCTCCATGGGCGCCTTCGGGCTCATTGTCGACGGCTGGACCATGACGCAGGGACTGGCGGCGGGAGTGATTCTGGGCGTCGTCGGCGCCCTGCCGCCGGCGTGGCGATGCCTGCGCCTGTCGATCCCCGAATCGCTCAGGGCAGGTTAACGGAAACGAACATGCGGCACGGCCGCAGGAAGGGATATCATGCAACTCGCGACGCACATTCGACCGCTCGCCCTTTTGATCGTCGTCCTGCCGTGGATCGGCGCGTGCGACAACAAGCCGGCCGCCACGTCCAATCCGTCGGCAGCGTCATCCGCCGCCGGCGTCGAGGTGCCCGCCTCGCTCTTCGTCGAGTCGCCGCCCGCCGAGGCGCTCTACGTCCGCGAGGCGAAACGTGATGCCGCCGCCGGCAAGGCCCTGATCGTGCGCGGTCGAATCGGAGGGCGCAAGGAACCCTTCGTGGAGGGCCGGGCCGTCTTCACCCTCGTCGATCTTCGACTCAAGACCTGCGCCGACAACGCCGACGACGCCTGCCCGACGCCCTGGGACTATTGTTGCGAGCCGCAGAAGGTGCTGGCAGATCACGCCATGACCGTGCAGATCGTCGACGCGGGCGGTCAACCGCTGAAAACGGGCATCCGGGGCGCCGGCGGCCTGACCCCCATGGCCGATATCGTCGTGACCGGAAAACTCGCCGGGCAATCAGGGCCGGGGCACATCGTGCTGAACGCCGAGCGCATCTACGTCGCCTCGGCGAACTGAGGTTTCCTCCGCGGGCCGATCGCGGTGATGGGACGATCTAGCGGGCGTCCACGCCCACCGCTTCGTCCGCGGCCGGCGACGACTCCAGCAGTTGCGATCCGTAGAGCGTTTGATACAGCCGGCAGCGCTGCATCAACTCGTCGTGCCGGCCGCTGTCGATGATGCGCCCGCGGTCCATGACGACGATGCGGTCCGCCTGGCGGATGGTCGAGAACCGGTGGGCGATGATCATCGCCGTCCGTCCCTCGAGGAACCGTTCGACGGCGTCGTGAATTTTCTGCTCGCTCTCGGCGTCGACCTGGCTCGTGGCCTCGTCGAAGATGAAAATCGGCGCGTTGCGCAGGATGGCGCGGGCGATGGCGATTCGCTGTTTCTGCCCGCCGGACAGCGTGATGCCGTGCTCGCCGACGTAGGTGTCGTATCCCTCCGGCTTCTCGCGGATGAATTCGTCGGCGTAGGCGGCCTCGGCGGCGCGATGGATGCGCTCGACGGCGCGCTCGGCGTCCTTGAACCGGTCCGGGTGCCGCCGGCGCAGAACGAGCTTGCGCAACAGCCGCTCGTCGCCGTACGCGATGTTGTGGGCGATGGTGTCGGCGAAGATGACCGTATCCTGCGTGACGAGACTGATCTGCCGCCGCAGCGAATCGATCGAATGTCCGCCAATGTCGCGGCCGTCCATCAGGATCCGGCCCCGGGACGGCTCGAAGAAGCGCATCAACAGCGCCAGCAGCGTCGTCTTGCCCGAACCGTTGGGGCCGACGAACGCGACGCGCTCGCCGCGCTGGATCACGAGGTTGATCCCGTTGATCGCCGGCTGTTCGGCCCCGGCGTAGGTGAACGCCACGTCGCGAAACTCGATGCGATCCGAGAACGCGGGAAGCGCCGCGGCCCTGTGCGGCCCCGTGTGCTCGATCGGCAGGTCGATCACCTCGAACACCCGGTCCAGCGCCGCGTTGGCCTGCTGGATCCGGTTATAGAACGATGACATCTTCCGCACCGGGTCGAACATGCCCGCCATGCACGCGCCAAGCGCCGCGAACCGGGAAAAGTCCATCTTGTTGTCGAACATCTGATCGGCGAAATACATGATCGCCAGCGTGGCGGCGATCACGCCGATCGTCTCGAAGACCGGGCTGGTGAAGGCGTCGATCCGTTCGATCTTCATCTGCTGCTTGAGCATCTGCACGTCAACGCTGTGCAGGTGGCGGCGCTCGTAGGATTCCATCGTGTAGCCCTTGACCACGCGGATGCCCACGAGCGAGCTCTCCAGGGCGCTGAGCATGCGCCCGTACCCTTCCAGCAGCCGCTTCTGCGCCTTTCGGATGAGCTTGCCGAACTTGCGGATCAGGACCCCCGCCAGCGGGGCGATGATGACCGTGACGATCGTGATGCGCCAGTCCAGCGACAGGGCCAACGCAAAAGCGAACACGGCCTTGAGCGGCTCGCGCAGACTTTTGGCGAACACGAAATTCAGCCCGCGATAGATGTCCTGGCTGTCCTGCACGAAGCGGCTGACCGTGTCGCTCACCCCGCGCGTGGCGAAATGCGACACCGGTAGCGCCAGCACGCGCTGATACATCCGGCGGCGAAGCGCCACGATGGTCCGCCCCGCGGTCAGCGAAATCAGGTACTCCCCGAAGAATCGGCTGATGCCGCCGATCACCGTCACCGTCATGACCCCGCCGAGCAAAATCATCAGCGTCTTCATCCGCGCCGCCTTCGTCGTCTCAGCCGGCAGGAAACTGACGCCGAACCGCATGGCCCTTTGTGGCGCCGAGATCGCATCGAGCGCGGCCGTCGCCTCGACCGACTCGCCGCCGATGGGCCGATCAAAACGCAGCGACATCGACGCCCCGTCCGGCATGTACGCGATCTCGCGGTACAGCGCCGCCGTGGTATCGTCCGGTCGACTCGGAACGGTCACCAAGTCGCGGTCGCGCACGCCGGGCGGCAGCCGCCGCAGGCCCCGGGTCGCCACGACCTGTAATCGGCCGTCCGTCTCGACCAGCAGATAGCCCAGCCGCTGTTCGGCGATGTACTGATGCACCCAGGATGGCATCCCCTGATCGTCGGCGATAATCTTGACCATCGGGAGCAGCGCCGCAATGTTCATCGTGTAGGTCAGAGCGACGACCACGATGCAGATCAGTCCGGGATAGAGATAACGGCCATACGGCCGGGCGAAGCGCAGCACGCGAAGGAAGTGAATCGGCGAGTTTCCTCGTCGCGTCGTAATGCTGAGGTTTGCTTTCGGGCCGAAGCCGGGCATACTCGGGACGATCCCTGCACGTCGTGGTTCACGGGCAAACCCCGCATTGTAGCGCATTTGGACGCGTGGCGAAATCGGGTCCGCTTCGGCGAGCGCCGACGCCGATGGGGGCCGATCAGCGCCCCGCGGACCGATGGACGGGCCGACGGGTCGTGCGGCCACGGCAGCCGATTGCACCTATTTTTGTTGACCTCGTGGGCGCGATCCGGGTAAAGTCCAGTTGCGGGCGTTGGTCCCGGCATGGTCGCGGCAGCCAAAGAACTTGGGGCGGCGGCGGCGGCCGGTCGGAAGCGCCCGTGGCGGGGTGACGTGCGCCGTCGCCCCGTGCCGGTGCCGTCGGTGACGGCCGGCGGCGGGGTCAAGCCCATTGCGCTGTCTTACCCTAGGCGCATTGGGACCCAGGCCCATTCGAAGGGAGGTGATCCGTGGACATAGGTAAACGTAGGAAGCTGCTGTAACGCAGCGAACGTGGCTGCGTCAGACAGCAGCTCAATCGAATTGGCCCGCCGGCGCGACGAAACGCGTCGGCGGGTCTTTTGTTGCCGGGACCGCGAGACCGACCGGGTCGCGCCGCCGATTACGAAGGCGGCAGGCCCTCCGCCAGGTCGACGAACTCCGCCTTGGGGTCGGGCGTGAACACGAAGCGTTTCGGATCGACCTTGGCGTTGAGCTTCACGTCGGAGACCGTTGATTCCCCTATCTTCGTGCCGTACCGGTCGTAGTTCACCGAGCGCACGAGGAGCGGTACGTCGCGGCGGACGTAGATCACCGTCTTCATCTCCGGCCCGCTGCTGCGAACCGCCTCCACGACCCATACCTTCTTACCCTCGATTTGCTCTTCGTCGAGAACGCGAAGGTGGTAATCCCGCTTGAACACGTCTAGATACGCCGGCGTCACGATGCACGATTGAATCGGATCCTGCGGAAGGCGAAAAACGTACTTCTTGTCCTTGTCCTCTTCCGAGGCGTACTGGTCCGTGCCGTAGGTGTAATAGTAGTCGCCGTCGTTGAGCAGGAGTTGCTCCGCCTTCGTCTTCGACTCCTTGCCGGCGCTCGTCGTCGTCGTCTCCAGCTTCAACTCGCAACGCGACAATACCTTGCCGTCGCGAATCAGGCACTCCATCGGCCCCCGGGCATCGCTCTTGACCCAGTCGTCATTCTGGGCGCCCTCGAATGCGATTTGGACCTTAGCCGTCAACGACGTGACCGCGGATTGCCGGTCCAGGACGCCCTTTTCAAACTCCGCCAGTCTGGCCGCGGCGCGACGATCTGGCGCCGCGGCATCGGCCAGGGCGGGCTGCGAGGCCGGTTGACCGGCCAACGCGACGGCGCTGACGGTCATCAACGCGCCGGCGAATACGTGCAACATCATTTCTGCTGATCTCCCTCGAACTTCGCGGTCGATATCAGTTCTCGTCGCTCAATATTCTCGCCTCTCATCGGGTCCGCGTCCAGCAGCCCTTCGGATCGCTGCGCGCCGCGGGGGCGATAATCGTCGTGTCAATTCGCGAACCTGTCCCGTCCGTTGCTTGAATCGGAAATGGCCGCGGGCGTAAAATCGGTGGTCCATCGGGCGTACGATTTCCAACCGGCAGTCGCCCGATGGTCACACCCCGCGCGGGAGGGACGCGGTGCGATTATCGCCGACGAAAATTCTCGCTTTGCTCTTCATCTGCGGATGCGGCCTGCCCCCCGCCCTGGTCCCGGTCCCTGTTCTACTCCCCACGACCGACTTCGACACGCTCTTCTTCGGCGTCGACGGGCAATGGACGCTTTCCGACACCGCCGGCGGCCAGGCCTGTCTGGTCATTCAGGATTCGCATGTGTCAATCCTGGATACGCGCTGCGGCGTCGCGGAGAGCGGATTGGTCGCGCGAATCACCGACGCTCCGCCCGTCACCGGCGGCGTATCCGTCATCGTCCTCACCGCGACCTACAATCGCCACACCTTCGAAGACACGCGATTCCGGCTCACATTCTCCGGCCAGAGGCAGCTGGACGGCTCGTTCACCGGCATCCGCCGAGACGAGATACTCGACGGCTCTTCCGACTTCGAGGAGATCCCCGCCGTCCTGCGCCGCACGGCGCTTCCCCAGTAATCATCGCCGGGGCGACCGGCGGCCTGGCAAACGCCAGACCGTTTTCGCCCCGGCCACGTTTTTTCCGCCGCCCCGGCAATAACGCCGCCCATCGCGGCGTTCGTCTCTGTTGTGGGGGCGAGATTGCAGACGCCCCGCAATCCACGGTCGGTCCCGCTCACACGAATACCAAGGGAGATATCAGATCATGAAACGCCAATCCGCCATGGCATGCTCGCTCGCCGTCTCCTCGGTTGCCATCGCCGCCATGTTCGCATGCAATTCGCAATTGCCCGTTGCCTCACTGCCCGGCGCCGTCACGGTCGAGACCGACGGGCAGGCACGCCGGATACTGCCTGATTCCGTATCCCTGGACATCAGCGAAGTCGGAACCGAATCGCAGAATGCGGCCCGCGTCCACGGCCCGGATCGCTGCGTCGGCATCCCCGTGCTCGATCGCACCCTTCGCGCCGGGGCGCACGTCATCCACTCGTTCCACCGGCTGGCCGATCGCGGCCTTCGACTCGCCGCAAGGGTGAACATGGACCTCGGCGATTCCGGACTGACACAGATCGAGGGAACATTGTTGGTTCATGGACAGCCCGTTCCCTACAAGGCGGACTTCGCCCCTTTTGATGTTGACGGCGACGGCAATCCCGATGGCTCCGGATTACCCGACGTCGAGCCGGTCGCCCTGCGGATGTGGGTCGCCTCTGGCGAAGGATTCGAGCGATTCTTCGCGGCGATGGTCGCCGTACGGCCGTCGAGCGAAAACCTCGGCGCCGGTGAATTCTTCGTCCGCCCCGGCGCCCCGCGACCGAACATCGACGACGCGCCGCTACACGACGGCGCTACCGATGGATTTTTGCCGCCTGCCGATTTGCAGATTTACGTGAAATATGACCGGACCGGTGATGCACACAAGTGGAACGAGGCGTTTGTCACCGGCCGCCTCTCTGACGGCGTCTATCTCCTTGACGGTCACCAGCGGATCGACGTTCGCCTCGCCGAAACCGACCCCGTCGAGAAGACCATTCGCTCCACCAGTAATTTTGCCGAGAACCCCCACGGCTTTGAGAATTACGCCTTTGCCGCCCACTTTCTCCGGGGAGAATCGTTCGTCCTGCTCTCGGGCCTGTCCACGGGCGGCACGATGCAGGTCGATTTTTCCGGCGTCTGCGTCAATCTCGCGGAATGCGTCATCGACGTGTCGGGCGGTTGCGCTGATTTCGACACGCAGGACATGGCGTTTCTCGACGCGCCGGTCGGCGGCGAAACGGACTTTCCCGCCGATTTCCCCGAGGCGCCGACGTTCTGAATCCTCCGGTCGCGTATCCCGACGCCGCCGATGCCGGTGGTCATCCCACGACCGATTGGCCGCCGACCTCGACTGTTTCGGTGGATTGCGCCCGGCCGGCCGAGACCCGGCCATTCACAATATTGGGGCATTATCGGCTATCATGGGTCGGCGCGACTGGCCTATGATGAAATAGGAGGTCGGTGGGACGATCTAGTGGAATTTGGGCGCCGTTCCGGCGTCTTATTCCGATTTCTCCGCCAGTCGTATCGGCTTGTCCAAAGGGGGCGGGTGCAACCGTGCGTTCACCAATCGCCGTCGTTGTCGCCATCGCGTTGGCGCCGTACATCGGTCCTGCGCCGCGCGCGCACGCCCAGGTCATGCTCGACCGCAACGTCGATCGTCCGGACCCGGCGATGATTCGCTTGAAGAGCGGCGAGTTCGACCCGGCGGTGATTCCCGAATCCGCGCGACCCGCCGCGCGGGCGAACAAGCGTCGTCATTGCCTTCTGCAATTGGACGGTCCACTGACGGCGCAGCGGTTAGGGCGACTCGCCGAGTCGGACATTCGACTCGGGTCGTACATACCGACGAACGGCTACATCGTGACGCTGCCCACCGGCTTCGATCCCGCCGGGCTGACCTCGCTGCCCTTTGTCCGGGCCCTCGTCTTGTTGGACCCGCGCTGGAAGCGCGATCCGGCGATCGGTCAAATGCCGCTCGCGACGCCGGACCGTCAGGCGCTGGCGGCGGCGAATCGCGCCCAACTCGTCGTGGCGGTCTTCGACCCCGACCTCTTGGCGCAACACGTTCGCCGGATTGCCGCGCTGAACGACGTCGTCATTCACGCGGCGAACCGCTCGGGAGAAATCGGCTTGGTCGAACTGACCGCCCCGCTCGCGTCGGTCGATGCCATCGCCCGATTCGATTTCGTCCAGTGGATCGAAGAAGCGCCGGAGCCGGTACTCCGCAACGATACGTCGACATGGCTGATGCAGAGCGGCCTGACCAACGTGACGCCGATCTGGGACCACGGCATTCACGGCGAAGGGCAGATCGGCGGGCACATCGACAGCGCCCTGAAGAATACGCATTGCTCCTTTGACGATCCCGAGGCCGATCCCGTCGGTCCGATGCACCGCAAGCTCGTCGCGTATTTCGGCGATTCTGGCAGCTCGTTTCACGGCACGCACACCGCCGGCACTTTCGTCGGCGACGAGCAACCCATCGCCGGCACCACGACCTTTCGCGGCGTCGCCTACCTCTCGCGAATGGTCTTCACCAACCTCAATACCGAGGTCACGACCACCAATCTCTACGACGTCCTCACCCAGGCCCACGGAGCCGGCGCGACCGTGCATACGAACAGTTGGGGCAGCGACGGGTCCACCTCCTACATCGCCTGGACCCGAGACGTCGATCGCTTCACCTACGACTTCGAGGACGATCTCGTCCTTTTCGCGTCCACCAACCTCGACGCTCAGATTCGCACGCCCGAGAACGCCAAAAACTGCATCGCCGTCGTCGGCTCGGACGACGCCCCCGCCGAGACCAAGTGCATCGGCGGCTTCGGTCCCACGCAGGACGGCCGTCGCAAGCCGGAGTTGCTGGCGCCGGGCTGCGGCGTCCTTTCATCAATCTCCTCGACCGCCTGCTCTTTCAATACCCTCGGAAACGGTACGTCCTATGCTTGTCCCGCCGTCGCCGGCGCGGCGCTGCTCGCGCGGCAATACTACGTTGACGGCTATTACCCGTTCGGCGCGGCGAACCCCGCGGACGGATTCACACCGTCCGGCGCGCTGCTCAAGGCGACGCTGATGAACGCCGGCCGTGACATGACCGGCGTGGCGGGGTATCCCGGCGACGCCGAGGGATGGGGCCGCGTCACGCTGGACGACGCTCTGTTCCTTGCGGGCGACGCGCGGCGATTGATCGTGCTCGAGGATCGCCGCAATGTCGCCGGACTAACCACGGGCCGGAGCGTGTCGCACGAGATCGAAGTGACCGCCGACACCGAGGACTTGAAAGTCACGCTCGTCTGGACCGAGAAAGAGGCCGCGCTGATGGCGAACCCGGCCTATATCAACGACCTCGATCTCGTCGTCACCGCGCCGGGGCCGCTCGACTACCTCGGCAACCATTTCGAGGCCGGCGAGTCGTCGCCCGGAGGCGCGACGGATTTTCGCAACAACGTCGAACAGGTCCTCATCAAGTCGCCCCCGGTCGGTGCCTACACGGTCACGGTCGACGCCGCGGCGGTCAACACCGTCGATCCGCAGGGCTACGCCCTGATCGTCACCGGCGCCGTCGGCGTTTCGTGCGCCAAGGGCGACGTCGACGGCGACGGAATGGTCACGGGCCTGGACGTTCGACGGTTCATCGACATCCTGCTCGGCGCCGACGGAACGCTCACCGAGCACTGCGCCGGAGACGTCGGTGTGTTGCGCGACAGTCTGATCGGCGACGATGACGTTCCCGCGTTCGTCGATTGCGTCCTCGACGCCGGCTGTCTGTGATGGGGCGACGAGTCCGGCGTTGTTCGACGCCTGCCTGGCCGCTTCGAGCCCGACGAATCGCGAGAGGTTTAGTAATTGCTCCAGCGGACCGCCAGGGCGGCGACGTGATAGCGGCGCAGCCAATTCAGGATCAGCAGCCCGTTGCCGGTCAGGAACAGCAACGCTTCCGGTGGGAACAACCCGAGGACATATCTCGTGCCCAGCGCCTGCTCGAAAAAATCGCTCAGCCAGTCGTCATTGACGAACATCGACGTGGCGAACGCCCCGTTGAACGCGCAGAACGTCCAGAGGTAGGCCGCCTCGTAAGCAATGACAATCCGGGCCCATGACGGATCGGGCAGGACGCGGCGGATGATCCAGAAGCTCGCGGCGACGGCGCCGACGGCGTGGTGCAGCGCCCACCCGACCAGCGGGCACACGAAGGTCACCAGCGGAACAATCCAAGCGTCCATGTCGCCAAAGTTCGGAATGAAGAGCGAGCCGACACCGGTCATCCAGACCCCGGCGCCGAGCGCGATCAAGAGGTAATTGATGCGGGCGAACCGCGCCGCCTCGTCCTGCATGCCGCGGAGTTTCAGTCGGGCGTAGAAACGCCGCGGCCCGCAGGCGACCGAAGCGATCGTACGAAACAGGTCTTCAAAGCGCCCCTTGTTTTGCCACGACACTCCCGGACGGCGGGCTCCCGGCGTTAACGACGGGGCGGCGGCCGAACCGCACTCCGGGCACAGGCCGTCCCCGGGCACGTGCGTCAGGTCGTAGCCGCAATCCTCGCATCGCGGCGCCCAGTCGATGACCAACGGTTCCGTCGCCACGGCGCGACACGCCGCCGCCAGCCACGCGACGAGCCCGGCCAGCGAAACGAGAATGCCAAAGATGAGGAATGGGATGAAATCGCCGATGCCGGTCAGTCCGTCATCCTCGAGATTGTCGCCAATCGCCATCGCCATTCCCATGACCAGCGTCGCTGCCCAGACAATGACCCAACCGGCGGCCACGGCGCGTAAAGTCCTGCGATACGCCGCCCAGGGGGGGCCGCTGCGATAAACCGTCGGGAGGAAGAGCCACGCGGCAAGAATCGTGGCGGCGATGACCACCAGCGCGACGTTAAGCAAGATGACGTCGGCGCCGAACACCTCGCTCTCGGCATGCCATCGTACGAACACTTCCGCCAGCGTGCGCCGCTCGACGCCGAGATGGCCCTGGCCAGTGTTCGTATCGAAGACCCATCGCCGTACCACCGTTTCCGAGACGAAGACGATGCTGGCAATCGTCGCCGCGTAGATGAGAAGGCCAGAGCCGTACAACAGCGCGAACGCCGGGCGCGACCCGTTGACGACCGTCTGCGCAGCCCGGGAAGGGAACACGACGAACACCCACGGCGCCGCCAGTACGCGCCATAATGAGGGTCGGTCCGTCGGAAGCGTCACGTCGATGGATACTCTTCGATCTTCGCCGGCCCGCGCTCGGCCAGCGCCGCGACCTCGCGGATCGACTCCAGCATGAACGGATTCGTCGTCCGGCCGTACAACGAGCCGCCCATGCGGCCAACCGCCCGCAACTTCAGCGGGTCGCAGACCATGTCCCCTTCGAGCAGGACGGCGTCATCAACGTGTACGGCCAGCACCTGCCCGAAGATCGCCTGCCCCGCGCCGGGGCCGTCGCCCAGCGAGACGATATTGTGCAGTTGGCACTCGATATTGACCGGGCTTTCCTTCACCAGCATCGCCCTCACCTTCTTCGCCGGCAGGGGCGTCAGGCCGCTTTTCGAAAATTCGCTCTCGCCGGGAGGAAACTCCGTGGAGCAGATATTCATCCGCTCGGCGATCGGTTCAGTCACCGTGGCGATGACGAATTCGCGGGTGGCCCGGATGTTGGCCAGCGTGTCCTTCGGCTGGCTATGGCGATTCAGGGCCGGTGAGAATACGACGATCGGCGGATTGGCCGACAGCATGTTGTAAAACGAAAACGGCGCGAGGTTCGGCGCGCCGGCTTCGTTGACCGTTGACGCCAAAGCGATCGGCCGCGGCTGCACGAACGACAGATACAGCCGGTGCATGGCCCGCCAGGAATGCTCGGTATGCGAGAGGTCGATAAACATGACGCCATTGTAAGAAAAAGCGCCGTCCATGCCATTGCAGGGCGAATCCGATACAATCGAGGCATGAAGATTCCCGACGTGGATTTCCCGGTAACCCCGGTACGGATTCCGATGGAGTGGATCATGCGCGCCGAGCGAGCGGTTGAGAAGGTTCGGGAGCGACTGTTGCGGACATGTCGGGCACTGGAGGGAGCGGGCGTGCCCTACGTCGTGATCGGCGGCAACGCGGTGGCTGTTTGGGTCGGGAGCAAGGACGAAGGGGCGATCCGGAATACGAAGGACGTTGATGTGCTCTTGAACCGCGGCGACCTCGCCCGCGCCGCCGAGGCCATGGCGGGGGCGGGATTCGACGTGACGGACGTCAACGGCGTGACGATGTTTCTCGACCGGTCCGATCCGATGCCCAGCCGCGGCGTGCACGTCATCTTCGCCGGCGAGAAGATCAAGCCGCACGACCCCTATCCCGCACCGCAGGTGGTCAAGGGCATTCGCAGCCCGGAGGGCGTTGATGCGATTCAATTGCGCGAGCTAATGATCCTTAAACTAATTGCGTTCCGCCGGATTGACCAGGTCCACCTGGCCGACATGATCCGCGTCGGGCTGATCGACGACGCCGTTGCAGATCGGATTCCCCCCGAACTCCGCCCGCGACTGGAGGAAATCCGCGCGAACCCGGATGGATAAGCCCGCGATGAATCAGATGGATGAGGTAACGCCCCAAGGATTACCAGTTCTTGAAGAGCAACTCGAATCGCTCTTACGAAACCCCAATGCCCTTCGTAATGATCCTCTCTATGGAAAGCACTGGTGTGACGCCGAAAACGAGGCACACTCATGGGTGAATCGTGAATACAAGGCGGTTTCGCAGCACCTCGCCGCACATGGTTTACGGAGCAGTGGCCGCACTGATCGACGAGTGATTCTCGAAATCCCATTTGAAGGCGCCGAAAAGCGAGTTTTGGGTTTCCTTGAGGCGCGGCGCCTCGTGCTTTCGCGCCTTCAGGAAATCCGCGCGGAGTTGGACATGTCACGGTCGCCATCTGAACGGACTCAACGACACCAACGCGAGATATCGCGGTTCGAGCGAATACTCCGTACGAACGGTCGTGGAGTGGGGAGAACGGAAAACGACGAAGAATACGGTCCAGTGCTATGTTCGATCGAGGAAGCGTACCGCGCTGTAGCGGCATCCGTTCGCAATAACGCGACAAAGCTCGGAGCGGGAGCGAACGTCAGCAAACATGAGGACTTCGTCAACGCCCTGTTGCGAGACGCGGATGACTCTTACAGGACCTACCGAGGCAAGGCCAACGTGGAGTTGCTTCGAGAGGTCCAATCCCGACTTGAGCATGAGCAGTCGCGCCTGTCTCAATCTGTGACGCCACCGTCTCCACAACCTGTCAACCGCTTCGAGCAACTCAAAGGGTTTTTGTTGAGGTACTGGATTCTGGCGGTAGTTTTCCTTCTTTTTCTTGTCATAATTGCACTAGACCAGTTTCTTGACGCCTTTGAGGGAATGACGACCCGTGTTCTCGATCTTTTTGGGTCGGTAGAATCCGGCGCATCAACAACGACCCCAATTGGGGGTCCCTAATCTGAGCTTCTGTCGGAATGGCGACTTGCACGCGATGTTCCAAAGCGCCCAGTTCGTCGATCGCAATGCGCACGGTATTGCAGAGCCTAAGGAACTTCTTCTGCTCCGCGCCGGGGCCGTCGCCGGGCTTGAGGAAGGTCTGGCGCTCGGCGTCGCACTCGCTCCCGGCACGACACCATTAGCAGAAGGCGCCCTTGGGCAACGTTAGCCATGAGCAGCGGAAGAGTCGCAAGGAGTCAGTATCCATGATCCGTCGGGTTGTGCATGAATCGACATGCGATGTCCTCGTCCGATCGCCTCGAATTTCAGTAACAACCTGGTTGGCGGATTGGCGATCATGAGGCGCTTCCAGGTGCGCTGGGAGTCGTCCCGAACAATGGCCTCTACGATCGTGATCAGTTCATCCAGAAATGACGGAGCAATGCCTTCGACCCCTTCGAAATCCACTATCAGCTCGTCGCCATTGGACGTATTCTCCGAGCCCTGCCCACAAGCGGACAATGATCTGACCGCCTCCTCGAGCTGGCGCGCGGATTCTCGGCTGACGAGGATTCGTTCCTTCAAGATGTCGCGAACCCGAATCGTACACAGGGCTATGCGGGAACCGATGCCGCCGTCTGCGACGCTGCATGTCAATCGCGCGCCCTTCTTGAATTCAAATAGCTGCACGCACCCAAACGCGCCGATGGCCGAACGCTCAGATTGCGGCTACTTATCGTGCTCCACCCGATTCTCCAGCGCCCCCATCTCGTCGATCTCCAGGCGCACGGTGTCGCCGGGCTTGAGGAAAGTCTGCCGCTCGGCGCCGCAGCCGCCGCCGACCGTGCCGCTGCCGAGCACGTCGCCCGGGAAAAACCGCCGCGCCGCGCCGGCGAAGACCACCATCGACTCGAACGAGTGCTTGATCGCGCCGAACCGCCCGTCGGTCCACTGCTCGCCGTTGACGAACGCCCTCATGCCCAGCGACGCCCGATCGGGGATTTCTTCCTTCGTGACCAGATAGGGCCCCAGGGCGCTGGCGAAGTCCTTGCCCGGCGCGGGGCCCATGTTGACCGGCATGGCCTTCTTCTGACGGCTCCGCGCCGAAAAATCGTTCAGAATCGTATAGCCGACGATGGCCTGCCGGGCCGTGTCGAGCGTCGCATGGCGAATGGGCCGGCCGATGACCGCGGCCAGTTCGCACTCGTAGTCCATGCGGTCCTCGCCCGGCGGGTAGTGCGCCGTCATGCCGTGGCCGATGAAGCTGGTGGCGTTGGAGTTGTAGTAGGCGGGAATCTCGTACCATTCCGGCACGATGAAATCCAACCCGCGTTGCTTGCGCATGGTCATGACGTGCTGCTCGAAGGCGTAGAAGTCGAGATACTGCGACGGTCGGAGCACGCAGGGGCCGAAGCAGAGGCCCGCCGGATCGAGACCACCGACTGCGCCGAGCGACGTGATCTCCGCGCGGAGGTCGGCCCATTCATCGCCGCCCGCAATGCAAGCCGTCAACACGCCGGCAAACTGCGGATCGTTCAAATCGTGATGCCTGGCGGCCCGATCCGTCACGTCGACGATCTTCCCGCGGACCAGTACCCCGAGCCGTGCCTCGACCGGCACGCGCCGCGCCAGGTCGCGCCGCCGCACCTCGTCGGACGTATAAAACTGGCAGAGTTTCATGCCTGACTCCCCATACGACTCAAATTTCAAGGATAACGGTCGGCCAGTATGCGCGATCCGTTCCGTTCATTCAAAAACCCGGATCGGGCCCGATCCGGGCTCTCGCGCTTCGCAACTCGCCTGACGATTCGACGGCGCTTGTCCGTCGCGACGCCGCGCCGCCTCGAACAACGCCCGGAAATTCCCCTCGCCGAAGCGCTGGCAGCCACACCGCTGAATCAGCTCGATGAACAGCGGCCCCGATTGCGGACGGCCGAACTGAATCGATTGATCCTGGCAGAACGACTGAAGCAGATACCCGCTCTTGTCGCCGTCGACGAGCAACTCCAGTCTTCGAATGTCCGCCATGTTGTGCGCGACGTTGCCGACGCCCTGATTCGCCAACCGGGCTGGCAGCACGTCATAGTATTCCCTCGGCGTCGCCATGAACTGCACGCCGTTTTGCCGCGCGGCCTCGACCGCGCCGAACAGGTCGCCGACGCCGAGGGCCACATGTTGAATGCCCGGCCCGCGGTTCGTATCGACGTGGAGCTGCACCTGCGACTCCGCGAATCGCGGCCGCAGCGGCTCGTTGATCGCCAGACGCGTGCGACCGGTCTCGTCGGCCATCGCCACGCTCTTTAGGCCCCCGCCGACCCCGGGATGAATGTCCTCGGGATGAAACGATACGTCCCAGCACCGGGCGAACCCCAGCACGTGCTCATGAAACGCAATGACCGGCATCATCGTCCGCGTGTTGGCGGTCAGATGATCGATGCCCGACAGGCCCAGCGGGTTGCCCGATGGATCGAACGGCGCCACCTGCTCCATGCCCGGCGGCACGGCATCGTCGGCGCCTGAAATCTCCGCGAAGACGTATTCGACGTCGCCCAGAGGCGTGGCGATCGCCAGGGACGACCATTCGCCTCCGGTGATTGTCTCCGTCTGGACGGCGTCGATCAGCGTCGCGTTGCGCTCGAGCAGTTGTTGCTCGGCCCGCCGGATATCGGCCACGACAAAATGAACCCGCCCGATCCCCTCTGGATGTTTCTCGAGGTAGCGGCGGACGTCGGACCCGGCGTGAACCGCCTCGGCGAGGACCAGTCGAAGACCGCCGCAGGCCAGCAGGTGCCGCCGGGTGCCGGTCTGCTCGACGGTCGCGTCCGTCGACCGACCGACATGCTGAAAGCCCAGGCCCCGCGCGAGATACGCCAGCCACGGGGCCGCGTCCCGAACGTTGATCTCCAGAGCGTAAAGCCGTTGAATACCGAGAGGTGCTCGAGCCATGGTTCGCACTCCTTGCGCCGCAGGCGTCCTGATCGCGGTGGGCCATGCCGCACCGGTCGCCGAGCAGTGTATTCGCCGACGCCGGGTCAGTCGAGCGAAATCTGCCCCGGCGCCGCCGGATCGATCGCCGCGACGCCCGACGCGATCCCGGCTGTTTTTGGTGATGGCGATGATGTGCGACGGCCTGCCGCCTGACATCGACAATGGCGGATGCGATCACGGGGCCGTGGCGTCCTGACGCGGCGTAGAGATTCCCTTGTAGATCCGCGTCTCCAGGGGGCGCACCCACTCGGTCCAGTCGCTCTCGGGCGTTTTGTCGGCTTCGATCGCGCCGAGGGCCATGTTGACCTTGGCGTCGATGTTGTCGAGGTAGTGGATGACCATCGCCTCGGCGCAGGCGGGCAGCTTGGGACTGCCGAATTCGTGCTTGCCGTGGTGGGCCAGGACGATGTGGGTGAGGACGCTCTGCAAATCCGACGGAAACGGCTTGCCGGTTTCCTCCTCGACTTCCGCCGCCTTGCGATCGATCCAGATCGCCGCCTGGGCGATATGGCCGACCAGTTGCCCGCCGGTGGTATAGGCGAAATTGGTGTCGTAGGTCAGCTCGGTGATCTTTCCGATGTCATGGAGGAAGATTCCCGTGAGAATCAGATCGCGGCTGACGCCGGGATAGAGCGTGGCCGACTCGTCCTTTTCGCCGAAGATTCGCGTGGCCAGGCGCATGAGATTCAGCGTGTGTTCGAGCAGCCCGCCGATGTACGCGTGGTGATTGGCGATGGCCGCCGGGGCTTTCTTGTACCCCGCGACGATGCCCTTGTCCTGCACGAACTGCTTGATCAGGGCCAGCAGCATCGGGTCCTTGACGGTCCGCAGGACGCCGAGCGTCTCGTCCCACATCTTCTCAACGTCGTACTTCGTTCGCGGCAGGAAATCGGCGACGTCAATCTCGCCCATTTCCACGGGGCGCATTCCGTCGACGATGAATTGCAGCGATCCCTTGTAGCTCTCGGTGCGCCCGCGGACGCGCAGAAACCCGCCTTCGGGGATCAGGTCGTACTGCTGCTGCGTCGCACTCCAGATGCGGCCGAGTAGCTGACCCGTCCGGTCGGCCAGGACCAGATGGATGTAGAGACTGCCGTTCGTCGTCGTGCGCAGGTCCTTCTTGTGAATGAGAAACACCTGGTCGGCGATCTGCTCGCCGGGGGTCATCTGGCCGATGAACCGCCGGGGGGCGGAGGCCGTCGAGGGTGCGGCGGGGGCCATGCGCGTGCGACTCCGATTGGAAGAAAGCGGTCGAATCGGATCGCAGTATAGTCGCGGCGGCGACCGTTCACCACCAGACCGACGCCGCGGGCAGCCCGATCGCCGCGGCTCTCGCCTGCGAAGGAATCACGCGCCGGCCATCGGCGAATAATGGGAAGTGTGTCCCAGCGCCGGCTCGTCGTCCCAGCGGCCGCCGCTGAAATCGGTCTTGGCCGGAGGACAGTGGCCGGTCAGCCAGTCGAACGGGTCGGAGAGATCACAGCCGACGTCCGGTGCGTTGAGAAAGCGAATGCCGATGCGCGTCACGCCGCGCCGCGGACCGCCCGAGTTGACGACGACGCCCGCCTCGCGCCGGCCCCGCGATTCCGTGCTGCCGTCGTTCGTCGGCACGTCGATCTCTACGTTGAGGTGCTGGCCCAGCATCGGCGCGTTCTGGTCCGTCGTGACCACCGCAGCGCCGCTGATGGACAGGTCCATCAAGTGGGCCGGAATCGGGTCACCCCCGCTCCGCAATTGCAGAAAAATGGGCACATAGGTGGCCTTTCGCGGTTCGCGCCGTCGCTCGAGCAGTCGTTCCAACATCGATGTCGCCTCTGATGCGTCCGATTTGCGATGAATGCGCCGACCAGACGTCTATATCCCGGCGAGACTTGGGAGAAGTGGTCGGATAATCCGGGGGCCCGGTTCACTTCATTCGTCGCCGCCCCGTTATCGGGACCCGCCACGGCCCTCATGCGATCGCCGGACATCCCGACGGATGGGTCGCCCATCGCCATCGGCGCGGTCGCCACGTCGCCGGGCGGCAAAAATCGCGCGGCGGCGGTCGCCATGATCGATCACGGAACGCGGCCGAAACGACCGAGTTGATGCAGGGCCGCGCGGAAATCCTTCGGCAGCGCCCCGCGATGGGTCATTGGCGCGCCCGTTGTCGGGTGGTTGAAGCGCACTTCTTCGACGTGAAGCGACGGCCGCGCGATCAGCGGCTGCTCCTCGCGGCGGCGGCTCCGCTGGTAGCCGCTCTTGAAGGACGAGAGCATCAGCTCGGCCCCGCCGCCGTAATCCACGTCCACCGCCAGCGGCGTGCCGATGCTCCCCAAATGAGCGCGGATCAGGTCCGGCACCGGTGGCCGGATCGTGCATTCCAACAATGCGAATCCGACGAACGTTTCGCGCACCGTCCAGCTCGTAACCGCCGCCGGGCCATGATCGTCAGGCCGCGACGCCAGATGGCCGGCATGGGGCTCACTGGCGGGATGCGGATCGATCACTCCGGACTCACCCTGCGGCGCGCCGCCGACCAGCGCCAGGCACCGCACGCTCAGCGCGCCCTCCCGACGCTGTCGCGAGAGGTCCGCGAACGCCGCCTCCGTCCGGGCCAGCACGACGACGCCGCTCACGTCCGTGTCAACCGGATAGGCCGGCGCCAGCGGGTCGCCCTCGAGCGCGGCACCCGTTTCCACGACCTGCTCGACCACAGATGGTATCTCGTTCATCCCCGGCTCCAGCGAGACTCCCGGCGGCTTGTTGACGACGATGACCGCCTCGTCCGCATCGATTACCTCCAGCGCCGTGCGGCGGCGAAGGCGGCCGGCCGGCTCCTCGCGGACGCGCCGGGGCCAGGGACTGTGACGCGCGCGGTCTTTTTGCCGTCGATGCCTCATGCGCTTACGGAATGGGAACGCTCTTGATGGGAACCAGTGGAATGATGAAGACCTCGCGCAATGCGTCGATGTCGACGATCGGCTCGACGATCAGGTCGTACACCAGCCGGCGGCGAGGATCGTCCGTCAACTCGGCGATGCGGCCGACCGCCATCGGCGACGGTATGCCGAGCACGCCCGGCGCCGAGACGACGTAGTCTCCCTGTCGAATTCGCGGCACATCGGTGGGCTCGGCATCGAGCGCGACGTATCCCGCCGCCACGTTCTCGATGATCATGCGCCGCCCGCCATGACCACGAAGACTGCATGCGTAGTCCACAAGCTGCCCGTGGTGCTCCGCCGACGCGATCCGCACTTCCATGCGCGGGCAGTCCGGGTCCGTCAGCAATTGCACCCGCGACATGAACGGGCTGACTTGCTCGACCCTTCCCAGCAGACTCTCCTCCGACAGCACCGGCTGGCCGGGCTCCATGTCGTCCGTCTGCCCGCGGTTGATCCAGCAGCGCGACGCGACCCAGTCGCTGCGTGACACGCCCCGGGTCGATCCGCGTGCGACCAGGGCCGCGTCCCGCCAGGCCGCGATGTCCATCGCCACGACCCTGGCGTCCAGCAGCGGCACATGGTCCGACAAGTAGTGCTGTCGGACGCCGCGCAGCGACGCGATCTGTGCTCGCAACTGCTCGTTCGCCGCGCGCTCGGCCGAAATGACGGCCGACAGATGTTGGCGGATCGCTGCCTCGGTTCCCGTTACCGTCGACGCCGCCTCCGCGGCCCCGATGGCGGCGCTGCGGGCAAGGTCCTGCGCGGGCACGAGAAGCTGGGCCACGTGTTTGAGTGGATCGGTCCATCCCGGCGGCGCCATCAGCGCCAACGCCGACGTGACCATCAACAGGATCCAAACGCCGCGCGGCGTCAAATTGAACTGCGGCATTGCCACGGCCGTATTTTAACGATCGCGGCTCGCAGGTATACGCCGCCCCCGTCGCCGGCACGCCGCGCCTGCCGATGACCGCTTGTTTTCGCTAGAATCGCGCCCCATGTATCACCGGCGCCGGTGGTTGGATTATCTGCAATACCTGGCGGTGCGGTCGGTCTGGGCCCTCTTCGCCATGGCCCCGATCGAGGCCAACCTCGCCACGATGCGCTGGCTCGGCCGGCTCTGGTTTACCCTGCCGCACGCGCTGCCGGGAAAGTCGCGGCTCCTGAGTAGATTCCGCGAGCATCGAAACCGGGCCGAGCAGCACATTCGCCTTTCCTTTCCCCATCTCGATGACCGCCGCGTCTCGAAGATGGCCCTGCAATCCATGCAGCAAATGGCCATGCTCGCCGTGGAGTTCCTGTCCACGCCTCACCGCATCGACCCCTGGAACTGGTCGCGGCACGTCCGACTTTCCCGCCTCGACGAAGCCATCCGCATTCTGCTCGACCGCCGGGGGTGCATCATGCTCACCGGCCATTACGGCAACTGGGAACTGCTCGGCTATACCCTCGCCGTCCTCGGCTTCGACGTCGTCGCCGTCATGAGGCCGCTGGACAACGAGTATCTCAACCGTTACCTGCTCGATCGCCGCGAACAGAGCGGCCTGCGATTGCTTTACAAAAAGGGCGCGACCCGGTCCGCCGAGGACGTCATCCGATCCGGCGGCGCCCTGTGCTTCATCGCCGATCAGAACGCCGGCAGCAAGGGCCTGTTCGTCGACTTCTTCGGGCGCAAGGCGTCGACCTACAAGTCGATCGGCCTGCTGGCCATGCAGACGCAGGTCCCGATCATCGTCGGCTGCGCCCGGCGGACCAGCCGCCGGTTCGAATACGAAGTATGCGTCAACCGCATCATCCGTCCCGATGAATGGCGCGACAAGGACGACCCGCTCCGCTGGATCACGCAGGAGTATTCGACGGCGATGGAGGATTTCATCCGCGTCGCGCCCGAGCAATACCTCTGGATTCATCGCCGCTGGAAGAGCCGGCCGCGCGACGAGCGACAGCCATCGGCGCCGCCGGTCGCCCAGCCGGCCGCGGCGGGGAGTTGATCGACGCCGCCTCGACCGATCGATCGTTCCGCGCTACAATCCGCGCGAACTTCTATGCACCGAATGCCGCCCTCGCGGCGCCATTCGACAACCCTTCCAATCGAGGAATACCACGATGACCTCCGACGACAGGATCGCCCAGCTTCAGAAACTCGCCGCAAGCGATCCAAACGACGAAATGGCGCACTTCTCGCTCGGCAGCGCCCTGCTCGAAGCGGGCCGGCCCGACGACGCCGGTCCCAGCTTTCAACGAGTCCTGGCCCTCAATAGCCAGAACTCAAAGGCCTACGAACTACTTGGCCGCTCCCAGATCGACGCCGGTCACGAGGACCTCGCCGTCCAATCGCTGACGAACGGCTACCGCATCGCCCATCGCCGCGGCGACCTGATGCCCATGAAAGAAATGGCGAGCATGCTCGAAAAGCTCGGCGCCCCGGTGCCGGACATGGAACAAAAGAAAGTCGCCGCCGCCCCGGGGGCCGCCGTGGACGGATTCGAGTGTCGCCGATGCGGCGGAGGCGGACCGAAGCTGGCCGAACGCCCGTTCAAGGGCGAGCTGGGTGAGATGATCCTCGCCTCCGTCTGCGCGTCCTGTTGGAAGGAATGGGTCGGCATGGGCACCAAGGTCATCAACGAGCTGCGCCTGCCGATGTTCGATCCCCAGGCCCAGGAAGTTTACGACAAGCACATGAAGGAATTCCTGCTGATCGACTGAATCGCGCCCGCATCGCCCGCCTTGCCGACCATCCGAGCCCGGAAGGCCCGGCGGTGGCCGGTCGGCCCCTCCCGACGGTCACGATCTGGGCGGCGTGCGTCCCCCGGCAACCCTCGCTCCGGCCCGGCGCTTCACGTGAGCGCCTTCGGCTTCCCCGTTGCCGTTGCCGTTGCCGCTGAGCCATGAACGCGTCGCCGCCGCGGTCGATAGCAGCCAGGTGCGAAACGGCGCGGGACCGAAGCGACGACTCTTCCGGCAGCATTCCATCGCCTCGTGATATTGCCCCTGTGCATAGGCCGACCGCCCCGCGACGAAACACACACGGGCCAATCGCGACGCGGCCACGCGCGATGGAATCTTCCCGTTGACATCCGGTCTGGCGAGAAACCGCTCGAGGACTTCCGCCTTCACGCGCAGGTTGCGGCTCATGTCCTGCTTGCTGAGCCGGTCCGCGTGCAACCGACGCCTGGCCAGCGGCTCCGGGACCAGGCCGAACGGCTCGGCCAGACTGATGCGCAGCCAGAGGTCGTAGTCCTCACAAACCGCCAACCCAGCGTCAAAGCCCCCGCACCGATCCAGGAGCGTCCGCCGACACAAGACGGTCGGCACGTCCACGAAACAACTCTCAAACAGCAGTTCCGTAATCCATCCGTCATGCCGCGGTTTGCTGCGGCCGCTCATCGGCCGCCCATCCGCGTCGATCGGTAACATGGGGCCGTAGAAGATATTGATGTCGGGCCGCTTCCCGACCTCTTCGAGAAATCGCTCCAGCTTCTGCGGCATCCATAGATCGTCGCTGTCGAGAAACGCGATCCACTCCCCGCCCGCGGCCTCGATTCCCCGATTGCGGGCGGCGGCCGGGCCCCGCCGCAACTGGCGGACGACCCGGGGGCGGCACCGATGATCGCCGATGCCGCCGGCAATGTCCTCGGTGGACCCATCGTCCACGACGATGACCTCGCGCGCCGGCGCCGTCTGTTCGGCGACGGAGTCCAGCGCCTGGCGCAGAAATGCCAGCCGATTGTGCACCGGTATCACCACGCTGACGTCCGTCGGGCTCATCGCCTCGCTACGATCTCCAAGACGCTGTGTCGATGCCTTCGCGGGCGGGGCGCCGGGGTTCGGTCGCGGCCGTCCCGCGCTCCTGCGTCTGTTCTAAGGCCGGCCCGATGATCGGGTCAAGTGCCGTTCGATTCTACGCTCTGCGAAAAACGGAACTCCGTGGGCGAGGCGATGCGAAAATAATCCGCCGTGGACATCACGATCGAGTCCGTCAGACTCCCGGCGTTAAAGGCGATGCGCTCGTTGGCACGAATCGACTCGTCGACGAACAGCTCCAAAGCGAGAATCGGCTCACCGAACGGCGGCACCGATCCCGGAACGAGCCCCGTCAGAGACTCAAGCTCGCTCGCCGTCGCAAACCGGATGTTCTTGACGCCAAATCGATCGCGGATCGCCGCCGAGTCCAGCCGGCTGGCCGCGCTCAGTACGAACAGCCGAAACACGTCGCCCGTCTTGATGACCAGCGCCTTGCCGCCGATGCGAATCTCCTCGCCACGCGACTTCGCCGATTCCTCCGACGTTCGTGTGGGCTCGTGGCGCACCCGCCGGTACGTCACCCCGGCCTCGTCGAGCCGTCGGCAGATCGCCGCCAGAATCGTCAAGTTCGCCTCCGCCTCCTCAATCGAACCCGCTCGATCACGCGATAACCCACCCGCACGCGCCACGCCTCGTACAGATAACCGGCCAGCCGCACCTGATAATAGGCGACGAGCACGGGCAGGCAGCGGACCGCGTCGATCAGGGACTTCTTCTTCCGCCGGATTTCGTTGTACAAAATGGCCCCCAGCGACGCGGCGAGGCAGGCCCCCGCGGCGTACGCGAAATTGACGTGGCCCATCGTCAGCGCCAACGACACGTAGAACATCGTCCACGGAAGGAGGTCCAGCCGCGGCGGCAGCCAGTATTTGTAAACCAAATGCGCCGCAGAGCCGCCGCCGAGAAACGCCTGGAGAAAAAAAGACCGCCGGTCGTATCGGTGATCGTGCAGCACGACCGCGTCCGGCGCCACGCGCTGCTCGTATCCCGCCGCCGAGATCAACAGGAACAGCCCCTCCTCGTCGCACCCGCCGCCGGCCGACGTGTCCGGAGTACCGTCTGCACGCATCACCTGGTGCCGGCGGTCCTCGTCCCAGCCGAACCGCATCAGGACCTCCTTTCGCACCGCCATGTTGCCGCCGACCAGCCGCGGCGCCGCGCCCTCGCCGTGAACCCGGTTCGATCCGCTGAATGCCAGCTCGTAGATGTTCGCCGGCGTCGGATCGGTACAGACGCCCGTGACGGCCGCGACCCCGCCGTGCCCGAACCCCGCGATCAGCCGCTCCAGCCAGTCCGACTCGGCGATGCAGTCGCTGTCGAGAAACGCGACGATCGCCCCACGCGACTCGCCAACACCCCAGTTCCGCGCCGCGTTGGCGCCCCGGTGCCCGTCGAACCGCAACCGACGGATGTCCGGCGACGCGTGTGACCGCGCAAAATCTTCCAGCATCGCCGTCGTCTCGTCCGTCGACGCGTCGTCGACCACGATGACCTCCAGCGGCCGGTAGCTCTGGCGGGCGACGGCCGCCAGGCATCGCCGCAAAATCCCCGCGCGGTTGCACGTCGGGATGACGACGCTGACCGTCGGCCTCGCCTCTCGCCGCGATCCCGGCGATGGCGCCTCCGCCCGCCTGGCGATCGTCGGGGCGACCAGCAGGCCGCGGCGCACCATCCAATCGCGCAGCCGCGGCGGCGCCAGCGCGCCGAACACCCACTGCTTGCATTGGAAAAACGGCGCGACGTTGGTCGCCAGCCATATCGACGCCGCGATGACCACCATGTAGTTGACAAGCCGATGGGCCCGCGGACACGCCAGACGCACCAACGTCAGTCGGGCTTTGATCTGGCGAATGCTCCGGCGCGAAAATAACAGGTGCCGTACGGCCTGCGGCGAAATCGGCGTCTTCAAGTCTCCTTCGCTGCCCGTCAGTTCGGCGTGAACGCGAAGCACGGCGCGGTGGCTGACGACCAGGCGAAATCCCGCCCGCGCCGCCCGCATGGCGAACTCCTCGTCCGCCGCGTAATGCGGCAGCCGTTGGGACTCGAGATTCCCGACTCGCCGAAAGACTTCGACCGGAACCAGCATGCCGCGGCCCGACAACGTGTTGACCCCGGTGCTCCACGCCGCCTCTGGATCGCGGACCACCGGGAAGGACGCCGCCCCGGCCCAATCCCACCGCACGCCGGCGTCCACGACGCGCGCAGGATCGCGGATATCCACGTTGAGCGAGCCGACCAGCGCCCGGCCGTTCGCCTGCGATGCCTCGACCAGTTCTTGCAGATAGTCCGAGGCGAATTCCGTGTCGTTGTTGAGCAGAAGCACGAAATCGCCTTCCACCGCTTCGCGCAGCGCTGCATGGATTCCCTTCGCCGTCGCGCCCGCCCACCAGAGTCGGCCGTTTCCGTGAAGCAGCGCGACGTCCGGCCATTCGCGCCCCACGGCCTCCGCCGTGCCGTCCGTCGATCCGTCGTCGACCACGATGCACGACCGGGCTTCGTGGGTCTGCGCCGCCAGGCACGACAGACAACGGCGCGTCAGCTCCAGCCGGTTATGCACCGCGATGACCACGAACACTTTCAATCGTCTCGCGCCTCCGTGATGGGTTTGCCGCCCGCCGCCGGTCTCGGCGCCGCGTACGGTAATGGCGGCGCTCGATCCCGACGCGCCGGGTAGGCCGCCAGTCCCTGCAACATTCCCGCCGCCCGCCAAAACGACCGAACGAATCCCAGCGGGATAAACCAAAGATATCGCATGCGCCGCGTGTCGCGCACCATCCCGGCGGTCACCGGGATCTGGCAGGCCGCCAGCAGCGCCGGCAGCGCCCACGTCGGCCGGTACACGCCGACCGCCAGCGCGCATGCAAGAACCGGAAAGTGTAACAGCGCCAGCGGCGGCTGGATGTGGTCGCTGAATCCGCTGTAGGCATCGCCTCCCGTCGTGCGGCGATAGCGCATGTGGAGAAACACGCGCCAGTACCCGTGATCCCGCTGTGCCCGTAGATAACGCATCAACCGCGTCGGGTGATGGTGCGCGACGCGCGAACGCCGGTCGAACCGCAGCTCGTGGCCCGCGGCAACGACCCGATAGGCCAGCTCCGCGTCCTCTGCGCCGGGCGATCGAGGCCCGTTATAGCGATGTTCGTCGAACCCCCCGACCCCTTCGAGGACCTCGCGGCGGTACACGACGTTGAACCCGCCGAGAAAATCGACGCGCTTGCTCATTCGTCGATGCCGTAGCGCGATCTCCTCGTGAATCAGGCACGCCAAGAGCGAGTCCGGCCGCGCGTTGGCATAACTGCCGCCGGCGCCTGCGACGCGCCGCTCGGCAAAATACGGCAACAGCTTATCCAGCGCATCCGCTTCGGCGACGCAGTCGGCGTCGACGAACCACACCAGGCGAAACTTCGCCTCGCGCCAACCGGCGTTGCGCGCCGCCCCCGGACCGAGCCGCGGGCCGACGATCGCCCGCACCGGGTAATTGCGAACGATCGACGCCGTATCGTCGCTCGAACCGTCATCGACAAATAGGATCTCCCCCAGCGGCGAATCCGCCCGCGACCGGATCGCCACGGCTGCGTCGAGGCAGGCCGCGATCGTCGCCGCGCAGTTGCGCCCGGGGATCACCAAGCTCACCGATGCCGAGGTCACGCGCCGTCAATGTATTCACCGCCGCGACGATTGCAATTCCGCCGCCGTCTCCAGGGCCGTTCGGGCCGGTACATATTCCGGGGCCATCTCCAGAGCCATGCGATAGGCCGCGACCGCCTCGTCGATCCGCCCCGCGCGCTGAAGCGCCACGCCCAGGCCGTAGTGCGCCGCGTGATGTCGCGGGTCTCGCGCGATGGCCAGGCGATACTCCGCAATCGCCGCCGCCGAGTCACCCTGCCGACTGAGCGTGTTGGCCAGATTGAAATGTGCCTTGGCCAGCGTATCGCGGCCGGTACGCGGGTTGGCGTCGCGAACGGCGCGCCTCAGGACCTCCGCCGCCTGCGTCCATTGCTCGCGCTGCGACAGCGCGTTGGCCAGCATGATCGCCGGCTCGACGGCCCCGGGATCGAGGCGGATCGACGCTTCATAATGCCCGACCGCCTCGTCCGTCCGTCCGAGCTTCAGCAGTGCGTTGCCGAGGTTGTATCGAATCTCGGCGCTGTCGCCGTCGAGGCGCTCGGCACGACGCAGGGCGTCAAGGGCCGACGCCGCGTCTCCGGAATTGAGCAAAGTCGTCCCGATGTTGTTGTGTGCCCGCGCGTTTTGCGGCCTCACCGACGCAACCGATTCCCACATCCGCAGGCGGCTCGAATAATCCTCGTTGCGCCGAATCGTCACCCACCCGAGCAGCGCGACGACAATCGCCAGGCAAACGACGCTCAGGCCCACACGCAATGATTCACCCCTGACCCACGCGACGATGAGCTTCCACGCGCCGACGACGATGACCGTGGTCACCGCTGCCAGCGGCAGGTACATGCGATGTTCAAACGCGGCGTCCTTGATCGGCACGATGCTCGACGTCGGAGCGAGAATGAGAAAAAACGCCGCGACGCAGAAAACCACGCCCCCGCTCCGCCGCGCCGCAGCGACCGTCGCCGCCGCGATCGTGCACAGCGCGCCGAGATACAGCGCGCCGGCCCGCCAGTCATCCTGAATCGCCCAACCGTAATCGAGGCAGAGCGGCCGCGGCCACGCCGCCAAACGGAGATAATGAAGGACCACCTCCGGTTGGGTCAGGGCGTATTCGAGGGGCGTGGCCGTCTCCACGCTGAATCCCGCAAACGCGCCGTATTGCCCGCTGGTGTCCAGCGCCCCCTGCACCACGCCGGTGACGAAGAGGATCAACCAAGTCGCCGCCAGTCCGGCATGGAGCGGCCATCGCCGGCGAAACATCTCGCCGAACGACGTGCCGATCACCATTCGATCCATCAGGACGACCGCGATCGGCGCCGTCACCATGACCGGCTTGGCCAGCATGCCCAGGGCGCAGGCGCCGACGGCGACGGCATACCATCGGCGCGGCTGCGGCGTGCCCATCGTTCGGACGGCCGCGTACAGCGTCACGAGATAGAAAAGCCCCATCAGCGATTCGGCGCGTTGCACGATATAGGTCACGCTCTGCGTCTGTAGTGGATGCACGACCCAGATAAGCGAGACGACCAGCGCCAGCCGCGAAGCAAGCGACTCGGTCACAGCCGCCCGCGGCGACCCCGTCAGGCATCGGCGGATCAGCCCGAACAAGACGATGCCGGCGCCAACGTGAATCGCGATGTTGACCAGGTGATATCCGCGCGGATCGAGTCGTCCCCACGCATGGTTGACCGCGAATGACCATTCGACCAGCGGCCTCGGCGTCTCGAAAAACCTGCCGATCGGCCAAACGTGGCGAATCCGGTCGTTCGCAACGATCTGCCCGAGATCGTCAAAGACAAACTCGCCGCGCATGCCGTTGGCGTAACAGATCGCGCCGGCCGCGATGAGGAGAACCGGCGCCGCGATCCGCAAGTAATCAGGGTCCGCGGCGGAGGCGAACCGATCCTTCCTGCCCCCGCGATGCCCTCCTGGCGAAGGTCGGATCGCCCGATTGAAATTCGTTCGCTTTGTCAATTCGCCTCTGATCTTTAGCATACCCCTATTGGGCAGCCAGTGGGCCCACCGAGGCACAGCGGCGTGTCGCACGAGTCCATCGACATCGAAGCCCGCGACGCAACCGTCATCATCATCCCCGCCTACAACGAGGCCGAGTCGATCGCCGCCGTCGTTGACGGCCTGACGCCGAACTTCCCGCGCGTACTTGTCGTCGACGACGGTTCAACGGACGCAACCGCCGACCGCGCACGCCGCGCAGGGGCCCCCGTCCTGCGCCACGTCCTCAATCGCGGGCAGGGCGCCGCACTCCAGACCGGCATCACCGCCGCCCTCCGCGACGGGGCCCGCTATCTCGTCACCTTCGACGCCGACGGCCAGCATCAGCCCGCGGACATCCCCGCCCTCCTGGCCCCCATTATCGCCGGTCAATGCGACGTCGTCCTCGGCTCCCGCTTCCTCGGCCGCGCACCCGGCATGACCACGTCGCGCCGCGCCGTTCTCAGGGCGGGCGTCCTCTTCACGCGGCTCTTCAGCCGCATCGCCGTCACCGACACGCACAACGGGCTTCGGGCGTTCTCGCGCCGCGCCGCCGAGCAACTGGAGATCACGATGGACCGAATGGCCCACGCCAGCGAGGTCATCGACCAGATCGCCCGGCTGCGGCTTCGCTGGTGCGAGGCGCCGGTGACGATCCGGTATACCGATTATTCCCGCGCCAAGGGACAATCTTCTCGCCGCGCCTTCCGCGTGGCGCTGCACTATCTCTTGCGAAGGATGATGCCATGACGATCTTTCAACTCGTGATGCTGGCCGTGCTCTCGGTCCTGCTGGCCGCCAGCGTCGCCGCGGCGCTATGGCACTGGCTGTCGCGCAGGGAGGCGGCGCTGTGGGGCGCCCTCTGCCTGGCCGCCGCCGTCGCGATCCTCCGGCCCGAAATTACCGTCCGCGTCGCGCGGGCCGTCGGCATCGACCGCGGCGCAGACCTCGTCTCCTATTGCGCCATCGTGGTGATGATGATCGGCTTCTGGATGGTGTACATCCGCCTCCGCCAACTGCACCGACAGATCACCCTTCTCGTCAGGCAGATCGCCCTCATGCAGCGCGACGCTGATTCGCCAGCGGATCGATCGACCGCGAAACCAAAATGCGATCAAGAATCGCCAAGTTGATTCGCCAGATATTCGACCACCCGCCCCTTGTCGATCCGCTCCTGCCCACCCCGTGTCGCGGTCGCGGACCGTCACCGTCCCGTCCTCCTTCGTCTGGCCGTCGATCGTGAAGCAATACGGCGTCCCCGCCTCGTCCATCCGCGCGTAGCGCTTGCCGATCGATTGTTTCGCGTATGGGTAGTGAGGACGAGCGAATCGTTGAACGATGCGAGGCAGAATCAGGCAGCTTCCACAGGCCGGGCGTTGGCAATCTCGTCGCGAGCGACCGTCCGGACTTGATTCGGTGCAACCGAGACGACACTGAGCGTTTCACCTGAAAGGGTTACGAATTCCACTTCATAGCCCTTGTCGCCATGCACCAGCACCACCGTGCCAACGTCGCCCTGCTTGAGACGGTGTTCGGGGAGGTCTGACGTCAGAACCACGCTTTCCAATTCGGCAATCATGATCGCTTCCTCCGGGACGGTATCGCCGTCACAAACCGTAACTCCGTGGACCCCGACTCGATAAACCACACGGATCGTATGGAGGGATTTCGTCCGTCTGGGGATTCCAGCGGTCCATCCACATTATATCGTCTTCCAAATGGTGAGTCTTCTTCCTTCGACACGTCATGGGCCGCGACGTACCGCTTGAGCGAATCAGCGAGTCGTTCCCACTCCTCGGTCGTGAACCCGAAACGCCTGAAGAATCGGGCCTTGGCGTGTTTGGTCGGATGTGAGTCCGAAAGCAGGTATCCGACAACCTTATCTTTCGATACTTGCGCGCTCTCCCAACCAGGCGCTTTCACGATTCGACCTCCGGCCACCGGACATGTCTCCGTCACATATCGAGTCGGTCACGCAGATATTGCACCACCCGTGACTTGTCGATCCGCTCCTGCGCTCCCGTGTCGCGGTCGCGGACCGTCACCGTCCCGTCCTCCTTCGTCTGGCCGTCGATCGTGAAGCAATACGGCGTCCCCGCCTCGTCCATCCGCGCGTAGCGCTTGCCGATCGACTGCTTCTCGTCGTACTGCGCCGGCCAGCGGCGGCGGATGTCCTCGAAGAGCGGTCGGGCAATCTCCGGCATGCCGTCCTTCTTGACCAGCGGGAAGACGGCGGCCTTGATCGGCGCCAGCCGCGGGTGAAACTTCATCAGCTCAGGGCTCGGCCGCGATTCATCGACCGTGTACGCCTCGCAGATAAACGCCAGCGTGCTGCGATCCGCCCCGGCCGACGGCTCGATGACCGTGGGCAAGTACCGCTCCTTGCGCTCGTCGTCGAAGTAGGTCAGGTCTTTGCCGCTGTGCTTGGCGTGCTGCGTCAGATCGAAACACCCGCGATGGGCAACGCCCTCCAGCTCCTGCGGCTCGTCGGCGAAGGGGAACATGTACTCGATGTCGGTACACGCCTTGCTGTAGTGGGCCAGCTCCTTGTCGTCCTGGTTCCGCGGGCGGAGGTTCTCGCCGGCCAGGCCGAGGGACTTGTACCAGTTGATGCGCACGTCCCGCCACCACTCCCACCACTTCATGGCGTCCTTGTCGTGGCAGAAGAACTCGATCTCCATCTGCTCGAACTCGCGGGAGCGAAAAGTGTAGTTCCGCGGGTTGATCTCATTGCGAAACGCCTTGCCAATCTGGGCAATCCCAAACGGCAGCTTGACCCGCGTCGAGTCGCAGACGTTCTTGAAGTTGGCAAAGATGCCCTGGGCTGTCTCGGGGCGAAGATAACAGAGCGAGGAATTGTCCTCCAATGCTCCCGAGTGCGTCTTGTACATCAAGTTGAACGCCCGAGGTTCAGTCAGACTACGATTATTACATTTAGGACAAGGAGCTTGACTCAAGAGTTCTTGTTTCACCGGATGCGAGATAGTAATAACATCTTTGCCAGTTCTCTTGTCGGCCCAACCGTCGAAATTAACGGGACCCTGAGAACCAAGGACTTCTCCCTTTCCTCCCAATTGCTTCTTGGCGCGGGAGATGATGTCATCTGACTCTAAGCTTGTGAAATCGGGCGGACGTCGATCATAACGAACGTCGTCCTCCAAGCTCCGCTGTACATCTACATACTGGTCCTTGCTTTCAACTGCCTTGGTCCAGACGCCCCAAACCTGGTCTGCTCGAAAAAGCGCTTTACAGCCCTCGGTCTTGCACGCAACCATCGGGTCTTGAAACCCCGTTGCGTGGCCGGACGCTTCCCACACCTTCGGGTTCATGATGATCGAGCAGTCGACGCCGACCATCTGGTACTCCCGCCCGTCGGGGCCGACGGGCGGGTTGCGGACCATGTCCTGCCACCAGCATTCCTTGATGTTGCGCTTCAGCTCGACGCCCAACGGCCCGTAGTCCCAGAAGCCGTTGATCCCGCCGTAGATCTCGCTCGACTGAAAAATAAACCCCCGGCGCTTGCACAGGGCGACGATCTTTTCCATTTTCTCCGCGTCTTTGGCCATTGGGTTCTTTTCGTAGTGTCCATTCGGGCCGCTTGGCCGGAACTTCATTGAATGCTTCAAAGGGTTGGGGGGACCGTCAACCGTTTTGCGGCAACGGCTCTCGGTGCCCCGCGGGAGGCGCTCAACGGGATCCCTTGCGCCCGTTGCGTCGAGAGCCGTTAAGCACTTCCAGCGTCGACACGAGCAAGAGATCGATGACCTCAAACGTGTCGTTCTTATTATAAAGAATCGCCGAACGGCCGCTGGGAGACCGCATCAAGAACTCGGGATGCTCGACAGTCAGGTGCCGGCCGTCTGCCAGGTGAATCCGAAAGGGTCGAAATGGCGTCGCCCGAAGGACGGTGACCAGCTCCTCGCTTCTCATCTCATTGTCCTCGGCATCATCCCCCGCCCGGATCGCAGGTTTCAGATTGTGATGAAGGCCTCGTGCATGGCATCCCAATACGCCGCTCGTTTGAATCGAATTCGACTTTGCTCACGCGGCGGCACCGCAATCGATCTCCCTATCATACCCCTTGCCCCTTGCGGCACAATCCGTTGCGCCCCGGCGTCCGATAGCCCCGTTGCCCCCGCTCAACGTTGCCGCACGAACCCGCCTCCTCAACCAATCCTCATCGTCCGCGAATCGCCGCCCCGCCGCGCCGTCAACCGCGCTTCGCGACCGCGCCGCCCCGTTGACATCGCGTGGCACGGGCGTTGCACTTTCCCTCGTCGGGGAGATCAATGGCCTGCCGACTCGCCGTCGTGCACGCGCCGCGAGAGCTTTTCGGGGAGAACGAAGCAATGGTTCTGAACGCATCTGACTGGTTGACGGACTATCTCCGTGGCCGGGCCAAGGTCATCATTCTGACTTTCTTCACGTACGCCGCCCTTTGCTGACCGCCCGATCGCGCAGCCGCCGCGCCCGCAGGCCGACGGGGCACGCCCGCACGCACGTCTCGCACAGTCCCACGATCGAAAACCGATGCGCCAGCGCGTGAAAGCGGTGATCCGCCGCGATCATCGTCCGAAGACGCACGACCTCCCCCGCGTCGAATTCGAGGATCCGCCCGCAGCGGCGGCAGACCATGTGATCGTGGGGGTCCTGGCCGTAGGTGTGCTCGTAATGCACCTGCTTGTTGGAAAAGTGCACCTCCTTGACGATGCCGCAGGCGACGAGGAGCTTGAGCGTGCGGTAGATCGTCGCCTTCGCCACGCGGGCCGACGACTGACGCATGTCCAGCAGGAGCTGCTCCGCCTCGAAGTGCTCGTCGGTCCGCATGACCGCCCGAAGGATGTCCCGCCGCTCCCCCGTGTATTTCAGCCCGCGATCGCGCAGGTACTCGCGAAACACGTGCTCGGCGGTCTCGACGATCTCATCGCTGACGGGTCGGGCCATCGCGGGGGCATTATAGAGGCCGTGATGTTGGGCGTGAGAATCGCTACCCGGGTAAAGGCGCCACGCAGCCGACCGCGTTTGGAGGGCATTCCAGCGGGTTGACCGCCCCGCCAGGACCTTTGCGATCCACGGCACGGAAGACGACGTTCGGGGAAGAATTACGAAATCGGCTCCAATGTCCGGGCCGGCTCTCTTGACTATCTGTGGCCAATTCGATTACTCTCCCTGGTAAGAAGCAATCGGAGGCAGGGAGCCGTTCACAACCCTAGGGTTTGGCCTGAGGTCCCGCCCCTGTCCGAATCGGCACAAGAGCGAAGGGGACTCAAACCCCCTGTCAATGGGAAAGGCGCAATTCATGTTCAGAAGATTCATCGGTCTTGGACTGGCAATCGTTCTTTCATTCATTTTCGTCGCGCCGGCTTCCGGCTCGATCATCCTGCTTTCGAATTCCCCGGTCACGGAGAACTTCGATTCCATGCCGTCAAGTGGCACCACCGGTCTGGTCGCGACCGTCGGAACCCATAATGCCCTCCCCGGCTTGACCGGGTTTGAAGGAACCAAGACCGGCGGATCGGGTTCCACGCTGAATTTCGTCGCCGACTCCGGCACCTCAAACTCCGGCCGCCTCGGCAGTCTGGGCCCCGCCAGCGACAGCGATCGTGCCCTCGGCGCCCTGGCTTCCGGCACCGTCAGGACCGCCTTTGGCGTCGAAATCGTCAACAACACCGGCGCCGACCTCCCGTTCCTGAAGATCGACGCGTTTCGCGAGCAGTGGCGGTCGTCCACCTCGGTGCAGAACGTCCTGTCATTCGCCTGGGCCCTGTCCGGTGGCTCCGCAACCTCTTCGAACTACCTGACCGATGGGTCGCTTGCCTCGCTCGCCAGTCTGGACCTCGTCGGCGAACCCCCCGTAGTTTCCAACGGCGCCACGGATGGAAACACCCTTCGCGTCGCGATCACCGGAACGATTTCAACCATCATCCCGGATGGTTCCAGTGTCTTCATTCGCTGGTCGGACGTGGACGACGCCGGTTCCGACGCCGCACTCGCCGTGGACGACATGACGATCACCGTCCCCGAACCGGCGACGGTCGCGCTGCTTTCGCTGGGCCTCGTCGGCTTGGTCCGCCGCCGCCGCGCTGCCTGACGCCGGGCCGTTTCGCATTGACGCCGCGCCGAAAAGCGCGTTCAAGTGCTTTATCCATTCAAGCCGCCGAGACCCCTTTCGGCGGTTTTTCTTTGCGTGGCCGGACGCCGGAATCTGCCCTCCCTCGCGCTGATTGTTGGCCGCCGTCACCCGCGAAAATCGGCCGCCCCTATGATGTGCCAAAAGACCGATCGTTCAGCCAAAGGAACCGGCCGCTGCTTCCATGCCCTTCGATCCCCTCAACGATTTGCCACCGCACGACCGCCGGGGTTTTTTCCGCGCGGGACTGGGCCGATTGCTACGCCCCGTTGCCGGGTACATTGAGAAGCGCCTGCCGGCGGAGCTGCTCGACGCACGACCGCTGCTTCGCCCGCCCGGCGCGCTGCCTGAGACGGCGTTCCTCGATACCTGCCATCGCTGCGGACGGTGCGCCGAGGCCTGTCCGGCCAGCGCGATTGCCCTCATTGCCTCAATGGACGATCGAATCGATGGCACGCCCCACGTCGTCCCGAGCCATCAGGCCTGCGTCATCTGCGACGACCTTTCGTGCATGAAGGTCTGCCCTAGCGGCGCATTGCGGCTTTGCGCGGCGCACGAAATCCGCATGGGCCTGGCGGTCGTCGATCACGAAACCTGTCTGCGATCGGACGGCGAGGACTGCACGATTTGCGTCGAACAGTGCCCCATCGGGACCGATGCGATTCACGTCGACGATTCCGGCGCCGTCGTTGTCATCGATCCGACGGCGACCGGTCGGGGATGCACCGGCTGCGGCGTATGCGAGCAGCAATGCCCGACGCGGCCGACGCGAGCCATTTTCGTTCAACCCACGGCGCGATAATCGCCTCGTCCTTTGAAGCACGCTTGTGGTTCTGCCGGCTTCCCCCGAGAAATCTCGCCTTCCCATCGAAGTTCAACCGTTCGTCAGTCAGGATTTGCGGACCGTCACGCAATGATCCGACCATGATCGGCGCCCCTTGATTCGAGCCGGGATTCGATTGAGCCGATGACGGCAGGGTTTGTCTGGACCCCGGCCGGGGAGGGTTCACGTCCGAATCTTCCTCCTGCCGGATTCGGGAGTCGTTGCAATGTGGCATGCCGACAGTATGAGGCCGATCGCCATCGAAGCCGCCGAAGCGGTCGTGTTGCTCTCCGACGAAGCGCCGGCCGTCTACCTGCCCGGCAAAGTCGGCAAGGCCCCGATTCTCTACCGCGAAAAAGGCGAGCGTGTCCTTCAGCCCGATTTCCAGCGCATGCGCGAATCCGGCCTCTCCACGATCCTCGTCAAGTCCGACGATCTCGACCGCTACGAAATGCTTCTCGAAGACAATCTCCAGAAGCTGCTGGCCGATCCGAACGTCGCCCCCGATCAGAAGGCCGGTTGCGTCCATCACGTCGGCACGACCGTGGTAAACAGTCTCATCGAGGGCGGCGATCCTCTCATTGCCGTTGAGCGGGCGTCATTCCTGATGGACGCCATCGTCGACGACGTGCTGTCGCAGCCGTTGGTTGCGGAAAACCTCCTGCGCATGAGCGGGCACCATCTCAACACCGCCAGCCACATGTTCGCCGTCAGCGTGCTCGGCATTCTTCTCGGTGCCGAAGCGATGGGCAATGACCCCGAACTGCTGCGCCAGATCGGGATGGCCGGAATGGTCCACGATCTTGGGAAGTTCAGCGTCGCCGCCGACATCCTCAACAAGCAATCGCCGCTGGACGCCGGGGAAGTGCAGAAAATCCAGCAGCATCCGATCGAGGCGATTCGCCTGCTCAACGACCACCCGGCGATCACGCCGCAGATCCGGCAGATGATCCTCCAGCACCACGAGCGCTTCGACGGCCGCGGCTACCCGCTGGGACTGGCCGGCGACATGATCCTGCCCGGCAGCCGCATCCTGGCGATCGTGGATTCCTTTCACGCCATGATTGGCCGCCGAAGCTACGGCACGGCGCTGTCCCCATGGCGCGCCATTCAACTGCTCAAGTATCAGCGCGAACGCCAATTCGATCCCCAGATGCTTGAATGTTGGACGAATCTGTTTTGTCGAAGCTGGAATACCCGGCACGCCGGTGACGTCTTCGAGCCGGAGTCGGACCCCGCTCTGTCGTTTCATTCCGATCATCGACTGAATCGCCCCAAACAACAGCCGCGTCGCCAGCCGCGATTGCACTGTCGCGGCCGGGCGACGGTCCGCTGCATTGCGGCCGGCAGACTCAAAAATGTCCACGAAGGACCGGCGGATTCGGTCTTGCCGCTGGTCGATCTGTCCCGCGGCGGGCTCGGCGTTGAAACGGCCCATCCGATTTTTCGTGGAGAGGTCCTGCATGTCCGGATCAAGGCCGGCGGCCGAAACCTCTGGGTCCGCGGAATGGTCAGTTGGTGCCGCAAGAGCCGCCAATCACCTCACTACCTCGCCGGCGTGCAGTTCATCGAACGAATCTCCGAGCAGGCCGTGGGCCAGGCCGTGCCCGTCATCGGGCTCGGCGAAGACAAGTTCGCCATCCGAACGCTCAGCGAGATGCTGGAAACGTAATCCGACCGAATTCAGTGAATCGCCGCACGCGCCGACACGCCTGATTGCCCGGTATTCGCCCGTAGGGCGCACGGTCGTAGCCGGCGGCTTGAGCCGCCGGTCGGCGCCTGTTGCCAATCCCCGTCCGGAGGACGGACGAATGCCTCGCTCATACGAGTGCCCCTTCTCGTCCCCCGGGAGGGCGACACCTCACGCCGTGCCGATTCGGTCCCCTCTCCCTGACAGGGAGAGAGTTAGGGTGAGGGTCGTCCGACCTATCTATGAAATGCGGTTTTCACCCCCCAAAGCCCCACGATTCCTTCCCGGGGTTCACCCCGCGCTCCCCGTTTCGCTATTCGCAATTCGCTTTTCGCTATTCCTCCTCCCCCCTCTCAAATCTCGAATCTCAATTCCAGCTTACCCGCCGCCCCAAAGCCTTGGGAATATCTCCCTGCGCCTGCATTGCAGCGAACCCCCTAGCATTTCTTGCAATGCAACATTAGCTAGATACGCCAGTTATCGCGCCGTCGCGCCCAACGCCAATTCCCGACGTATCATCCTCATGAGTGCATGCTGGAATATGTCCCGGCATTGCATGTCGACCAGGTATTCAGAAACAGGCAAGGCGATCAGATCTGGAATGCGGTCAGTTTGAATTACACATGCCAGGCCTTGTGCTGATCCGCATCGGGCGCCATGATAAGCAGACGGCCGCGCGACACGTGTTCCCGCGCCCAGCGTTCCGCTTTGAGCGCGCCGGGTCTCGGCCGCTGCTTAGGCGGCTAATCCCACCCGTGTTTGGGGGGTGAGGCGGATCGGCCCAAATGATGTTTGCCCTTTCGTCAACCAAGGAGGAAACATGCCAAGTCAGATCAATCTTGCTGTGGGTGACATCGTCAAACTCAAGTCGGGTGGTCCCGAAATGACGGTTGAGTCTCCACCCCACCCTCCAGTCGAGACGTGCCGATGTCAATGGTTTGCGGGCAAGAAGCTCGAATCTGGCAGCTTTCCTCCTGAGTCCCTTCAGTTGGTAAAGGGCCGCAATCCGTCATGAAAGCCGAGCAGGTCGCCTCTTGGATGTTATCTAGAATTGAGAAGGACGGTTGCATTTACCAAGATGACGTTGTTGATTACTTAGTGAAGCACAACGCTGAGAGTCTTCTCCGAGAAAACAGCGACGGCAATTTGGTTGTTGGCCGTGCAGTTCTCGATGCGTTTCGAGCCATCACCGAGACAACGGTTGTCTGGGTAATGCCCGACTTCTACTGGCGCTTTCGCGTTACAGAGGATGAGCCAGGGCGCGAGGCAAGGGGATAGCCCTTGTAGGTCGATGACCCGACCTCCTTGTGAAATGCGGTTTTGGGCCAATGGCGGGGGTTGAATCTCGCAACTCGCAACTCGCCCTTAATTCACCCCCCAAAAGCCCCAGCAAAGCCCCAGGGTTCCTTCCTGGGGTTCCCCTCGCCTTTCACATCTCGCTTTTCGCATTTCGCTTTTCCCTCTTTCCCCCTCTCAAATCTCAATTCACCCCCATTTTTGTCCCGGTTTGCGCGGCAACAGCGGCGAAGACCGCCTTAATTGCAATGCGCCGCGTTTGCTCACTCTTCGCGCTGGGCGCATATTGTCCTTCGACCGCTTGTTCATGTCGTCCTTCACCCCCAACGCAATTCGCATTACGACACTGCCGATCAACATTGCCATGAAGACCCCCAATACCGCATCCACCGTCGTCAAGACCTCAATCTCACTCGGAACGATAACTGCGCGAATGGGTAGTAAAGAGAGCATGATTGCTGCCGCTCCCGCGATTCCCTCAGCAGGCCCGTAGCGCCTCCGCATTGTAGGATTGAGCAACATACCACACATGAACCAAACCAGGACAAAGAACAAAAGCAGCAACATTACTACATGCACAAGATTTGTCCGTTCGCGCGCAAGTATTATTTCATCACTCTCCGGATTTTTCAACGGCTTCAATCCAGACGCAGCAAAAGGATACTCGCTTACAAGCAGCGAACGCGAAGCGACCGCAAATGGCCGGCTTAACTTATTCGTTCGGGTATCCTTCAGCCAGATCGTGACGCGCGGTCGTAACCAATAGCGATCATCAGGATATGCGCTTGGATGTCCTTGGGCCTTTAGCTCAAAGGGTATCGATGGAACATACCAAACATCGAGCTCCGTTGATTCTCGACTTGAAAGATATTCGCAATCCGCGAGCGGAATTTCGGTCATGACCGGATGTTCTGATGTAAATAGGTGCCCAATGTCTGCCAAGCTGGATGAAATCTTGACAACCAATCGTATGTCGGAACACATGCTCTCTCGAGCTATTACATCGCGTGGGATCTCCCCATAAAGTGCACTGGCCTTTGTTAAGTACTCAACAATTGGGTCAAGGGAAATCTCCAACTGCTTGGCGCCTTCCAACATCTCAGCGCCATTCAAGATCAGGCGCAATCGCCCCGAGAGCATAGTTGTGTTCGCCGCGAAATCGGTCAGGACAAAGACGCGGCGTGCACCACGATCGGAATCCCGTCCAATGCTTTGACTGTCTTCAAGTCTATAAAGGCCCTTTGACCGATCGACATGCAAGAAAAGATTGTAGATAGATATAAATACCAGCCCGCCGAAGATCAATCCGGCGGAAATGAGTGCAACCCAAAGCAATAGTTTTTTCCGCCGGCGATGCATTTGATCGTTACTTGGGTCCGCTCATCGATCGTAGGAGTTCAACCTCGCGCCGCCTGTAGTGCCGCGACTTCCTAGTTCCTAGATTTCCGCAAGCCGGAAAACACATCAAGACTAACCCCCGCCCATCAATCCCCGACAGAACACCTCTTGCCGAGTCCCTCCGCGCCGCCCCACGCCGGCCTTCCATTCCGAATTCCGCATTCCGATTTCCGCATTTCTAACGGCCCTCGGCCCCCCGGCCCCTCAGCTCCTCGACACCTTCTTCACTCCCCATTTTGCATTCTGCATTCCGCTCTTCGCTCTTCACTCCTCCCCTCGGCCCCTTGAATCCTCGGCCCCTCGGCTCCTTTTCACCCCGGAACATCGAGCAAGCATTCAATATCGAGCATGAATTCCACGGAAACCAACCAATGCCTCGACCGCGCGACGCCCGAAGATACCGCCCAATCGTTATATCCGGAGCATGGTTTTCCGGCAATTTCAGGCAGTTTCCACTTGCATAGGGGTTAACGCGAACCCGGAAAGGACCCGATCCCATGTCAAAGAACGCCCGAAAGCACGACCTCATCACCATGCCAGATTCAAAATCCTCAATTTTCGAAAAAACCGACGCCACCCTCCGCGAGCAACTCAACCGCGCCATCGTCAATCGCGATCCACCCACTTACCAGGCCGTCTTCGACAAGTTCGAGCTCGCCGCCCGCGACATCTCCTTCACCGCCTTCTACTGCTACGCCCGACGAATCCGCAACACCGCCGCCCTCGTCGAGATCATCCGCGCCCGCCCCGACGGCGCCCCCGACGCCGACACCGTCCTCTCCGAGGTCCTCGCCGAACGGCTGCTCGAAGCCGCCCTCGACGAGTCCGCCTCCCCCCGCGCCATCGAACGCCTCTCCCACGCCTACCGCGCCGCCGCCCGCCTCAAGCTTGACCGCCGCCGCCTCGACGCCCAGATCGGCGACCTCGAACACGCCGCCCGCAGCAAGGAGACCGACCGATTCTGCGAGATGGCCAACCAGGTCGGCAAGCTCCGCGCCGCCGAACTTCACGAGCTTCGCGAGCGCACGGCGATGGCCATCGATCGCATCAAGGCCGACCCGCACTACCGCGATGAGGAACTGGAAGAAAAGCTGCACGAGGAGCACGCCGAGATCGACGAAGTCGATGATGAAGATGGTACCGAATAAGTCTCACCGGTTGGAAAGCGGAACCACAATAAACTTCCCCAGCCCGTCTCACCGGCGGGTCGCCGGTGCCACAGTTTTCACCGGTTGGAAACCGGTGCCACATGAGGGCCCACCGGTTGCGGCGGTGCATGCCCGACTCACGTCATCAGGTACCACAGCCCAAGCACGAGATTGCCCGCAAAAAGGATCGGAATCACCGCGGCCACCAGCGCCCGCCATGCGCTGGTGTGCTGCAATTGACGAATGCCGCAGCAGATGACCCCCAGATACCAGATCAACCCCAGCGGCGGAAAGATCAGCGCCGCCGGCAGGACCGCGCTGCCGAGCGCCACGACGCGGATCGAAACGTCAAAATCGCAGCCCCTGTGACCGAATCCTCGCAATATCGCCTGGATCGACAACCCGTAGACGAACACCCATGCACTCTGGATGAGCGGAATCGCGGCCAGCAACAGCACCAGGACGCTCGGCCGTACCGCCGTCGGCCAGACGCCCCCGTTGATGATGCCGGTCGACTGGAGAATCCACGTCACCAGCAGCACGATCGCCGTCGCAACGTAGGCGCACATGATGCTGAACGCCACCGCCCCGTCCTGGCGGCACCCGTCGATCCGCCGGAAAAACTCGTCTGGACTCAGCGACAGCCGGGCCACCGCATCGACGTATCCGCGAACGGCGCCCAGTCCCCCGCGCCGTTGCCAGGGAGCGCCCCGGCTGCGATGAACCCCCACGGCGTCTTCGCGCACCGGCCGGACGCGCATCACCGCCGCGTCCAGCGCCGCTCCGCATCCGACGCAGAAAAACCGCTCGGGACGTGGAAGACCGAACTCCCCGGCGCCGTCATGCCCGTGGCCGCACTGCCCGCAAACAAACTCGACCGCCCCGGACTCGAACGAGTAATCCGTCGTCTCAAATCGCTGTGCGCATTCGGGACACCGGTTCACCAGCAGGTCCCACAGAAGATAGTCGCACCGCGTACAGTTCATTCCGAGCGCCGCTTGATGTCGGCCCCCAGCGCCGACAGACGTTGCTCAATCCGTTCGTAGCCCCGGTCGATGTGATAGACTCGCGCCAGCTTCGTCTTGCCCTTGGCCACCAACCCGGCGAGCACCAGCGCCGCCGACGCCCGCAGGTCGCTCGCCATCACCGGCGCGCCGACGAGGTTCTTCACCCCCTCGATGATGACCGTCGGCCCCTCCTTGCGAAGCTGCGCCCCCATGCGGTTCAGCTCGGCAACGTGCAGAAAACGATCGGGGAAAATCTTCTCCGTGATGATGCTGTTGCCGTCCGCCAGGCACAGCAGCGTCATCATCTGGGCCTGCAAGTCCGTGGGAAATCCCGGGTACGGCTGCGTCGTGATCGTGACCGGCTCCAGCCGCCGCGACGACGAAATCTGCGCCCCGTCGGCGATCCGCTCGACGTTGACGCCGATTGCCCGCAGGCGATCGACGACCGCCAGCAGGTGTTCCAGACGACAGTTCATCACCTTGACGTCCCCGTTGGTGATGGCCGCCGCGATCAGAAACGTCCCCGCCTCGATGCGGTCCGGGATGATCTCGTGGGCGCAGCCGTGCAGCTCCTTGACTCCCTCGATCGTGATGCGCGGCGATCCATGACCGGATATGTGGGCCCCGCACGCAATGAGATACTCCGCCAGGTTCGCCACCTCCGGTTCGCAGGCCGCAGACTCGATCACCGTCGTGCCTTCCGCCAGCGCCGCGGCCATCATCACGTTGGCCGTGCCGAGCACCGTCGACCCGAACGCCCCGCCGAGAAAAATGACGTTGCCCTTCAGCCGCTTGCACTTCAAATGTATGTCGCCGCTTTGTAGATCAACGTCCGCCCCCAGCGCGCCGAGTCCCTGAAGGTGCAGCCCGATCGGCCGGTCGCCGATGTTGCACCCGCCCGGGAGACTGACCTGGGCCTGTCGGCGCTTGGCCAGCAGCGGCCCCATCACGCAGACGCTGGCCCTCATCCGCCGGACCAGCTCGTATTCGGCGTGGCAGTTCATCTCGTCCTCAACCTTGAGGCGAAGATCACCTTCCGAATCACGCGCGACGTGGACGCCGAGCTTCTGCAACAGCAGCGAAAGCTGGGTCACGTCTTCGAGAAGCGGAACGCCCTTCAGTACCGTCTCGCCCTCTGTCAGGATCGACGCCGCCATGATCGGCAGCGCCGCGTTCTTCGAACCGTTGACGGCGACCGACCCCTTGAGCCGGCTGCCGCCCGTGATTTCCAGATAATCCACCGCGAATATCCCCTATCGCTGACGCCGAAACGGTTTTCACAGCCGCGCCCAAGCAGCGGGCCAAAACGGCCATCATAATATCGGACGAGTTGGGGTAAAGTCTTGTATCGACACGCCTTTCGCTCTCCGGCTCACCGGCCCCGATGGATTCCCCCGCCTCCCTTTCCACCAGGCGCGGACTTAACTACCCTTGCACCTCGCGAACGACGCGCGGCCGGCAAGGGTGCGCCGCCAGGCACGTTACGAACTGAGCGGGGAGAACGAAGACAGAATGGACTTCAACGCTTTCGCCAACAACCGGGCCATCGCCCTCGGCAAGGACATCATCCGCATGACCACCGCCGCCGGCTCGGGCCTGGTTCCACTTGAACCGACCCGCCAAGCCCTGTACGGTCAACAGGTTTGACTCCTCGAGGCACGGAAATGAAGTCGCGATCCGCACTGATTGACACAAGCCCGCTATTCAATGATCAAGCCGCGGAAGGCCGAATTGTGCACGCCGATTGCCTCGATTATCTCCCCGCGATCGACGCGGGACAATTTCGCTGCTGTGTGACGAGCCCTCCCTACTGGGGGCTCCGGGACTACGGCTACCCCGCCCAGATCGGCGCCGAGGACAGTCTGCACGAGTACATCAACCGCATTGCGACCGTGTTTCGTGAAGTGCGCCGAGTACTTTCCGACGACGGCACGTTATGGCTGAACATGGGTGATTGCTACACAAGTGGCGACCGTAATCGGCGCGCCGCGGATCGCAAGAACGCGGCGCGTGAAATGCAATACAGGCCGCCCACGCCTTCCGGCTTGAAGCCCAAAGATCTTATCGGCATTCCGTGGAAAATCGCCTTCGCCCTGCAAAGCGACGGTTGGCACCTTCGCGCTGACGTGATCTGGCATAAGCCGAATTGCCAACCCGAGTCGGTGAAGGACCGCCCGACGAGATCGCACGAATACGTATTCCTGTTCTCGAAATCTGAGCGCTACTATTATGACCACGCGGCGATCCGCGAGCAGGCCAACGGGGGCGGGCGCGTACGCAACCGCAGGTCACTCTGGTCCATCCCGACCCAGCCAAGCTCGGTCGGTCATTTTGCCGCGTTTCCTACGGAGCTTGTCGAGCTTTGTGTCAAAGCCGGCACCGAGCGGGGTGATTCGGTCCTCGACCCGTTCTTCGGTTCCGGCACGGTGGGCGTCGTCTGTTCCGCCCTCAACAGGAGATTCCTCGGGATCGAGCTCAAACAGCAATACGTGGCACTCGCCAGGAAACGACTTGCCTGGGAATGACGCCATGCCGACCAACGGTTTTCCGATCCTTGATCCGGCCCTTCAGATTTCGTTTCATCATAGATTGCAAGCCGTTCGCGAGACCTATCTTCAACAGGCGCTCTCTAAAACCGTCGGTGATGTCGAAATCGGTGACCTGGATCTTCAACTCAAAGAATTCGTCCCGACCGCCTGTTTGCGGCGAGTCGCACAATTCGGACTACGCGGAGAAGTCCTCTTTGCGGTTCCACTCCTACTGACCGCGAATCCCTTTCTTCTCGGATACTACCGACTTCTTTACGGATTCTCCCAGAAGGAGTATTACGGCAAGGGTGTAGTGTTTCACGCCAAATGAGACTTTTTGGCCTTCTGGTATAAGGATGGTTTCTCCGGTATCCCTGAGGAGGAGCCAGCTCCGCAGGTTCCTCCTCAGGCCCCACGTCCTTGGGCTTCTTTCCCC
>Ga0299906_10000061_pt1 | contig 98817 bp, 71 predicted proteins | sample RVTome_14_FD_200259 | JGI IMG/M metagenome (GOLD analysis project Ga0299906, IMG submission 200259) | Soil microbial communities from uranium-contaminated site in the Upper Colorado River Basin, Wyoming, United States - RVT145D125 (version 2) ...
ACTTGGCGCTCGACGTGAAGCGCTATCCTCTGTCGGAGCTGGAGCGGATGCCGAACCGCGCCGCGGCGCTGTTCCAGTTGGAGCAGAGCCGGGGTCCTGAGGAGATCCTCAGGGGGCTCGAGCGGCTCCGGGAGGTTCTCTCGGACCGCAGCGACCGGCTCTACGGCGTCTACTCGCGGTGGTTGACGGACGTCTTCCTCGCGTCGCAGGCGCCGCCGGACGTGGTCGCGAGGATACGAACGCTGGAGGACTTCACGGTGCTGGTCGACAACATCCTGGAATGGAAGAAGAACGTACGCCTCGAGGGACGTGCGGAAGGCGAACAGATCGGCGAACGGATCGGCATCCGCAAGGGCGAACGGATCGGCATCCGCAAGGGCGAGCTCGCGGTATTGCTCCGTCTTTTGGATCGTAAGTTCGGCCCGCTGCCCGCAGAGGTCGTCGACCGCCTGGAACGGGCCGACGTCGATCAGCTCCTGGCGTGGAGCGACCGCGTCCTCACCGCGAGGACTCTCGACGAGGTCTTCGCCGACTGAGCCGGTCGTCGCGCCCTCATAGATACCCCAGGGCCTCCAGGCGTTCGCGGGTGGCCGCATCGATCTCGACCTCCAGGGACGTCGTCGGCTCGGCGAGACGCTCCCGCAGGAGCCGTTGCAGGTAGCGCACCATGAGAGGTTTGGCCGCCGCGACGTCCGTCGTCTCCCCCGGATCGGCGACGAGGTCGTAGAGCGCGAGCCACCCCCGAGGCTTTTCGAAACGCACCAGCTTCCAGCGCCCGGCGACGACGCTGACGGCCGACTTCCCGTCCTGCCCGAGGTAGGCGAAGGCGGGCCGGCGCGAGAGGTCGGCCGGCCGCAGCAGCGAGACCCCCTCGACGCCGGGCGGCGGCGCCAGCCCGGCCAGGTCGAGGATCGTCGGCAGCACGTCGATCTGCTGCGCCCGCCCGCTGGCGACGCTCTCCCGCCGTCCCCCGGGCGGCTTGACGAGCAGCGGCACGTCGAGCGCTTCGGCGAAGAAGCCGTTGCCGTGGAGCCAGCCGCCGTGCTCGGCGAATTCCTCGCCGTGGTCCGAGAGGAGCACGATGGCGCAGTCGTCGTAGAGCCCGAGCCGGCGGAGCTGCGCGATCAGGCGGCCGAACTGCTCGTCGTTGGCGGCGACCTCGGCGTCGTAGAGGTCCGACAGCCCGGCCGCGATCTGCGCCGTCGCCGGCACCTCGCCCCGGTCCAGGGCGATCATCCACGGCACCGAGCCGAACCCGAGATCCCATCCGGTCATCGGCTGGCCGCGCCGCTCCCGGCGGCGCCGGATGCGCTCGATCGCCGCGCGGGCGGCGCCGTCGAGGGACGGCTCTTCGACGCCGGGCGCGAACCGCCGGCGGAAGCGGTCGGCCGGCGAGTAGGGAGCGTGGGGGTCGATGGTGTGGAGGAAGAGGAAGAAGGGCGCGTCGCGCTCCTGCTCGAGCCAGCGCGCGGCGGCGTCGCCGACCTTGCCGGAGGAGTCCTCGAGATACCTCTCCTCGCCGCTGAGCAGGCGGAAGTCGTCGAAGCCCTGGCCGAGGCCGAACTGCGGGCTCACCTGGTCGTTGGTCCCCATGGCCACGGTGTGGTAGCCGGCGGCGGACAGCAGCTCGGCCAGGGTCAGGGCGCTCGCGCCCAGGGAGTCCTGGCGGCCGTTGACGCCGTGACGCCAGGGCCACTGGCCGACGAAGACGGAGGTCACCGCCGGCCGCGTCCAGGTGGCCTGGGCGAGGGCCCTGAAGAGGTGCGCGTCGCGGGCGAAGGCGTCGATGGCGGGCGTCAGGCCTCGCGACGAGCCGAAGCAGCCGAGGCGGTCGAGGCGCAGGGTGTCGATCAGGTAAAGGACGACGCAGGACGGCGCGTCGCCGCCGGACGGAGGGTCCGGTGCCGGCGGCGGCGCGACCGTCGGCCGCAGCTCCTCGGCGAGGATCCGGCCGAGCTCGCGCGAGCCCTCCGCGTCGAGGTGGAGGTCGACCTCGTAGTAGAGCCGCCGGCCGGCCGCGGCCGCGGCCCGGAGCCGGGGCCGCGGGTCGTAGTACGCGATCCCGGCCTCGTCGAGCATCGCCTTGAAGCGGCGGTTGGGACCGTCGAGGTCGAAGCGCTTGTCCTCGAAGCCGGCGGCCTCGACGTCCGCCGCGAGGCGCTGCGGGTAGACCTCGAGCCGCTCCGGGATCAACACCGCCAGGAGAGGCAGACCGCGGTCTTCGGCGGCCTGCCGCAGCCGGGGAAGACACTCGCGGGTAAGGCGGTCGCCCTCCACGACCTCCGGCGGCGGCGGATCGAGGTACGGGGCGAGCAGGCCGCGATGGGCCCGCATGCGCGGCGTCGTGCGGCCGAGGAGGTGGACCTCCACGGCCTCGGTCAGCGGGCTCCAGCGCAGGAAGCGCACCAGGTGGGAGCGGGCGAAGAGAGGGTGGAGGATCCGCCGCCGCCAGCTCCGCAGGTCCGCCTCCCGCCACCGTTCGACGAACGACCCGTGGTGGACGACCATGCGCGACGGTCCGCCGACGGCGTCGGTCTCGTCGTTGCCGAGGAAGATCCCGAGGACGACGACGTCCGGGTCGAGCTCGGGAAGGAGCTGCAGCCCGCGGCCGATGGCCTGACACACGTCGTAGCCGGCGACGCCGCCGTTCAAGGCCTCGCCGCCGAGCTCGCGGGCGGCGTGGGCGAGGACGGTCTCGTCCTCCTCGACTCCGTAGCCGAAGACGAAGGAGTCGCCGAGACCGAGGATCGCCGGACGGCGTCCTTCCGGCTCGCCGCCGCGCATGCCGAGGCGGTTCGTCCGCACCGCGGTCGTGAACTCGACGACGTTGCCGAGCACGCCCTGGTAGCTCGGCAGCGGCGTCCAGCCGAGCTCGGGGTCGGCCTGGTAGGAGCGGTCCTCGGGCAGCGGCTGCGGCGCGGCGAGCCGCACCACCACCTCCGCCAGGCCGAGCGCGAGGAGAGAGCTGAGGGCGAGGAGCAGGAATTCCGACCGGCGCCTCGACAGGACACGCAACAGGGACACGTCGCCGCCTACAACCGAATCCGTGGATCGCACCGCATCGGGAGATTCTAGTCCGTAGCGTCCGGGCGCGCCACCTTCCGGGCTTCTGGGCTAGACTGGCCTCCTCCATGAGCCACCCGGTCGCCGACCCCGAGACGCCCGACCCGCGCCGCAGGCTCGCCCTCCTCGTGGCGGTCGCCGCGGCGGTCCGAGCGCTCCTCCTCCTGCTGCCGCGGCAGATCCGCTGGGACGAGCCGGCCTACCTGCTGATCGGCCGCTCCCTGTGGTCGGGAGGCGGCTTCACGCTCACCGGCGCGCCCGAGGTCCACTATCCGCCCCTCTTCCCGGCCCTCTTCGGCGGCACCTGGAAGCTGGTCGGGAGCCCCGAGCTGGCGACCGACCTCTGGCTCGTGGTCGCCGGCGCGCTCCTCGTGCTGCCGGTCCACGCGCTCGCGGCGCGCGCCTTCGATCGCCGCGTCGCCTTCGGCGCGGCCCTGCTGGTGGCGGTCTTCCCCGGGCTGACGACCTCGGTCCTCTACTGGGGCTCGATGACGGAGCCGGTCTTCGTGCTGCTCCTCTACTGGGCCGCCTGGCTGGTCCTGCGCGGGGTCGAGGCGGGCGACTGGCGGCGGCCGGCGGCGGCGGGGGCGGTCCTCGCCCTCGCCTACCTGGGCCGGCCCGAGGCGGTCGGCTGGGCCGTCTCGCTGGCGGCGGCGGCCGTCGCCGTCCGCGCTCTCGCCGGCAAGCTGCGCTCCTGGCGCACCGCGGCAATCCTCGCCGCTCTCGGGCTCAGCTTCGCCCTCTTCGCCGTCCCCTACGTGCTCTACCTCCACCGCGAGACCGGGCTCTGGATGCTCTCGGGCAAGCTCGGCATCACCTACGACCTGGGCGCCGCGGTGCTGACGTCCGACGCCGCCCGCTACGACGAGATCACCAACGCCATCGATCCCGAGACCGGCGAGGTCCGCTGGGAGTCCGAGCGGCGGTTCGAGACGCCGCCGGCCCCCCGGACGGCGAGCCTGGCGGTCCGGGTCCTCGGCAACCTGCGGCGGATCGCCGCCCGCGCCGCCGTGCAGCCGGTGTTCCCGATCGCCCTCCTGCCCTTCGTCTTCGTGGCGTGGCTCGGCAAGAGCTGGCGCCGCGATCGCTGGGCCGCGGAGGCGTGGCTGTGGGCGAGCGCCCTGCCGGTCCTCGCCTTCCTCGCCTACCACGTCCACCAGCGCTTCTTCGCTCCCGCGTTCCCGGCCCTCCTCGTCTGGACGGCGGCCGGCCTCGCCACCGCCGGCGATTGGCTGGCGAGGCGCTGGCCGGCGGCCGGCCGATGGCCCTGGCGAGCGCTCCTCGTGGCGGTCGCCGCCAGTTTCGCCTTGGCCCACGCCACCGTCCTGCGAACCCAGCTCCCTACCCTTCGCGACGTCCACCGCGACGCCGGTCTCTGGCTGCGCGACAACAGCCCCGCCGACGCCCGCGTCCTCGCCTACGAGCTCGCCGTTTGCGTCTGGGCGCGGCGCAGTTGCCTCCAGTTCCCCCGCGCTTCGATCGAAGACGTCCTCGCCTACGCCCGGGAGCGGGGCGGGAGCTACGTGCTCATCGACGAGGAGGAGAGCCGCGAGGCCCGTCCGTTCCTCCTCCCCTTGCTCGACCCCGCGGCGAACCTGCCCGAGGGTCTCGAGCGGGTCTTCACCACCTCCGACGCGCACGGCCGCGCCGTCGTCTTCCGGATCGTGCCGTATCGGCGACCATGAGCGACTCCCCCACTCCCCCCAACCCGTTCGCCACCGCCTTCTTCACCGTCGCCGGCAACGCCGTCTTCGTCCTCGCCTCGCTGGTCTTCGGCTTCACCTCGGCGGTGTTGGGCTGGCTGCCGCCGCGCGGGCGGTGGATGTACCTCAGCGCCTGGCTGTGGAGCCACGTCGTCGTGCGCACCGCCGGCCTGCGGGTCAAGGTCCGGTACGCGGCGCCGCTGGCGAGCGAGAAGGGCTACGTCTTCATGCCCAACCACCTGAGCATGATGGACATCCCGGTGCTGCTCATGACGCTGCCCGGCGAAACCCGCATGCTCGCCAAGCGCAGCCTCTTCCGCATCCCGATCTTCGGCTGGGGACTCACCGCCGGCGGCTTCATCCCCGTCGACCGCCGGGACCGCTCCTCGGCCAAGGAGACCTTCGACGCGGCCGTCCGCTGCCTCGAGCAGGGGCGCTCGATCCTGATCTTCCCCGAGGAGTCGCGCTCGCTCGACGGCCGGCTCCTGCCCTTCAAGCCCGGCGGCTTCCTGATAGCGCTCAAGACCGGCTTCCCGATCGTACCGGTGGGCCTCAACGGCACCTTCGAGGCGCGTCCTCGCGGCAGCTTCGTCAACCGGCCGCAGCGGGTCGAGGTGCGCTACGGCGAGCCGATCGACGTGGCCGCCTACGGAGTGCGCCGCAAGAAGCAGCTCATGGAGGAGGTGCGCGCGCGCGTCCTGGAGCTTTCCGGCCCTTCACGCGGCTGACTCGACCGGGCCGAGCCGCGGGCAGGCCCTGAGGGCGGGGATCAGCTCCCGGCGCAGCTCCGCCACCGAGCCGTAGCGCCGCGCCGGGTCCTGCTGGAAGCAGCGCTCGAAAATCCAGCGCAGGCTTCCCGTCCCCGCGGGGAGCTCGAACTCGCCCTTGACGATGGCGGTGAGGACCTGGGCCGGGCTGTGCCCGTCGAAGGGCCGCCGCCCGGTCAGGGCCTCGAAGGCCATCACGCCCGCCGAGTAGAGGTCGGTGCGCTGGTCGACGTCGCCGCCGGCGAGCTGCTCGGGCGCCATGTAGGAGAGGGTGCCGAGGATCGTCCCCGGCGAGGTCACGCTCTGGTCGCGGACCCGCGACCGGATCTTGGCGAGCCCGAAGTCGAGCAGCTTGACGACCCCTTCGCCGGTCTGCTCGCGGCGGGAGAGGAAGACGTTGTCGGGCTTGAGGTCGCGGTGGACGACGCCGAGAGCATGGGCCGCGCCCAGGCCGTCGAAGATCTGCTCGAACCACCCGGCCACCGTCGGAGCGTCGAAGCTGCCGTGGCGCTTCAGGAGCTGGCGCAGGCTGTGGCCTTCGAGGTGCTCCATGACGATGTAGGGCAGACCGTTGCGGGTCTCGCCGAAGTCGTGGGTGGTGACGATGTTGGGGTGCAGGAGCTGGGCCGCCACCTTGGCTTCGCGCTCGAAGCGCCGCGGCGCCACGACGTCGTCGAGCAGCGAAAGGGCCAGCACCTTGACCGCCACGCCGCGCTTGAGCCGCACGTCGGTGGCCAGGTAGACGACGGCGGCGCCGCCGCGCCCCAGCACCTGCTCGAGCCGGTAGCGGCCGTCGAGGAGCCGCTCGACCGGCAGCGTCAGCGTCAACTTGGCGCCGTCGCGCGGGCAGGTCTCCTCGCTCGAGTCGTAGCAGAAGCCGCAGGCCGGACATTCCTTGACCAGGAAGATCTCCTGGCCTTCGATGCGGTCGAGCACCTGGCGCTGGATGCGCTCGCGCTGGCGGATCTCGAGCTGCAGGCTCAGGTTCTCGTGGGCCACGGCGATCTGCCGCGCCAGCGAGTCGAGCAGCTCGAGGTCGTCGGGAGTATAGGGCTCCTCGGAGCGCTTCTGGCCGAGGATCAGCAGCCCGGTCAGGCGTCCGCTCTCGATCAGCGGCACGATCAGGTTGCCCTGCAGGCACTCGAGCCAGTCGCGCTCCGCCGCCGGCAACGGCGCGTCGACGTCGTCGGGATAGACCAGGGGCTCGCCGCGCCGGCCGGCGATCTCGAGGATCCGATAGTCGTGGGGGATCCGCTCGGCGGTGAAGTCCGAGCCCGAGGCATGGGTGGTGGTCAGCTCGCTTTCGGGGCCGCCGCGAAAGAACACGTAGTTGCACTTGGTGTAGAACGCGAGGTTGAGCTTCTCGCTGATGAGCCGCGAGATCTTCTCCACCGATCCCGCCTGCTGCACCTCCTCGATCAGGTGGCGCAGCAGGCGGATGCGCACCGCGTCCTCGAGACGCAGCATCACGAAGATCGACACCGGATAGGGAAGCAGGCAGAGGACCCAGTACTGGTCGAGCCACAGCGGCGGCAGCACGCCCCGCCAGTCGAGGACCTGCATGGCGAAGACGTAGGCCGCCCACGGGAGGAGCCCGCAGAGCACGAGGCCGGCCTGCACCCGGCCGCGGGTGCCCGGATGGCGGAGGATGGCGGCCACCAGGATCACGATCAGCGCCGCGGCCCAGAACGTCAGCCATCCCCGGTCGATGAGCTCGGCGAGGCCGTCGAACGTCCACGGGAGGGATCTGAGCTCCCAGACCCGGTCGAGGACATAGGTGGCGCTCGCGGCAACGCCGATCGCCAGGCCGGCGCCGTAGTACGACGGCACCAGCCAGGGCCGGCGCCGCAGCCAGTCCGGCCGCTGGGGGATCAGCGAGACGAGGTGGAGCTCGGTGCCGAATTGAAGGGCGAGGATCAGGTAGAAGACCGTCCGGCTCAGGTGCTCGACGGCCGGCGCGCCGATCGACGTCATCGGCAGGGACAGCTCCGCGGCCAGGAGCACGAAAAGACGATAGAGCAGGTCGGAAGGCAAGGAGCCCGGACGCCTGGCGATGGTCAGCAGGCCCATCGCCAGGTACGCGACGACGATGAACGCGTTGACCAGGAGGGGGGTCCAGTCAGCCGGCATTCCCGGAGCCACCGGGAAGGCCAGGAGCCGGCCGCCGCGCTCGACGACGAACGTCACCGGCTCGCCCCGCTCGAAGAGCGCCGCCCGCCGGTCGTAGTCGAGCGGGACGACGATCGGCCGGCCGCCGACCGAACGGACGACGTCGCCGACCTCGAGCCCGGCGGCGTCGGCGGGGCCGGCCTGCGTCAGCTCGAGAAGGGCGACCGGCTCGCCTTCACCGAAAGGGATCACGATGCCCACGCGGCGGCCGGCGCTGCGGCGCGTCTCCAGGGCCTGGAAAGCGAGCAACGCCAGGATCGGCAGAGCGATCAGGCTCCGCCAGAACAGCTCGCGGGCGTGCCGCCGCGCCGCTCGGGACATGAGGGCCATCCTACCGGTTCGTCCCCATTCGCCGCAGCAGCCGCCACGGCCGCAGCCACGGCACCAGCCAGCCGCGCCGCGACAGCCAGGCGAGGACCCTACGTTCCGGTCCGAGACCGAGCCGGATCCGCCGGCCGCGGCGCTCGACGCGCCTCAGGCGCGCCACGACGTCGCTGCGAGAGACGCCTTCGTCCGGCCGGTCGAGGGCGTCGCCGCGAGTCTCGAGGCCCGCCGGCGACGCGGCCACGACGCGGTGGATCACCAGCCAGTGACGCCGGGCCAGCACGGCGACGACTTCGCCGCGCCGGATCGGGCCTTCGCCCGGGGGCGCCAGCGTCACCACGTCGCCGCCGCGCACGAACGGCGACATGCTCGAGCCGGTCACCTCGAGGCGCACGCTCAGGCCGTCGTCGAGCAATTGGCGCACGAGCTCGAGAACGCGCTGGCGCGGCAGTGCCTGGGCGCCGGCGGGCGCGTTCGCGGCGGACGTCTGGTCTTCTGCCACCGGCCGCTCAGGATACCACGGCGCCGTGCTGCCGTGCCGTGTCTTGCTATGCTGGCGGCGCCTATGAGGACGGCGGTCGCATCTCTCGGGATCGGTCTGGCGGCGGTGGCGCTGGCTGCCGTGCTCGGCGGCTGCGGCGGGCGTCCCACGGCCGCGGGTTACGACCTCGTGCTGGTGAGCCTCGACACCCTGCGCGCCGACCGCCTGGGGTCCTACGGCCACGCCGCCGCCGCGACCCCCGCCCTCGACCGGCTGGCGGCGGCGGGCGTGCGCTTCGCCGACGTCACCGCGCCGGCGCCGCTGACCCTGCCCTCGCACGCCACCCTACTCTCCGGGCTGCTGCCGCCGCGGCACGGCCTGCGTCACAACGGTCTCGGCCGCTTTCCCGACGGGATCGACACCCTGGCCACCCGGCTCGCCGGCGCCGGCTACCGCACGGCCGCCTTCGTGGGCGCGTTCGTGCTCGACCGCCGCTTCGGCCTCGGCCGCGGCTTCGAGCGTTACGACGACCCCGAGCGCCCGGCGGCCGGCGGCGCGCCGCGTCTCGAGGCCGAGCGGCCGGCGGCGGCGGTGATCGACCGTGCCGTGGCGTGGCTCGACGAGGCCGGCGGCGAGCGCCCGGTCTTCCTCTGGGTCCACCTCTACGACGCCCACGCTCCCTACGCCGCGCCCGAGCCGTGGGGGACGCGGTTCGCCGCCCGGCCCTACGACGGCGAGATCGCCTACCTCGACGCCCAGGTCGACCGGCTGCTGGCGGCGATCGGCCGCCGCGGTACCGGACGCGCCGTGGTGGCGGTGGTCGGCGACCACGGCGAGGCCCTCGGCGAGCACGGCGAGCGCGGCCACGGGCTGCTGCTCTACGAGGCGGCGCTCGCCGTGCCGTGGCTGGTGACGGCGCCCGGCGTGGTGGACGCCGGGCGCGTGGTGAGGACGCCGGTCGGCCTCGCCGACGTGGCGCCGACCCTCGCCGGCCTGCTCGGCGTCGAGCTGGCGGCGCCCGGCGCCCTCGACGGCCGCGACCTCGCGCCGGCGCTGCGCCGCGGCGGCGAGCCCGCGGCCGCGGCGCTCTACGCCGAGACCGAGTATCCGGCGCTCTTCGGCTGGGCGCCGCTCGCGGCCCTGCGCCGCGGCCGCCTCAAGCTCATCGCGGCGCCGCGCCCCGAGCTCTACGACGTGGCGGCGGATCCGGCCGAGAGCCGCAACCTCGCGGCCGAGCGGCGGCGCGACTACCGCGAGCTCGCCGCCCTGCTCGAAGAGGTGCGCGCCGCCGCGGCGGAGGACGGCGGCGGCGGCGCCCCCGGCGTCGACGCCGAGACCCGCGAGCGTCTCGCCGCCCTGGGCTACGCCGCCGGCCTGCCGGCGAGCTCGACGGCCGGGCGCGCCGACCCCAAGGACCGCGTGGAGCTCTTCGCCGCCTACGAGGACGCCCGGCGCCTGCTCGAAGCCGGCGATCCGGAGACGGCCGCCGGCGAGCTCGAGCGGCTGGTGGCGGCAGATCCGGGCAATCCGGTGTTCCGCGCCGGCCTGGCGCTCGCCTGGCGCCGCGCCGGCGAGATCGAGCGCGCCGTGGAGCACTACCGCGAGGCGGCGGCGGCGGCGCCCCAGGACCCCGACGCCTGGCAGAACCTAGCCGCCGCCCTGCGCGACGCGGGCCGGCCGCGGCAGGCGCTGGCGGCGGCCCAGGAAGCCCTCGCCCTCGCCCCCGATCGGGCCGAGGCGCGCAACCTCCTCGCCCTCGCCTACCTCGAGGCGGGCGATGCCGCGAGCGCGCGCCGCGAGCTCGATCGCGCACTCGGGCACGAACCGGACCACGCCGCCGTCTGGAACAACCTCGGCAACGTGCTGCGCTTCCTGAAGGAGCCGTCGGCGGCCGAGGCCGCCTACCGCCGCGCCGCCGAGCTGGCGCCGAGCTTCGCCGACCCGGTGAACGGTCTGGGCACGCTCCTGGTCGAGCTCGATCGGCCGCGTGAGGCCGTGGCCTTCTTCGACCGCGTGCTCGAGCTCGATCCCGGGCTCCACGAGGCCCGGCTCAACCGCGGCATCGCCCTCGAGCTCGCCGGCGAGGGCGAGGCCGCCGCCGCCGCCTACCGCGACTTCCTCGCCCGTACCGCCGAGGATGCCAAGTTTCTTCGCCAAAGAGAGACCGCGGAGGCTCTTCTGGAGCGCGTTCTAGATTAGAATGCGCCCAGGCTCGATCTCAAGAGGAGTCCGTAGGGAAACCCCTGACTGGTCTCCGCCGTAAGGCGGAATAGATTTTCCGGACGCAGAAGGCACCTTTCTCGTGGTGAGGAGGGCGCCTACCCGAAACCCCAGGAGTTAAGCAGGAGGAGGACAGGGAATGAAGCAACTCATACGTGTAACCGTGGCCCTGGCCGCGCTCGGCCTCGTGGCCCTGCCGGCCGGCCTCTGGGCCCAGACCACCGGCGCCCAGCTCGTGGGCAACGCAACCGACGAGAGCGGCGGCGCGCTGCCCGGCGTGACGGTGACGGCGGGCAACGCCGAGACCGGTCTCGAGCGCGCCGCGGTGACCGGCGCCGAAGGCAGCTACCGCTTCCCGACCTTGCCGCCCGGCAGCTACCAGGTGACGGCGGCGCTCGAAGGCTTCACCACGGTGCAGGTCAACGACGTGGTATTGAACGTCGGCGTGACCCGCGACCTCGACTTCACTTTGAAGATCGCGGCGGTGGAAGAGGTCATCACCGTGGCCGACACCGCGCCGCTGGTGCGCACCGACGCCTCGGGCGGCACCGTGATCAGCCAGCAGGAGCTCGAGACCCTGCCCCTGAACGGCCGCCAGTTCGCCAGCCTCGGCACCCTGGCCGCCGGCACCACGCTCTCGTTCAACACCGACCCCACCAAGCCGGGGCAGCAAACGATCGCCCTGAACGGCGGCATCGGCCGCAACGTCAACTACGTCGTCGACGGCGGCGACAACATGGACGACACGATCGGCGGCGCGCTGCAGAACCTCTCGATCGAAGGGGTGCAGGAGTTCAGCCTGCTCACCCAGACCTACAAGGCCGAGTACGGCCGCTCGACCGGCGGCGTGCTCTCGGTGGTGACCAAGTCGGGCACCAACGAGTTCGACGGCAGCGTGTTCTACTTCCGCCGCGACGACGAGCTCAACTCCCAGACCGAGAGCGAGAAGCGGGCCGGCATCGACAAGCAGCCCTTCGAGCGCGAACAGTACGGCGGCTCGGTGGGCGGCCCGATCGTCAAGGACCGCGCCCACTTCTTCGTCACCTACGAGGAGACCGAGCGCGCCGGCAGCGTGGCGGTCAACTCCGGCGGCATCTTTCCCAACCTCGACGGCACCCTGACTGGCACCCCGTTCACCGACGAGCTGCTCACCGGCAAGATCACCTTCGACGTGTCCGCCAAGCAGTTCCTGCAGGTGCGCTACGCGGAGCAGGAGAACGCCGACAAGTACGGCGCCGTGCCCACCGCCACGCCGGACAACTTCGGCACCCTGACCAACACCGCCGACACGCTCCTGCTGGGCCACACGGCGCAGATCGGCGCCACCTCGTTCAACGAGATCATCATCCAGGACAGCGAGTTCCAGAACCTGATCACCGCCGACTCGAACAACCCGACGAGCGTCTTCCCCTCGGGCGTGACCAGCGGCCAGAACACGAACACGCCGCAAGGCACCTTCCAGGACAAGCTCCAGATCCGCGACGACTTCAGCTTCACCAAGACCCTCGGCGGCGACGTCCACGACTTCAAGGTCGGCCTCGAGTACGTCGACGAGCCCGACCTGGGCGGCGATTTCCCGAGCGGCCTCAACGGCATCTTCACCCGCTCCGAGGACCGCGCCGACTCGCCGGTGACCGACATCACCTTCTTCGGCGGCTCGTTCAGCTTCTCGACCCCGAACACGCAGTATCGCCTCTACGCCCAGGACGACTGGCAGGTCAACGACCGGCTGACCGTCAACCTCGGCCTGCGCTACGAGTACACCGACGTGCTCGAGCTCGATCAGCGCTCGAACGTGATCTGGCAGACGCTCTCGAGTCTGCCCGACAGCTTCTACCAGGAGACGCCCTACCTCGAAGGCTTCCGCAACGGCGGCGGCGGCATGATCGAGGCCGACGACGACGACTTGGCGCCGCGGCTCGGTTTCTCCTACGACCTCAAGGGCGACGGCCAGCAGATCGTGCGCGGCGGCTTCGGCATCTACTACGACTTCCCCTACACCAACGCCACCGTGCTCTTCCCGTCCGCCGCCGTGCTCTCGCAGTTCGGCGTGGTCTTCAACAACAACGACCCCGCCGGCATCCGCAACGGCGACGGCAGCTTCTTCCTGCCCGGCGACCCGCTGCCGCCCAACCAACTGCCGCCGGACCAGACCGCGCTGGCGCCGGCGCCCAACGAGATCGCCTCGCCGACCCTGGCGACGCCCAAGTCGACGATGCTCTCCCTCGGCTACTCGCACCAGCTCACGCCGTCGATCGGCCTCAACGTGGACGTGGTGTCGATCCAATACCGCGACATCCCGTTCCGCGTCCGAGTCAATCCGCGGGTCGACACCACCGGCGACGGCGTGCCCGACCAGCGCCGCTTCCCCGACTTCGGCAGCTTCCGGCTGTGGCTCGGCGACGGCGAGGCCGACTACGACGCCTTGAACGTCACCCTGCGCGGACGCGCCAGCGACAAGTTCGAGTTCCAGGCCTTCTACACGCTGTCGAAGGCGGAGGGCAACATCCTGGCCGGCGCCGACGAGTTCCGTCTGACCAACACCGGTCACCAGCCCGAGCTCGGCGGCACCGCGGCCGACGCCTCGTTCGACGCGTTCGATCCGGCCTGCGACCGCTGCTTCGGCCCCTTGAACACCGACGCGCGGCATCGCGTGACCCTGAGCGGCATCTACCACGGGCCGTACGGCATCCTCTTCTCGGGCATCGTGCGCTACCGCTCGGCCCTGCCCTACACCCTGCACCTGGGCACTGACGCCAACGGCGACGGCTTCAACCGGGATCTCGCTCCCGGCGTCAGCGCCAACAGCGAGCGCGGCTCGAGCTTCTCGCAGGTCGACTTGCGCATCTCCAAGATCTTCTCGATCTGGCAGGACCTCTCGATCGAGATCATCGGCGAGGTTTTCAACCTCTTCAACGACGAGAACCCGGCCGGCTTCGTGGGCTCGCTGGCGGCCTCGAACTTCGGCGAGCCGACGACCTTCGCCGGCGACCAGCTCCAGGGCGAGCAGCGCCTGGCGCAGCTCGGCGTGCGGGTCCGCTTCTAGCAACCCTCACCCCCAACCCCCTCTCCCAGGGGGAGAGGGGGGACTCGATCCCCGACATCTGACTCCCCTCTCCCTCTGGGAGAGGGTGGGGGTGAGGGTTCCGAAAGGGGCGCACGACGTGCGCCCCTTTTCCTTGACGGCGCGATTCGCCGTGCGCCGACCGCCGTTGACCGGTAGCCGCGGATCCCGGGCCGGATTTCGCCGTACCCTGAGGGTGAACGCGGTCCGACCGCCACCAGCGAGGAGGTCCACCATGTGCCGACGCCGCAACCTCATCACCCCACGGCTGATCCTGGGCCTGGCCCTGGTCTTCTTCGGCGTGATCTTCACCCTCGACGAGCTCGACGCCGTCGACGCCGACGACGTCGTCCGCTTCTGGCCCGCTCTCCTGGTCCTCGCCGGCCTGGCCAAGCTCTTCTGGCCCGGCGGCGTCGGCGGACGCTTCACCGGCGTCCTCCTGATCCTGATCGGCTCCTGGCTTCTCGCCTGGGAGGTCGGCTACGTGGACTACAGCCCGTGGGACTACTGGCCGGTGGTCCTGGTGCTCGTCGGCCTGCGGTTTCTCGCCCAGGGCCTGCGCGGCACGGCCGGCAGACCCGTGGCCGGCAGACCCGAGGGGGTGGGCACCGTCGCGGACGGCGGCAACGGCGAAGAAGCCGCGACGGTGAGCGGCCTGGCCGTGCTCGGTGCGTCGCGGATGACCAACCGCTCGCGCAACTTCCGCGGCGCCGATCTGGCGGCCTTCATGGGCGGCTGCGAGCTCGACCTGCGCGAGGCCCGCATCGCCGAGCCGCCGGCGGTGATCGACGCCTTCGCCATGTGGGGCGGCGTCGAGATCATCGTGCCCCGCGACTGGCGCGTGACGATCGAGGGGTTGCCGCTGCTGGCCGGCTTCGAGGACAATACCCGGGGGACCGACGAGGAGCCCGTCCCCGGCGAGCCGCGGCAGGAGCTCGTCGTCAAGGGGCTCGCGATCATGGGCGGCGTCGAGGTCAAGAATCGGGCCTGAGGCCAGGGCGGGAAGCCTTGCATCCGATCCTGGCGAAACCGCGCTATTTCGGCCTCTACCTCTTCGTCTTCGTGCAGGCCGGCCTGCTGCTCGGCGAGCTGATGCTCCGCGACGGCGAGGCGACGCGGCCGCAAGTATGGGCCGTGGCGGTGCCGCTGATGCTCCTCCACGCCTGGAGCTGTCTGGCCTCGTGGTACCTGTGCCGGGCCACCCGCCTCGACGACACCGGGCTCGGCCGGCTCCTCGCCGTCCACCTGGCGGCCGGGACGGCCGCCGCCCTGCTGCTCCTGGGCCTGGGGCACGCCTGGACGCGGCTGCTCGCCCTCCACGAAGGCTTGCGCGGCGCGCCGTCGCTCTTTGCCGCCCACCGCGCGCTGGTCTTCGGCGTCGCCCTGCTGCTCTTCTCGCTGGCGGTGGCGGTGCACTACGTGCTGCTCGCCATGGCGGCGTCGCGGGCGGCCGAGAAGCGCGCCTGGGAGCTGCGCCTGCTCGCCCAGGAAGCCGAGCTCAGGGTGCTGCGGGCACAGATCGACCCCCACTTCCTCTTCAACAGCCTCAACTCGATCGCCAGCCTGACCGCCGCCGATCCGCGCACCGCCCGCGAGATGTGCTTGCGTCTGGCCGACTTCCTGCGCCGCAGCCTCCGGCAGGGAGCGCGCGAGGCCATCCCGCTGGCCGAGGAGCTGGCATTGGTCGAGAGCTACCTGGCGGTGGAGATGATCCGCTTCGGCGAGCGCCTGCGCTTCGAGCGGCGGGTCGACGCCGCCGCGGCTGCCGTGCCGGTGCCGCCGCTGCTGCTGCAGCCGTTGGTGGAGAACGCGATCCGCCACGGCATCGCCGGCCTGGTGGCCCCGGGGACGGTCCGGGTCGAGGCCGGCTTGCGCGACGGCCGGCTGCGGGTTACCGTCGAGAACGACTGCGACGCCGAGAGCCCGCGCCCTGGCGACGGCCGCCGTGGACACGGCATCGGCCTCGCCAACGTCCGCCGGCGGCTGGCGGCGCGCTACGGCGGCGCGGCGACGCTCGATATCCGCAGGGGCCCGGTGACCTTTCGCGTCGAGATCGTCCTTCCCGTCTCCTGAGGTGAGAGCCATGTCCGATGTCCTGCGCACGCTCCTGGTCGACGACGAAGCCCCGGCCCGCCGGCTCCTGCGCGAGTACCTGGCGGCGCATCCCGAGGTGGAGGTGGTGGGCGAGTGCGCCAACGGCTTCGAGGCCCTGAAGGCGGTCTCCGAGCTGGCGCCCGACCTGGTCTTCCTCGACGTCCGGATGCCCAAGCTCGACGGCTTCGACGTCGTCGAGCTCATGGGCGACGAGCGTCCGGCGGTGGTCTTCGTCACCGCCTACGACCAGTACGCGGTGGCGGCCTTCGAGGTCCACGCCGTCGACTACCTGTTGAAGCCCTTCGCCCCGGAACGGCTGGCGGCGGCGCTGGAGCGCGTCCGCGCCCGGCGCGGCCGGCCGCCCGCGGTGGACGCCGGCGAGCTGGCGCGGGCGGCGCGTCCGGCGGGGCCCCAGGAGCGCGTGCTGGTGCGTGACGGCGCGCGGATCCACGTCGTCGCCGCCGAACGTCTCGACTACGTCGAAGCGCAGGACGACTACGTGGTGCTCTTCGCCGGCGGCGACAAGCTGCGCAAGCAGCAGACGCTGGCCGAGCTCGCCGCGGCGCTCGATCCCGGCCGCTTCGTGCGCATCCACCGCTCCTACCTCTTGAACGTCGAGCGCCTGGCGCGCCTCGAGCTCTACGCCAAGGACAGCCGGGTGGCGATCCTTCGCGACGGCACGCGGCTGCCGGTGAGCCGGTCGGGCTACGCCCGGCTGCGGGCGCTCCTGTGACCATCTTGAATGCTGCTTCGCCCTCGGATAGACTGCGCTCGGCGCTACCCCACATCTGAAATCGTCAAATGGAGACCCCCTTATGAGCGAAGACCACGTTCCGCCGTCGCCGCCGGCCGCTCCCCCGCCTCCACCTCTCGGTCCGCCTCCGCCCGCCGGCTCGCCGTCCGGGGACAATCGCACGATCATGATCATCCTCTCCTATCTGGGGATCCTCGCCCTGATCCCCCTCCTCGTCGAGAAGGAAGATCGCGAAGTGCAGTGGCACGCCAAACACGGCCTGGTCCTCTTCGGTGCCGAGATCATCCTGTTCATCGTTCTCGGAGTCCTCACGACGATCCCCATCCTGGGCTGTGTCATCTCCGTGTTGTGGCTCCTTCTCGGACTGGCGATCCTCGTGTTTCACATCATGTGCATGGTCAAGGGCGTGAACGGCGAACGGCTGACGGTTCCCTACGTCAGTGAATACGCGGACAAATTCTGAGCCTCGGCCGGCGGCCGAGCGCCGCGCTCGCCGCCGTTGGTGGATCGCCCTGGCGCTCCTGCTCGGGCTCCTCGGCCTGGACCTGGCCCGGGCGCCCGCGGAGCAGTGGAGCGCCAGGGCGTTGCTCGCCGGCATCGATCTTTACCAGGCGACGGTGTCGCCGCTCATGCCCTCTCTCGGCGTGCGCTGCCGGTTCACGCCGACCTGCAGCCGTTACGGCGAGGCGTCGATCGAGAAGCACGGCGCTTTGACAGGCTCGGCGCGGGCCGCGTGGCGGGTGCTGCGCTGCGGGCCCTGGACCGCGCCCGGGACCGTCGATCCCCCATGACGCCGCCCGCGGCGAAGCACCGGAAATCGAGGCATCAATGAAAGCAGTGATCCTGGCCGGCGGCCGCGGCACGCGCCTGGCCGAAGAAACCGTCGTCCGCCCCAAGCCGATGGTCGAGATCGGCGGCAAGCCGATCCTCTGGCACATCATGAAGGTCTACTCGACCTACGGCATCCATGACTTCATCGTCTGCTGCGGATATAAAGGCTACATGATCAAGGAGTACTTCGCCAATTATTTCCTCCACAACTCCGACGTCACCTTCGACCTGTCGAAGAACGCCATGGAAGTCCACGAGAACACCTCCGAGCCGTGGCGGGTGACGCTGGTGGACACCGGCGAGAAGACCGCCACCGGCGGACGCCTGCGCCGCGTGCGCTCCTACCTCGGCGGCGAGGACTTCTGCTTCACCTACGGCGACGGCGTGTCGAACGTTCGCGTCGACCGCCTGCTCGAGTTCCATGCCGGCCACGGCCGTCAGGCCACGGTGGCGGCGATCCAGCCGCACTCGAAGTACGGCGTCTTGAAGCTCGCGCACGGCGGCGAGGACGCGCGGGTCGTCGACTTCCAGGAAAAACCGATCGGCGAGGGCGGCTGGATCAACGGCGGCTACTTCGTGCTCTCCCCCGCGGTGATCGACCTGATCGAGGGCGACGACACGCCGTTCGAATACGAGCCGATGCAGCGCCTGGTGCGCGAGGACCAGCTCCGGGCGTTCTTCCACCACGGCTTCTGGTACGCCATGGACACCATCCGCGACCGGAACGTGCTCGAGGACCTGTGGGCCCGCGGCGAGGCCCCCTGGCGGGTGTGGTAGAGTCCTACGTTCGTTACAATGTCTCCGATGCCCACTGCGGAGACTCGAGATGTCTGAAAAGGACCCCCTCGCCGGCACCAACCTCGCCTACGCCGAAGAGCTCTACGCCCGCTTCCTCGCCGATCCCGACTCGGTCGACGAGGACTGGCGGCGCTACTTCGAGTCCTCCCAGCGCGACGCCAACGGCGACGGGCTCGACGCCGCCGCGGCGCGGCGCGCGGCCGACGGCCCCAGCTTCCGGCCCGCCAGCATCTTCAACCCGCCCGTCGCCGCCGGGGCGGTCGTGGTGCCGATCCGCGAGAGCGAGCTGCCGCCGCTGGCCAGGGACGACCTCGCCGAGCGCCTCAAGTTCCTGCGCGGTGCCCAGATCTTCCAGGACGTCCCCGAGCGCGACCTGGCGATCGCCGCCCGCCTGACCGAGGAGCGGCGCTTCGAGGACGGCTCCCTGCTCTTCCACGAGGGCGATCCGGTCGACAGCCTCTACCTGCTGATGGAAGGTACCCTGGTGATCCGCCGCCGCGACGGCCTGGTGGTGACCCTGCGCCCCGGCGACGTGGTGGGCGAGCTCGGCGTGTTCTCGGCGCTGCCCCGCATCGCCGACGCCGCGGCCCGCGGCGAGGTGCGCGTGCTGCGGCTCAAGCGCGACGACCTGCTGGCCCTGATCGATCGCCGCCCGGCTCTCGCCCGCGGCTTCCTGCGCGTCCTCTCCTCGCGTCTGCGCAGCGACTCGACCCGCCAGGACAAGGTCAACCAGCTCATCCACAACTTCCGCGTCCGCGGTCACCTGCTCGCCCACCTCGACCCACTGGGGCCGCCGAAGCTGAAGTCGTACCCGGAGCTCGATCCCGAGCACTACGGCTTCGGCGAGCAGGACCTCGACGCGCTCTTCTCGTCGACGATGATTCCGGGCACCACGGTGATGAGCCTCGGCCAGATCCTCGAGCGCATGCGCGCGACCTACTGCAGGTCGATCGGCGTGCAGTTCATGCACATCGACGCCTTGAAGGCCAAGGAGTGGCTCCAGGCCCGGCTCGAGGACCCGCGGCACCACCGCCGCCTGACCCGCGACGAGCAGCTCCGCATCCTGACCAAGCTCACCGACGCCGAGCTCTTCGAGGAGTTCATCCACCGCAAGTTCCTCGGCGCCAAGCGCTTCTCGCTCGAGGGCGCGGAGACGCTGATCCCGCTGCTCGACCTGACCCTCGAGGAGGCCGGCTGCCAGGGGGTGCGCGAGGTGGTGTTCGGCATGGCCCACCGCGGCCGCCTCAACGTGCTCGTCAACGTCATGGGCAAGAGCCCGAGCGAGGTCTTCCGCGAGTTCGCCGACGCGGACGCCGAGGAGATCATCGGCCGCGGCGACGTCAAGTACCACCTCGGCTACAGCTCCGACCGCTCGTTCCACGGCCAGGAGATGCACCTGTCGCTGTGCTTCAACCCCAGCCACCTCGAGTTCGTAGGTCCGGTGCTCGCCGGCCGCGTGCGCGCGAAGCAGGACCGCTACGGCGACGCCGAGCACCGCCGCTGCCTGGGGGTGGTGATCCACGGCGACGCCGCCTTCGCCGGCCAGGGGGTGGTGCAGGAGCTCTTCAACCTCAGCGACCTGTCGGGCTACCGCGTCGGCGGCACCGTGCACGTGATCGTCAACAACCAGATCGGCTTCACCACGCCGCCCGAGGCCGGCCGCTCGACGCGCTACGCCACCGACGTGGCCCGCATGCTCCAGACGCCGATCTTCCACGTCAACGGCGAGGACCCCGAAGCCGTGGCCCACGTGGTAAGCGTCGCCATGGACTACCGTCACGAGTTCCGCAACGACGTCGTCATCGACATGTACTGCTACCGGCGCCACGGGCACAACGAAGGCGACGAGCCTTCCTTCACCCAGCCGCTGCTCTACGACAAGATCAGGGAGCGCAAGCCGGTGCGCGAGGGCTACCTCGAGCACCTCCTGAAGCTCGACGGCGTCACCCGCGAGGAGGCCGACCAGATCGCCCGCCAGCGCAAGAAAAACCTCGAAGGCGAGCTTTCGAGAGCACGCGACCCGGGCTACAAGCTGCGCGGCCCGGCCAGCGGCGAGGGCCTGTGGAAACCCTACCGCGGCGGCTCCGACGCCGAGACGCCGGAGGTGGCGACCGGGGTCGACAAGGCGAAGCTGGCCGAGCTGCTGCGCGCCACCACCCGCGTGCCCGGCAGCTTCCACGTCCACAAGAAGCTCAAGGGCTTCATGGACGTGCGCCTCGAGATGGCGGACGGCGAAAAGCCCCTCGACTGGGCGGCGGCCGAGGCCCTGGCGCTGGCGTCGCTCCTCGTCGAAGGCGCTCCGGTGCGCTTCAGCGGCCAGGACTCCGGCCGCGGCACCTTCAGCCATCGCCACACGGTGTTCCACGACGTCGAGACCGGCGAGACCTACACGCCGCTCGCGCACCTCACCCCCGACCTGGCGCGCTTCCAGATCCTCGACAGCCCGCTCTCCGAGATCGCCGTCCTCGGCTTCGACTACGGCTACAGCCTCGACACCCCCGAGGGCCTGACGGTGTGGGAGGCCCAGTTCGGCGACTTCTGCAACGTGGCCCAGGTGATCATCGACCAGTTCATCACCTCGGGCGAGGACAAGTGGCGGCGGCTCAGCGGATTGGTGATGCTCTTGCCGCACGCCTTCGAGGGGCAGGGCCCCGAGCACTCGAGCGCCCGCCTCGAGCGCTTCCTCGACCTGGCCGCCGAGGACAACATCCAGGTCGTCAACCTCACCACCCCGGCCCAGCTCTTCCACTGCCTGCGGCGCCAGGTGGTGCGGCCGTGGCGCAAGCCGCTGGTGGTCATGTCGCCCAAGAGCCTGCTGCGCCACAACGCCGTGGTCTCGAGCCTCGACGAGCTCGCCGAAGGCGCCTTCCGCCGCGTGTTGCCCGACGCTGGCGACGCCGACCCCGGGTCGGTCGCCAAGGTGATCCTCACCAGCGGCAAGGTCTACTACGACCTCGAGGCGGCGCGGCGCGAGCGCGAGCGCCACGACGTCGCCATCCTGCGTCTCGAGCAGTACTACCCGATCGATGCCGCCGTCCTCCTCGGAGCGCTCGGGGCCTACCCCCATGACACGCCGCTGGTCTGGGTGCAGGAAGAGCCCGTCAACATGGGCGCCTGGGGATTCATGCGGCTCCACGTCGAGCCGCTGCTCGACGGCCGCTGGCCGCTCTCCTGCGTCACCCGCCCGGTGTCGGCGAGCCCGGCCACCGGATCGGCGGCGGCGCACAAGCAGGAGCAGGCGTTGCTCATCGACGAGGCTCTGACGTAAAACGGACCGAGGATTCCCTATATTTATCGGCTTCCCGGCTGACCCTACTTGAAGTGAGAAGGTTCTTTCTTTTCAAGGACGCAAGACGGAGACTCTACGATGACTACCTTCGACGTGACCGAGTGGTGCGATTTCGTGAGGGGGGTGGCAGCTCCGGAGGCGGAGCGGGAGATGCGCGAGCAACTGGCGGCCGGCGACGCCAGGGCTCGCGGCACGGTGGAATTCCTGACGCGCGTGATGGCGGTGGCCCGCACCGACCAGGAAACGGAGCTGCCGGAGTACGCGCTGAGGACGGTCAAGGCCATTGCGGCCGTGCAACGCCACGCGGACGCGCCCGCGGTCTCGACGCCGTGGCGCTTCCTGCCGGTCGAGATCACCTTCGACAGCCTGCTCGAGCCGGCCCACGCGGGCACGCGCGATCTCCAACCCGCGTTCCGGCAGCTCTCCTTCAAGGCCGAGGGCTACAGCGTCGACCTGCGCCTCGAGGCCGACGCCGGCTCGCGCCGCGCGGCCCTGGTGGGCCAGGTGCTCGAGACCCGGGCCGAGCGGCGGCCGGTGGCTCGGGTGCCGGTGCTGGTCACGGCGGGCGGCCGGATCGTGGCCCGCTCGCTGACCAGCCGCTTTGGCGAGTTCCACGCCGAGGAGCTGCCCAGGGAGCGCCTCGACCTCTTCGTGCTGGTGGGGCCTGAGACCTGCGTCGCCGTGCCCCTCGAGCAGGCGGCGGACGACTAGCTGGCCATTCACCGAATGGGCGAACCACGTCCGACAGGTCGGACGCGTCCGACACGTCCGACGCCGGCCCTGCCCCTCGGCTGCTAGAATCGTCTCCGACATGTCGGAGCAGCTCGCCCTTTCTCCGGGCGCCGGCGACCCGCGCGCCGGCGAGCCCCCCCATGACGATTCCGCCGCCCGCCGGCGCGTGCGCTCCGCCCTCGACGAGAGCCTGATCGTCGAGGCGGCCGCCGGCACCGGCAAGACCACCGAGCTGGTGCGCCGGCTGGTGGCGGTGCTCGAGAAGGGCAAGACCCGCGTCGACCGCGTGGTGGCGGTGACCTTCACCCGCAAGGCCGCGGGCGAGCTCAAGCTGCGCCTGCGCCAGAGCCTCGACGAAGCCCGCAGCCGCACCGAAGACGCCGGCGAGCGACGCGCCCTCGAGGACGCCCTGGCCCGCCTCGAAGAGGCCCACATCGGCACCATCCACTCGTTCTGCGCCGAGATCCTGCGCGAAAGGCCGGTCGAGGCGCGCGTCGACCCCGCCTTCCGCGAGCTCGACGAGGACGAGTCGGCGCGGCTCTACGACCGCGCTTTCCGCTCCTGGATCGAGCGACGGCTCGGCGAGATGCCCGAGGGCCTGCGCCGCGCCCTGAGCCGCCTGGCCCGCGAACGCGCCCCGGCCGGCAGCTCGCCGCTCGACCGCCTGCGCGACGCCGGCCGCAGCCTGGTGGACTGGCGCGACTTCCCGGCCCCCTGGCGGCGCGAGCCCTTCGACCGCGAGGCCGTCGTCGCCGGTGCGGTGGCCCAGGTACTCGAGATGGCGGCGCTGGTGCGCCAGAGCCCGAACCGCCACGACTACCTGCGCCGCGCCCTCGAGCCCGCCGACGCCCTCGCCACCTGGATCCGGCGCTCCGACGCGGTCTCCGAGCGCGACGGCGACGAGCTCGAGGCGCAGCTCCTCGAGCTGGCGCGCGACCTGCGCCGCAACTTCGGCTGGCGCGGGCGCGGCAAGTGGTTCGCCCCCGGCGTGACCCGCGACGACGCCCTCGCCGCCCGCGACGCCCTGATGGCCACCCTCGACGACTTCAGGCTGCGCGCCGACGCCGAGCTCGCCGCGCTCCTGCGCCGGGAGCTCGCCGAGGTCATCGACGGCTACGAAGAGCTCAAGCGCCGCACCGGCCACCTCGACTTCCTCGACCTGCTGATCGCCGCCCGCGACGTGGTGCGCGGCGACGCCGAGGTGCGCCGCTACCTCCAGCAGCGCTTTACCCACGTCTTCGTCGACGAGTTCCAGGATACCGACCCGCTGCAGGCCGAGCTCCTGTTGCTGCTCGCCGCCGACGACCCCGGCGAGACCGACTGGCGGCGCGTGCGCCCGGTGCCGGGCAAGCTCTTCCTCGTCGGCGATCCCAAGCAGTCCATCTACCGCTTCCGCCGCGCCGACGTGGTGCTCTACCAGGACGTCAAGGCGCGGCTGACGGCGCGCGGCGTCGGCCTCGTCCACATGACCCGCAGCTTCCGCGCCCTTCCTCCCCTGCAGAACGCGATCAACGCCGCCTTCCGCGGCGAGATGACCGGCGACCGCGACCGCGGCCAGCCCGACTACGTGCCCCTCGACCCGCACCGCCCCGAGGTGGCCGGCCAGCCGCAGCTCGTGGCCCTGCCGGCGCCGCGGCCCTACGGCTGGTCGAAGATCGCCGCCCGCGCCGTGGAGGAATGCCTGCCCGACGCCGTGGCCGCCTTCCTCGAATGGCTGATCGAAGAGAGCCGCTGGACGGTGGAGGACCCGGACGAGCGCGGCCGCCGCGTACCCATCGCGCCACGCCACGTGGCGATCCTTTTCCGCCGCTTCATGTCGTGGGGCAGCGACGTGACTCACGACTACGTGCGCGCCCTCGAGGCGCGCAACGTCCCGCACCTGCTGCTGGGCGGGCGCTCGTTCCACCAGCGCGAGGAGGTCGAGACGCTGCGCGCCGCCCTCGCCGCCGTCGAGTGGCCCGACGACGAGCTCTCCGTCTACGCCACGCTGCGCGGCAGCCTCTTCGCCGTCCCCGACAACCTGCTGCTGCGCTACCGCTTCGACGTCGGCACCCTGCACCCGTTCCGGGTGCCCGAGAAGACGCCTGAGGAGCACGTCGCCATCTACGAGGCCCTGCGGCTGCTGGCGCGCCTGCACCGCCAACGCAACCGTCTGCCGATCGTCGAGACCGTGCACCAGCTCCTCGAGTTCACCCGCGCCCACGCCGGCTTCGCGTTGCGTCCGGCGGGCCACCAGGTGCTCGCCAACGTGCAGCGCATCTGCGACCTGGCGCGCGGCTTCGAGGTGCGCGGCGGGCTGTCGTTCCGCGGCTTCGTCGAGCGCCTCGCCGCCGAGGCCGAGCGTCCGGGCAGCAGCCAGAGCCCGGTGCTCGAGGAGGGCGCCGACGGCGTACGGATCATGACCGCCCACGCCGCCAAGGGCCTCGAGTTCCCGATCGTCGTCCTCGCCGACGTCACCGCCCGCCTCGCCCGCGAGGAGCCCGGCCTCTACGTCGACGCCGACCGCGGCCTGTGCGCCCAGCGTCTGCTGGGCTGCACGCCCTGGGAGCTCCACGACGCCGCCGACCTCGAGCGTGCGCGCGACGAGGCCGAGGGCGTGCGTCTCGCCTACGTCGCGGCGACCCGGGCCCGCGACCTGCTGGTGGTGCCGGCGGTGGGCGACGAGCCCTACGCGGGCGGCTGGGCGAGCCCGCTCAACAAGGCGATCTATCCGGAAGCCGGCCGCTTCCGGGAGTCCGAGCCGGCGCCGGGCTGTCCGCCGTTCGGCGAGGTGACCGTGCTCCAGCGCACCGACCGCCAAGCCGGCGAGGCGGAGGCCTCGGTGCGTCCGGGCCTCCACCGTCCCCGCACCGGCGACCACCGCGTCGTCTGGTGGGACCCGCGGGCCCTGCGCCTGGGCGTCGAGGGGGACTTCGGGGTGCGCCGCGAGAAGATCCTCTCCGAAGACGACCCGGCGGGCGTCGACGAGGGGAGCGTCGCCTACCACGAATGGCGCAGCTCCGAGCGCGACGCGCGGGAGGACGGCAGCGTCCCCCGCGTCGAGCTGACGATCGTCACCCAGGCCGAGGAGCCGCCGCCGGGCCACGCCGCCGAGATCGCCGTCGAGAGGCTGCCGAGAGCGCCCGGACGCCCCGCGGGGATCCGCTTCGGCACCCTCGTCCACACCGTGCTGCGCGACGTCGGCTTCGCCGACTCGGACGACGAGATCCGCCGTCTCGTCGAGCTCCACGGCCGCATGCTCGACGCCGGCGCCGACGAGGTCGCCGCCGCCGGCGAGTGCGTGTCGCGCGCCCTCGCCCACCCGGTGATGCGCCGCGCCGCGTCCGCCGCACGCTGCCACCGTGAGGCGCCGTTCGTGCTGCGCTGGGAGGGCAACCGCATCGTCGAAGGGACGATCGACCTGCTCTTCGCCGAGGACGGCGAACGCTGGACCGTCGTCGACTTCAAGACCGACGTCGACGCCGCCGACCTCGCGGAGCGTTACCACCGTCAGCTCGCGTGGTATCTGTTCGCCGTCGAGCGGATGATGAAGGCGCCGGCGTCGGGGATCTTGTTGAGCCTGTGACTGTGGGGCCTACCCGGTCGCCGCACACGGTCCGAGTTGACAGACCACCAGTCTGATGGTCAAATCGTCAGGCGGGTATGGCGGCAGCAGATGGCAGACAAACACCAGAACAAAGAGATCCGCGCTGCCATTGCCTACGCGCTGAGCAATGGATGGCACCTGGAGAGGGCACGAGGCAAGGGACACGCATGGGGTAAGCTATTCTGCCCCCGGCGAGCCTCTGATGGGTGCAGGTTCACCGTCTACGGAACGCCAGCGATCCCCGAGGCTCATGCTCGAGACCTGCGACGGACAGTGGATCGTTGTCAACACTGAGCATAAGGACCACAACGCTAGGAGCGTCATGAAGACCTACCACTTCGAGCTCGTCTTGGAAGCCCCGACGTCCGAGGAAGACGACGAACGGCTCTTCGAACGATTCGAGGGCCACGTTTCGTCAGCCGTGGCGAATGGCACTCCTCTTCTCTGTGTACACCTGGCCGCGACCTCGATGGACCAGGCCATCCGTGAGGCGATACGAGGCGTCCGGGAGCTCGATCTCTCCGTCAGGCGGATCGAGGTCGACCCGGACGTCTTTCTCGCTGACGCCGCCTGAGGTCCTCTTCCGAGGCCTGGGTGCATCCGGGCCTCCACCGCCCGCAGACCGCCGCCGGCGAGCGCCCTTCGTCCGCCTGCTGGAGCACGCGCTTGAAAACTTCGTAGAGGGAGATGGTCGGCACGACCAGAGCAGCCACGTCCTCCACCGCCGGCGCAAAGAACTGGGCGTTCGGGCCGTCGGCCAGGTACTCGAGCCAGCCCGACGAATCGACGACGTTCACACGCGGTCCTTCTCGCGCTCAACGGTGGTGTCGATGCCGCGGAGGAACCCCCGCAGCTCGGTCATCGGTCGCAGGGGGATCAGCTCGATGCGGTTCTCGTACGCTACGGCCTGGACCCTCTGGCCCGGCTCGAGCTTCAGGCGTTTGCGGATCTCGCTCGGGATGACGACCTGGAACTTCGGTGAGATGGTGACCGTGGTCATGCGCTTCTCCATCGATCGGGAGTCCGTCGTACGTCGACTCTATCGGGTCGCCTGACGTAGGACAACCTGGGCAGCAGACGGTCTTCGACCTCAAGGAGACGCTGGCGCGTCTCCGGGCGGCCAAGGGGGGCCGCCCCTACGCCGGAAAGGCCAGAGGGCCGCCCCCACGCCCGGAGGGGACGCGGGACGCCCGCTGCTGAGCCGCTCACCGCCCCATGGACGTCCGCTCCGTCGATCTCTGAGACGCTCGGACGACGACGCCCTCTGAGCGGCTCAGGACGCCACGAATCCGGCCTGCCGGAGGCGGGCGCGCCGCCGACCGATCAAAAAGTGATGGGCAACCGATCAAAAAAATGATCTCGACAAGGGCGTCCGACCGGCCCATGATCTGCCTCGACGGGCGCCGAATGGTTCGTCGTCGCGTCGGTCCGGACCTTCGCCGCGGAAGTGGCGGAGATCCACCGGCGGCAGGCGGCGGAGGTGCTGACGGAAGGCGAGTCGTTCTCCGCGGAGATGCTGGCGTGGTTCCAGGTCGTCTGGGTGCGCCTGCTCGAGCGGGGCCGCGACGAGGTCGAAGCCGCCGAGAAGGTATACCGGAAGGAGCTCCGCAAGGAGACTCTGGTTCGGGAGCGCCGGGACGTGGAGGCCGCGGACCTGTACCGCAAGCTCCTCCGGATGCGCAAGACCTTCGAGGCGATCGGCCGCGGCACGGCCACGCTCTTCCTCGGGCTGGACTCGGCGATCTCGATCGCCGACCCCCGGGTGCTCCTGCGCTACGCGCGGGACTTCCTGGGGACCGTCCAAAGCCCGGACTTCGAGGCGCCCGACGCCATGGCGGCGGCCGATCTCGAGGACCACGCGGAGGACGTCTCGTCGGCGGTGACGACGCTTCAGAGCACCCTGGACGAGCTCGCTCTCCAGCAACGCCAGACCGAGAAGGCGTTGGAGGCCAAGGAGTTCCACTCGTCGCGGCTGCGTCCCGGCTCTCCGCGTGCGGGCTCGGGGGACGTCCCGGTGCCCGATCCGATCGAGGAAGGCGACGGCGGAACCGGCGACGAGCCGGCCGATGCCCCGCCGTCCGAGACCCCCCCGACGCCCCCGTCGGTGTAGGGGCGCACGGCGTGCGCCCTCCAGCGTCCGGCGATCCCGCCGGTCCGTCCGTCTGACGTTCGCGTCTTGTTGAATCCCTTCGCTGGCGGTCACGCCAGCCGCCTTTTTTCCGGCCGATCCGAGTGACGGCGGCCCTGGCGCCGTGCCACCCGGCGAAGGCCTCGCGTGATAGTGTGCTTGCCCAGAAGCCGCTGTCGGCGGGCCTCGGCGGCATACGAGAGGTCCAGGCTCAGGGATTCAGGTCCTGGATGCCGCGGCCACCGCGAGCGGGAACAGGTGGTGACCATGACGACGACTCCTTCCCGCACCATCCCGCAGATGCTCCTCGACCGGGTCGCGGCCCGTCCGGAGGGGACCGCGTTCCTGGTCCCCGCCGGATCCGGCTGGCGAGAGGTGAGCTGGAAGCAGGTCGGCGACCGCGTGCGCGACGTCGCCTGCGGCCTCCGGGAGCTCGGGCTCGAGAGCGAGAAACGCTGCGCCATCAGCTCCTCGACGCGCTTCGAGTGGATCCTCGCCGATCTCGGGATCCTCTGCGCCGGCGGCGCCACCACGACGGTCTATCCGTCGAGCACCGCCGAGGAGACCGCTTTCATCCTGGAAGACTCCGGCGCCGTCTTCGCCTTCGCCGAGGACGCCGAGCAGGTCGCCAAGCTCGTCGAGCACCGCGCCGCCCTGCCGCGGCTGGCCAAGGTCGTGGTCTTCGACGGCGAGGGCGACGGCGACTGGGTCATCACCCTCGCCGAGCTCGAAGCCCTCGGCAGACAGCGCCACGACCGCGAGCCGGACGCGTTCGCGCAGCGCGCCGGCAGCGTCGCCGGCGACGCGCTCGCCACGCTCATCTACACCTCGGGCACCTCCGGGCGGCCCAAGGGCGTCGAGCTCACCCACGACTGCTGGGCCTACGAAGGCTGGGCCATCGACGCGCTCGACCTGCTCGAGGAAGACGACGTCCAATACCTCTGGCTGCCGCTCGCGCACTCCTTCGGCAAGGTGCTCGAAGCGGCCCAGCTCCGCATCGGCTTTCCTACCGCCGTCGACGGCCGCGTGGACAAGATCGTCGACAACCTGGTGGCGGTGAAACCGACGTTCGTGGCCGCCGTGCCCCGCATCTTCGAAAAAGTCCACGCCAAGGTCGTGGCCGGGGCCCGCGAGGGCGGCGCCGTGAAGTCCGCCATCTTCAACTGGGCCGTCGGCGTGGGGTCGCGGGTGTCGCGGCTCACTCGCGAAGGCCGCCCGCCCGGAGCGCTCCTGACCTTCCAGCACCGGATCGCCGACCGCCTGGTGTTCTCGAAGCTGCGCGCGCGCTTCGGAGGACGGCTGCGCTTCTTCATTTCAGGGAGCGCGCCGTTGTCGCGGCCGCTGGCGGAGTTCTTCCACGCCTGCGGCGTCCTCATCCTGGAGGGCTACGGCCTCACCGAGACGAGCGCCGCGAGTTGCGTCAATCTGCCCGACCGGTTCCGCTTCGGCACCGTCGGGCCGCCGCTGCCCGGCACCGAGCTGAAGATCGCGCCCGCCGACGGCGAAGTGCTCGTCAGGAGCCGCGGGGTCATGCGCGGCTATCACGGCCTGCCGGAGGAGAGCGCCGAGGCCCTCGACGACGACGGCTGGATGCACACCGGCGACATCGGCGAGATCCTCGAAGGCGGCTTCCTGTGCATCACCGACCGCAAGAAGGACCTGATCAAGACCTCGGGCGGCAAGTACGTGGCGCCGCAGGCCCTGGAGGGAAAGCTCAAGACCATTTGCCCGTACGTGAGCCAGGTGATCGTCCACGGCAACAACCGCAACTACTGCGTGGCGCTGGTGGCGCTCGACGATGAGTCGATCCGCAAGTGGGCGGCCGACCACGGGCTCGGCGAGCTTTCCTACGCCGAGCTCGCGCGCCACGAGGAGGTCAAGGCGCTCATCGGTTCGTGCGTGGAAAAGCTCAATGCTTCTCTGGCCCGCTACGAGACGCTCAAGAAGTTCGCGCTCCTGCCGCAAGACCTCTCGCAGGAGGAGGGCGACCTGACGCCCAGCCTCAAGCTCAAGCGCAAGGCCGTCGAAAAGAAATACGCGGACGTCCTCGACGGGATGTACCAAGAGGGTCGTGGCGATGGTTGACGAGCGGGCGACGGCGGCCATGAGAATCGCCGCCGTCATATGGTGCGTCGTCCTGGTCTTCGGCGCGGGGCCCTCCCTCGCCGCGAGCCCGGACGTCAAGGTCGACCAGGTGGGCTACCTTCCGAACGAGCCCAAGCTCGCGATGGTCACTTCCGGCGCGGTCAGTTCCGGCGCCGCCCGAGCGCCGTTCGTCGTCCGCCGCGGCTCCGACGACGCGGTGGTGTTCTCCGGCGTCCTGGGAGGGGCCCAGGACGACGCGGACCACTCCGGCGACGTCGTACGCTGGGCCAACTTCACGAAGCTCAAAGAGCGGGGGACGTTCTATCTCCAGGTGGAAGGCGTCGGCACCAGCCATCCCTTCGTGATCGCCGACAACACCTATCGCAGGACGTTCTACACCGTCATGCGCAGCTTCTATGGGCAGCGCTGCGGCACGGCGGTGGATCTGGGGCCTACGCGGCCGGCCTACTCCCACCCGGCCTGCCACACCGCCGACGGCGTCTTCCACCTCTGCTCGGCGGGCAGGTCGGGCACCAGGGCCGCCACCCGCGGCTGGCACGACGCGGGCGACTACGGTAAATACGTCGTCAATTCGGGCATCACGACCGGCACCCTGCTGCTTGCCTACGAGCGCTACGCCGACCGGCTGAAGGCGGTGAGCCTGGACGTCCCGGAATCGGGCGACGGAACTCCCGACGTGCTCGACGAGATCCGGTGGAACCTCGACTGGATGCTGGCCATGCAGGACGAGGACGGCGGCGTGTTCCACAAGCTGACCCGCGAGAGCTTCAGCGGCTTCGTCATGCCCCAGGACGACCACGCCGCCCGCTTCCTCGTCGGCACCGGCGGCTCCCCCTTCAAGGGATCCTGCGCCACCGCCGACTTCGCCGCCGTGATGGCGATCGCCGCCCGCGTCTACCAGCCTTTCGACGCCGGTTTCGCGGCGACCTGCAGGAGCGCGGCCGAAAGGGCCTGGACCTGGCTGACGGCGCGCCCGAACGTCACCTATGACAACAACTGCGGCATCGTCACCGGTGCCTATGGCGACGCCGACTGCTCCGACGAGCGGCTGTGGGCGGCGGCCGAGCTTTTCCGCACCACCGGCCGCGGCCGCTACGGCTCGTTCTTCGCCGCGCGCTACGGCGCCTACAGCCCCACGGTCAGGCCGGAGTGGCCCCAGGGGTGGCAGAACGTGCAGAACCTGGCGATGTGGTCGTACCAGGCGTCGCCGGGCGCCCGCCCCGCGGTGCGCGACGTCATCCGCCGCGACACCGTCGCCGCCGCCGACGCCATCGTCGAACGGTCGCAGTCGAATCCCTACCGGCACTCGATCAGGCCTGAAGAGTACGTCTGGGGATCCAGCGGCATGGTCGCCAACTACGCCGTATTGCTGCTCGTCGCCAACGACGTCGAAGCCGCCCCGCGCTACGTCCACACGGCCCTCGACAACCTGCACTACCTCTTCGGCCGCAACGCCCACGGCGTCAGCTTCGTCACCGGGGTGGGAGCGAGCTCCGTGCGCCATCCCCACCACCGCCCGAGCGCCGGCGACGGCGTCGCGGCTCCCTGGCCGGGTCTCGTGATCGGCGGCCCGAACCGCTACGACGACGACGGCTCCGGCCTCGACGACCTGCCCGCCACGCCGCCGATGCGCCGCTGGGTCGACGAGACCGCGTCGTACGCTTCCAACGAGAACGCGATCAACTGGAACGCGCCGCTCGTCTACGCCCTGGCGTCGACCCTCCCCGGAGATCTCCCATAACCTGGGCCTGCCGTGAGCGCCCTCGGTGTCTCGGCGCCGACTGACCGGTCAAGCCTCTCCCCCCGAACGGATGAGCCCGACGAGGTCCGCCGTCGAGAGCTTCCCGGCCTGGTCGGTGCCGGCGAGCACTCCCGCCACCAGGTCCCGCTTGCCCTCGTGGAGGCTCAGGATTTCTTCCTCGATCGTGGCGCGGCTCACCAGGCGGTAGACCGTGACGGGCCGCGTCTGCCCGATGCGGTGGGCGCGGTCGGTGGCCTGGTCCTCGACCGCCGGGTTCCACCATGGGTCCATGTGGATCACGTAGTCGGCGGCGGTGAGGTTGAGGCCCGTGCCGCCGGCCTTGAGCGAGATCAGGAAGAGGTCGCCGTCGCCGTTCTGGAAGGCGTCGATGCGCTCCGCGCGCTGCCCGGCCGGGGTCTGGCCGTCGAGATATTGGTAACGGATGCCGCGCTGGTCGAAGGCGCGGCGCGCCAGCCCCAGGTGACGGACGAACTGGCTGAAGACGAGAGCGCGATGCCCTTCGTCCAGCAGCTCCTCGACCGTCTCGAGCAGCAGGTCCAGCTTGGCCGAGCCGCCGGTCCAGTCCGGGTCGACCAGCGCGGGATGGCAGGCCAGTTGACGCAGCCGGGTGAGCGCGGCGAGCACCTGGAAACGCCGCTTCCCGTCCTCGCCGCCGCCGTCCGGCGCCGCCGGCCGAGGCTGTGAGAGCTCCAGGAGCGCCTTGAGGCGCGCGTCCTCGTAAAGCCGGCGTTCGGCGGCGCCGAGCTCGACCAAGAGCTGCACCTCGGTGCGCTCGGGGAGCTCGGCGAGGACCTGCGACTTGGCGCGCCGGAGGACGAAAGGACGCAGCAGACGCGACAGGGCCTCGCGCCGGCCCAGGTCGTGGTGCTTCTCGATGGGCGTGGCGAACAGGAGGGAGAAGCGCTCCCAGGTGCCGAAGAGCCCGGGGGAGACGGCCCGGAAGAGGCTCCACAGCTCCCCCAGGTGGTTCTCGACCGGCGTGCCGGTGAGCGCCAGGCGCCAGAGCGCCTCGAGGCTGCGGACGGCCCTCGCCGTCTTCGCCCGGCTGTTCTTGATCGCCTGCGCCTCGTCGAGGACGAGGGTCCCCCAGGCCACCCGGGCGAGCTTGGCGGCGTCGCGCAGCACGAGACCGTAGCTCGCGACCACGACGTCGCCCGCGCCGAGCTCGCCCAGCACCGTGTCGCGGTCGGTCTCGCGGTAGAGCTTGGCGGCGAGGGAGGGCGCGAAGCGCTCCACCTCCCGGATCCAGTTGAAGCCCACCGAGGTGGGAGCGACGACCAGTGCCGGGCCGTCCTCGCGGCGGTCGATCAGGACGGCCAGGGTCTGGACGGTCTTGCCGAGCCCCATGTCGTCGGCCAGGCAGCCGCCGACGCCCCAGGCCGCGAGCCGCCGCAGCCAGCGGTAGCCTTCCACCTGGTAGCCGCGCAGCTCGGCGGTCAGCTCCGCCGGCGGTTCCGGATCGAGCGCCTCGGCCTCCGCGAGCCGGCGCAGGGTCTGGGCGAACCGCCGGTCGGCGTCGACGACGGCCGCGTCCGGGCCTCCGTGCCCGGCGAGGTCGCGCAGCACGGGAACGGCGGTGACGCCGACCTCGAGGCGCTTGCCATGGACGTGGACGACGTCGTCGAGCGCCGCCAGCCGGTCGCGGAGCTCGCCGGTGATGAGCGCCCAGGTGCCGTCGCCCACCGGCAGGTAGCGCCGGCCTTCCCTCAGGGCCCGCAGCACGGCGAGCAGCGGCAGGCGCCAGCCGTCGCCCTCGACGGTGCCCTCGACGCCGAACCAGTCGCGCTGGCCGCGGAGGCGGACGCGCAAGGCCGCCGGCGTGGCCGAGGACGAGACGCGCCGCCGTCCGCCCTCGGGCCATTCGACCACCAGACCGCGGCCGGCCTCGTCCTGGGCCGCGAGGACGACGTCGAGGGCGTCGTCGTCGCTCGCGATCCGCCATTGCCAGGGGCGTTCTTCCTCGTGCTTGCCCAGGCCGAGGAGGTCGACGCGGTCCCGGGCGGCGGCCTTCTCCGCTTCAGGGCTGCGCTCGACGAGAAGCCGCCGGCCGTCATCGTGGCTGCCGTCCTCGTGGCTGAGCAGGCGGGCGGGGCCCTCCCCGGGCCGGAAGTAGGAGCCCTGCGGCGAGGGCCGGACCAGGAGCTGGGCGCTCATGCCCTCGCCCGGCTCGCCGGGCGTCAGGCGCAGGAAGAGGCGCCGGTCGGCTTTTCGGGTCCCGTCGACGAGCTCCGGCGCGACCGTCACGGGCATGACGCCCTCGAGCCCGGAGAGCCGCCGGAGGACTTCCTCCCGCCCCTCCTCGGGCACCGCGCGGTCCGCGCCCCGGGCGTGCAGGACGAGCTCGACGATCCGCGGATCCGCGGCCGCCACGAGGATCCGGCCGGGATCCTCCACGTAAGCGGCCAGGCCGCCGCCGGCCTTGAAGAGGAAGCGGGGCGGGAAGCTGCGCAGGGCGAGCCCGTCCAGGGAGCCGTCGAGGAAAAGACCGTCCTCCCCCAGGCTCAGTGAGAGACCCAGCTCGACCTCTTCGATCCTGACGTTCTTCTTCGGCTCGTCTTGGAGGAAGACGAGAGGGTGCCCGGCGAGGGCCCGGAGGACGGCGATGGTGTCGACGGTCCAACAAGAGCCGAAGTAGGAGTAGGGCTCCCTTTCGACGGCCGCCAGGGCCCGGCGGTCGGCCTCTCTCGTGAGCAGCTCGGGATCGAGGCGCAGGTCGTCCCACGACATTCGGCGCCCGGCCGTCCATTTGCCGCTCCTTTTCGAGACCTTCTGCTCCCACGCGCCAACGGCAACGCCGCCTCCCTCGAGGAAGGCCACCCGCCAGGTCACCCGGCGTCTGGGCGCGGCCTCGGCGGGGTGAAGAGCGTCCTTCACCTCCAGCAGGGCGTCCAGGACGTCGAGGGTCCGCGTCCAGATGGGTCTGTCGTCGACCTCCAGGGCTTGCCGGACGAGCGGGTCCTCGGGCTGGTGGAGGAGCATCAGGGCGACGCGTTTCATGAGCGCCCAGGTGTGCCGGCAACAGCCTTGCGACGCCCGCGCGAGGTAGCAGGTGCAAGTGGAACGGACCTCGTCGCCGAGGCGGCTGGGCAGGTGGACGTCGACGAGACAGAAGCCGGCGCCCAGATCGGGCAGCCTGCTGAAAAACCGCCTGCTGTCCGGGTCCCACTGCAGCGTGACGAGCTTCGGCAGGACGTCGATGCCCTGGCGGGCCAGGACCGCGGAGCAGACGTCGATCTGCTCGTTCAGCTTGGCGACGAAGTACTCTCTGGCGGTTTCCGACATGTCCCTGGTTTCCGTCGGACGGAATATATCCGACGACGGAGGGAGACGTTGCAGGGTGTCTCCCGCTCACGGCGGGTGACGACCGTCAGACTACAGGCGCTCCCAATCTGCGCGGTCGATTCCAGCCTCTCGCAGAAGCTTGGCTAGCAGCGGTCTGCGGATGTCCTCACCATGAGGATTGGGAATACGCAGGCGCAGGCTCTCCTTGACCATGAACTGGTGCTTGCCTCCCGAGTACGGTCCATTGAAGCCCAGCTTTCTCAGACAGGAGATGAGCTCCTGGAGCTTGATCGGCCCGAACGTCGGCATCAGGCGACTTCTTGGACGTTCAGGGAGATGCCCTCGATTTCAGGGATCGGGTGTCCCATTCTGAGGCCCAGGACGATCCACTCTTCGAGGACGGACCGCAACTCTTCACGGCACGTCTCAAGATCCGCGGCGTTGGCCCAGACCCCGTCCAGGCCGTCGATCCTGCCGAAGAAGCCTTCGTTGTCGGCCAGGATCTCGTAGCTGGCCTTCCGCATCGCTGCCTTGACGTAGGCGGTCAGCATGGTGAGCTCCATTCGCTCCCGGACCGACCCGGTCAGGAAGCTCCGATGTCCCAGCGGAGTGTAGCACACGGCTCCGCCGTCCGTTGCATGTAGACTCCTCCACCACGGCGGACACACGGGGCACGGGTCGGCTCGACGGACCTCTCAACGTCGCGCTCCTGCGCCGGGGAACGCCATTGAAGCGCGCAAGGAGCACGACCATGATCCGTAGTCTCGCGTCGATCCTGACGATCGCCGGCGCCTTCGCCGGCCCCACTCTCGCGGCCGAGGTCCCGACCCGCGGCGTCGGCGTCTATCCCGGCGATCCCGCCGAGGACTTCTCGCCCACCCTCGTCGCCGCGCCGGCGGGCCGACGCAACCTCGCTCTCAACCGGGCCGCGACCCAGTCGAGCGCCTACGACTACAACCTCGCCGCCCAACTGGTGACCGACGGCATCGAGGACGCCGCCATGCCGCGCTGGAACTCGGTTTCGACCCAGGACGAGGGCGTCTTGCCGAAGCACACCCGGTCGTTCCTCGTGGACGACAACGTCGTCAGCACCATCGCCGTCGACGAGCCCGGCTGGATCGGTTTCGAGCTCGGCGGCGCCGAGCCCTTCGAGGTCGACCGCGTCGAGATCGGGCTGCGCCGGAGCGACTGGCTGGTGCCGGCGTTCGCGAAAGCCTTGGGGCTGCCGAAGCCTCCGAACCGGTGCCTGCTGCAGTTCGGACCTCCGGGGGACTACTTCGGCCCCCCGGACGAGCCGGGCGCCAGAAACGAGGAGGACGGAAGCGTCGAGTGGACGCTCCTCGAGTCGCCGGACGGCCACGAATGGCGGGAGCTCGGCCATGCGTCGACGCTGGTGATCTCGCCTCCGGCGCCGCCGCCCCATGAGCCCGACGTCGCCGATTTCTTCGAGTGGGTCCGCTCCGCCAACCCGGTCATCTGGTCCTTGGTGACGCTCGACGAGCCGGTCCGCGGCCGGCGATACCGGATGCGCATCGAAGACCTCGACTGCAAGGCATGGCAGGTGGTCGAGGCGAGGTTCTACGGCGGCGGCGAGAGGATCAAGCTGGGCGGGCCGCACCACTTCGGCAGCGCCTGGAGGTCCGCCGGGCTCGGCGAGGAGTGGGTAGCCGTCGACCTGGGAGCCCAGGCTAGGGTCGAGAGCGTCGTGCTGCACTGGCTGCGCCACCCGGCGGAAGGAGCCGTCCAGGTCTCGGACGACGGCGAGACCTGGACCACCGTCGCCGAGCTCTCCGGCGCCGGCGGCGCCGAGGAGATCGCGCTCGCCTCGCCCGTCGAGACCCGCCACGTGCGGATCCTCATGACCCGGCCGTCCTCGGTCGACGGCTACGTCCTCAGCGAGCTCGAGGTCTTCGGCGAAGGCGGCCTCGTCGCCGCGCCCCGTCCGCAGCCCCCTCCGGCCGGCGACGGCAGCCTCCACCTGGCGGGGGGCAATTGGCGCCTGCAACGAGACTCGCTCGTCGCCGGCGGCGGCGAGGAGATCTCCCGGGTCGGCTACGCGGACGACGGCTGGATCGTCGCCACGGTGCCGGGGACCGTGCTCACCAGCTTCTACAACGTCGGCGCCCTTCCCGACCCCAACTTCGGCGCCAACGAGCTCGCCATCTCCGACTCGTTCTTCCACGCCGATTTCTGGTACCGCGACGAGATCGAAGGGCCGAGCCTCGCCCCCGGCCGGCGCGCCTTCCTCGAGCTCGACGGCGTCAACTGGAAGGCCGAGGTCTACGTCAACGGCGCCAGGCTGGGGCGGGTGGACGGCGCCTTCCAGCGCGGCCGCTTCGACGTCACCGACCACCTCCGGCCCGGCGCCAACGCGCTGGCGGTCCGCGTCGAGAAGCCGGCGTCCCCCGGCGCCGCCAAACAGCACACCCTCGCCGACGCCGGCCAGAACGGCGGCGCCCTCGGCGCCGACAACCCCTCGTACCACGCCTCCATCGGCTGGGACTGGATCCCCACCATCCGCGGGCGCAACGTCGGCCTGTGGAACGACGTTCGCCTGACCGTGAGCGGACCGGTGACCATCGACGACCCCCACGTAAACTTCACGCTCCCCCTCCCGGACACCTCGAGCGCCGACCTCCGCCTCGACGTCGACCTCACCAACCACGGCCGGGACCCGGTGACCGGAACTCTCCGCGGCACCTTCGGCGACGTCGCCTTCGAGCAGCCGGTCGAAATCCCGGGCATGTCCGTGCGGACCGTGACCCTCGATCCGTCGACCCACCCGCAACTGCGTCTGCGGCAGCCGAAGCTCTGGTGGCCCAACGGCCACGGCGAGCCGCACCTCTACGACGTCGCGCTCGAGCTGGCGACGGCGGACGGCGTCTCCGACGCCGAATCCTTCAAGAGCGGAGTGCGGCAGATGACCTATACGGAGGAAGGGGTGGCGGTCCCCGGAGGGATGGAGAAGGCTCTGCGCATCTTCGTCAACGGCCGCCGCATCGTCCCCCGCGGGGGCAACTGGGGTTTCCCGGAGGTCCACCTGCGCTACCGGGCGCGCGAGTACGCAACCGCCATGCGCTACCACCGCGACATGAACTTCAACATGGTGCGCAACTGGGTCGGCCAGACCGGGGACGACGAGCTCTACGAGGCCGCCGACCGCAACGGCATCCTGATCTGGCAGGACTTCTGGCTCGCCAATCCGTACGACGGTCCCGACCCCGAGGACGAGGCTCTCTTCATGGCCAACGTTCGCGACACCATCCGGCGGATCCGCAGCCACGCCTCGGTGGCCGTCTACTGCGGCCGCAACGAAGGCGACCCGCCGCCGGCGCTCGACGCCGCCATCGCGGCGGCGGTCGCCGAGCTCCATCCCGAGATCCGTTACTTCCCGAGCTCGATGTTCGGCCCGGTCAGCGGCGGCGGCCCGTACGGCGTGCGGTCGCGCGAGTACTACTTCAAGCGGCGAGCCACCCCCAAGCTCCACAGCGAGCTCGGGATGACCAGCGTCGTCACCCTCGACAGCCTGAAGCTGATGATGCCTGAGGCGGCGCAATGGCCGCTGTCCCTCCACTGGGGTCTCCACGACTTCAACCTCTTCAGCAATCAACGCGCTCGGGACTTCGTCGCCATGATCGAGCAGAGCTACGGCGGCGCCGAAGGTCTCGCCGATTGGGTGGCGACCGCCCAGCTCGTCAACTACGACGGCTACCGGGCGATGTTCGAAGCGCAGAGCAAGAACCGGATGGGCTTGCAGCTCTGGATGAGCCATCCGGCGTGGCCTTCGCTCACCTGGCAGACCTACGACTATTACTTCAACCCGCACGCCGCGTATTTCGGCGCCAAGAAAGGCTCCGAGCCCCTGCACTTGCAGTGGAACCCGCTCACCGACGACGTCGAGGTCGTCAACTACGGCGTCGGCGACGCCGGCGGTCTCACGGCCGCGGCCCAGGTCCTGCGCTTCGACGGCACGGTGGCGTGGGAGAAAGAGGCGGCCGTCGACAGCGCCTACGACAGCGTCGTCAGCCCCTTCGCGGTCGAGTTCCCCGAGGGGCTGACGCCGGTCCACTTCATTCGTCTATGGCTCCGCCGCGGAGCGGAGGAGATCTCCGAGAACTTCTACTGGCGGGGGACGGAGACCGGGAACTACCGGGCCCTGCGCACCCTGCCGAAGGTGCCGGTGCTGGCCACCACGCGGACCGAGCGCCAGGCAGACGGCTACGTTCTGCACACCGAGCTCGAGAACCGTTCTCGGACGCCGGCGCTCGCCGTGCGCGTGGTCGCCGTGCGCGCCGAGACCGGCGACCGCATCCTCCCCGTCCTCTACGACGACAACTTCGTGCCGCTGATGCCGGGCGAGAAGCGGACGATCCGCACCGAGCTGCTGGCGGCGGACGCGCGGGGAGAGGAGCCGCGGATCGTCGTCGAGGGCTTCAACGTCGCCGCGGGGGGCGAGTAAGGGGAGCTTCAATCGGCCTCGGCGCGGTCCTCGTCGTCGGTGCCGACGCGCAGGGAGAGGGAGCCGCGGATCGTCGTCAAAGGCTTCAAGCTGACGAGAGCATGACCTCGCTGATCTGGAGCACCGGCTGGACGTCGGTGTAGGTGGGCGCGTCGCCGAGGATCTCCTCGGCGTGGAGAGATGCGCAAGCCTGCTGGGTGCTTCAATCCGCCCAGGTCACGTGGCCCGGCTTCATGCCGCCGCAGCCGTTGTGCTTGAACGGCCTTCCGCACCCTCCGGTATAGCAGACGTTGCCGCTGAAGCCGTCGGGGTTGATGAGCTCGATCCAGTCCTTCACCTTGGCGCCGACCTGCTCGGCGTCGTAGCCGTGGCGGGCGATCAGCAGGTGCGAGAGGCCCCAGATCGACAGCGACATGTTGCAGGGACAGCAGCAGGTATAGGCCGTGTTGTCGCTGCAACAGGGCGCAGGGATCGCTTCCAGGGCCTCGCGCTTGACCGCCTCCTGCTCGGCGGTCAGCACGATGGTCTTCTGGAGCTCGATGAACTCCGCGGTCTGGCGCCGGACGTCGGTGAAGGGCACGGGATCGGCGTCCTCGGCCAGGAACGGGAAGGCGGCCAGCGCGATCGCGCCGATGGCGAGGGCGAGGGGCATGCGGACTCGTAGGCTCACGATCTTCTCCTTCGAAGGTCGGGCTCCAAAGCCCTGACCTGCGGAGGCTAACACGAAAGGTGCCGCTCGAGCACCTCGCGGGGGACCAGAGCACGACGCCACTCAACGCAGCGAATTGCCCGAAACCGTGCTACGATACGCCGGCTTCCCGCATCGACGGGCGGAGGGATGTCACGGGCGCAAGCCCTTGTCTCAAGGAGAAGGCCTATGCCGAAGTCGCTCTACCTCATCAACCCTCGCCCCTCGAGCCCCAGCTACTTCGGCGCCGAGGCCTTCGAGCACCACGGCTACCCGATGGCGCAGGCGATCGCCGACCTCGCCACGTCGACGGTCGCCGCCCTGGCGCCGCCCGACTGGACGGTGACGATCTGCGAGGAGTACGTGGATCCGATCGACTGGGACGTCGACGCCGACTTCGTCGGCCTGACCGGCAAGGTGATCCAGGGCCAGCGGATCGCCGAGGTCGCGGACGAGTTCCGGCGCCGCGGCAAGACGGTGATCATCGGCGGACCCCACGCGTCGCTCTCGCCCGGCTCGGTGCGCGACCACTGCGACGTGCTGGTGATCGGCGAGCTCGAGTCGATCGCCGACGCCTTCTTCTCCGACCTCGAGCGCGGCACCTGGAAACGGGAGTACGTGGCCGAAAGGCCCGACCTCGAGACCTCGCCGCTGCCGCGCTTCGACCTCTACCCCAACCGCCGCGCCCTCTCCGGGTGCGTGCAGACCTCCCGCGGCTGCCCCTTCGAGTGCGAGTTCTGCGACGTGATCCAGTACCTGGGGCGCCGGCAGCGCCACAAGTCGGTCGCGCAGATCGTCGCCGAGCTCGACGCGCTCTACGAGATCGGCTTCCGCGCCGTCTTCCTGGCCGACGACAACTTCACCGTCTACCGCAAGCGGGCCAAGGCCGTGCTCGCGGCGCTCGCCGATTGGAATGCCAACCGCCCCGACGGTCCCGTGGCTTTCCACACCCAGGTGTCGATCGACGCCGCCCGCGATCCCGAGATCATGCGGCTGTGCGGCGAGGCCGGCCTGACCCGCGTCTTCATCGGCATCGAGACCCCCAACGAGGAGAGCCTGCGGGAGACCCACAAGCGGCAGAACGTGGGCATCGACCTGGTCGAGCAGGTCGAGGTCTTCCTCGCGCACGGCATCTCGGTGACCGGCGGCATGATCGTGGGCTTCGACCACGACGGCCCCGGCATCTTCGAGCTCCAGTACGACTTCGCCATGGCGACGCCGATCCCCATCTTCACCCTCGGCGCCCTGGTGGCGCCGGCGGCGACGCCGCTCTACGACCGCATGAAGGCGAACGGCCGTCTGGTCGAGGACGGCGGACCCGAGCGGACCATCGGCGTGTGGAGCACCAACATCCTGCCCACGATGATGACCCGCGAACAGCTTTTCGACGGCCTCAAGTGGCTCGGCAACCGGCTCTACCAGCCGGCGGCATTCGGCAGGCGGGTGCTGGCGATGATCGAGCGCATGGGGCCGCAGCTCGGGCCCTTCAAGTCCGGCTACCGGCCGCACCAGGCGCGCGAAGTGGAGGCGCAGGCCCGCGGCGTGATCCGCAAGATGCTCGCCCGCGGTCCGGAGGAGCGGCGGATGTTCCAGGCCCTCTCCAAGGCGATGTCCGCCAAGCCCGAGGCCGGCCCGATGGTCATGAACGCGCTCTTCAGCTACGCGCAGGTGCGCTGCCTCTACGACGCCGACCGCTACTGGGATCCCGAGGTCGTCGACCGGGCGCCGGTTCCGGACCTGATGGCGCCGCCGGCCGGCGTCGAGATGGCGTCGGTCGCGGTGTGACGGGGAACCCTCACCCCTCCTCCCCCTCTCCCAGGGGGAGAGGGGGAGGAGGAGCTTCCTCGGTCCGGCTCCCCTCTCCCTCTGGGAAAGGGGTTGGGGGTGAGGGTTCCGGTCCCTCTGGGAGAGGGGCCGGGGGTGAGGGTCTCTCCTCGAGCGCCTGCTCCAACTTCTCGCGCTCGTAGCGCGAGTCGATCGTCTCCAGCGCCTCCGCGAACGCCGCCGGCAGCGCCGCCGATCTCGGGTACGCCTCGATCAGCTCCTCCAGGAACGTCGACAGCTCGTGGTCGGAGGCGATCGACAGGGCCAGCCCGAGGACCTCGGCGGTGAGGGCCGGATCGAGCCGGCGGTGGTCGACGACGGCGGCGAGGGTCGTCCGCAGGGAGTAGTCGGAGTCGATCGTCGCGGCCGCGGTGAAGAACGAGGCCGGCAACGGACGCTCTGGCGGGTAGGCGCGGGCGAACTGCGCCAGCAGCTCGGCCAGCACCGAGTCCGAAGAGATCGCGGTGGCGGTGGCGAGCAGGCTCTCGGCCTCGGCCGTCGACGGGGTGCGGCGCACCACGGCGGCTTCGAGCACCCGCGTCTGCTCGTAATCCGCGCCCACGGACTCCAGGGCCCGCGCGTAGCTGGCGGGCAGCTCGGCGCCTTCCGGCAGGCGCCGAGCCACTTCGATCAGCAGCTCGGCCTGCTCGTGGTCGGAGCTGATGGTGCCCGCGGCGTCGAGCACCGTGTCGAGGAACGACGGGTCGAGCAGCGCCGGATCGAATTCCGGCTGCATGAGGACCTCCGAGAGCGTGGACCGCAACTGGTAGTCCGAATCGATCGTCCTGAGCGCGGCGGCCCAGGCGGCGCGCGCCCGCTCGCTCCCGAGCTTGGCCGTCCCGACGCCGCCGAGCAGGCGCCCCATCTCGTAGTCCGACGACACCTCGCGGCGGGCGAGGTCGAGGGCGCCCACGAGCTCGTCGTCGGCCGTCGAGCGCGCCAGGAGCTCGCGCAGGTAGAGGACGCGCACGTGGTCGCTGTCGAGCTCCCGGATCTCGGCCGCCACGGCGTCGAAGCCGCCCGCGGCCCACAGCGCCTCGACGCGGCCGTCGGCGTCGAGGCCGGTGGTGCGGTAGAGGCGCGGCAGGGTGTCGGCGAGCCAGGCGCGAGCCTCGTCGTCGAAGTCGCGCGGCACGCGGCCGACCCACCACGAGTAGACGGGCTGGCCGTCGCGCCCGCGCTCCACGTCGAGGCGCCGGGTCTCGCCGCGGCGGCGCTCCTTGATGGAGAGCGAGGCGCCGGAGCCGAGGCGCTCGACGCCGCGGTTGTCGGCCGCGAAGTCGATCTCGCCCTCGAGCTCGAGATCGACGCGGCAGCGGCCCCGCCCGATGCGGATCCGGTGGTGGTCGCCGCCGCCCCAGTGGGCCACGGTGGTGCCGATGAAGCTCCAGCCGCAGTCCTCGTCGTAGTCGGAGTTGGCCTCGATCACGGCCACGATCAGGCCGGCCAGGAGAAGGCCGATCAGGATCTGCGGCACGGTTCCGTTCCAGGGCCTCTTGGGTGTGCTCATCGTCCGAGTCCTTTCGCGTCCATACCCTGGGGGACGGAATCAGGCGGCAAAAGGTTCGCGCGGGACTCGGTGTCCCAGGCGGTAGCTGCGATCCTACCGAGTTGAGGTAGATTGGAGAGGTGAGCAGGCAACTTGAGCTTCGGGATCTACTCGTCTCGCTCTTCACGCCGGAAGAGCTCCGACGCTTCCTGCTCCACGGACCCGACGGGGAGGCGATCCTGCGCTCCTTGCCGGAGAGCACCTCGTTCGCCGAGCTCGCGGAGGCCTCGGTCGAGGCGCTGGAGCGTCGTGGCCTCGTCGACGAGCGCTTCTTCGAGCGCATGACGCAGGCGCGTCCGCGACGGGTGAAGGACATCGAGTCGGCGTGGCGATCCTGGCTGAGGGGAGAACGTCGAGTTGAGCAACCTAAGGCAGAGTGGGACTTCTTCATAGCTTATGCCAGGCCGGATCGTCTTCTGGCGCGAGCGCTGTCCGATGAGCTTAAGTCGCTGGGATGCCGCGTCTTCCTGGATCGTGACGAGATAGCCCCCGGAGACGACTGGATACAAGCTGTGCATGAAGCGCAGCGGCATAGCCGCGTCACGGTCGTCCTGCTCTCCTCCTCGACCGGTGCCGCCTTCGCTCAGCGTGAAGAAATCGCGACCGGATTCTCTCTTGTGCGCGACGCGAGCTTGGGGCATCGGGTCGTACCTGTCTTCCTTGAAAAGGTGCTTCAAGTCGAAGGTCTCTATGGCTTGATGAGTCTAAGCGGACTTTCGGTCCAAGAGGACGGTGGTCTCAAAGGAATCGCGCTAAGGCTTCGAAGAATGCTCGAGACCGCGGTCTCGCACGAGGCGAGCCTTCAAACGGGCGATCAAGAGCTCACCAAGCTGGCGCGTCGCTTCTTTCGCGCTGCGGGACGAGAGGTCGGAGAGGGTAATAGCCGGAACGGGCTCACTGTCCTTCTTCCGGGGCCCATGGAGAGCGTCTCCGAACCGGAAACGGTAGAAGTCTGTGGCGAGCCGCGGCCGAGCCGGGTCGATGTCCGGAAACTGGCTTCGCGGCTCCGACCCGGTCTCATTGGATACTTCGTCCACCGAGGTGAGCTGCCGCTCGACACGGAAGAAGCACTCAACACACTGCGCGTGCAGGGTCAGTCCATCGTACCGCTCTCCGAGCGGCTGATGTCGACAGCCCTTCAGGACGCCAATGCTTCTGCCGTCCTCCACTCGATGTCCCAGCAGGGACGCGGTGGTGACGACCTCTTCCGCACGCGGAATGCTCTGGTCGATCGCCGATTCCTCTTTGGCCGCTCCGAGCTACTGGCGCGCATCGGCAGTGCCCTGGGCCGTGGCGAGCAGATACTCCTGACCGGCAATCGCAAGATCGGAAAGACGAGCTTTCTCAATATCCTGCGTCAGGATCTCGAACAACCGGCCGCCGTCATAGATCTTCAGCGTTATGACCGAACAAGGCCCAACTGGGTGGAGAAGCTGTTCCACGAGATCGTCGCTGCCTATGACCGCTGGGGCGGCAATCGTTTCAAGGACTGGCCCGCGGAGCCTGGGAACGAGAATCCGGCTGATGCTCTCGAGTTGGAAGGAATGCTCGGTGAGCGGCGCCGCTGGCACGCCGAGCGAGGGCCACTCTCGCGACTCGTCGTCATTCTCGATGAGCTCGAGCGTCTGCTCCCCCAGCCTGGGGAGGCGGATATAGCGCGTTCGTTCATCCGTGGCATGGGCGCGTTGAGAGCCCTGGCCCAGGGAGGTGATCGTTTCGTATCCATCATTGCCGCCGACCTGCGCCCCACCGCCAATCGGCGCAACCGCTTGACGAATGGTACGAATCCGTTCTTCGAGTTCTTTCAAGAGATGCCACTGCCACTACTCGCCCGCAAGAGCGTCGACGAGATGATCGGCACCATCGGTCGCATGATGGGAGTGGGGTTTGTAGAAATGCACTTTCTGGAGGAGCTTTTCGATCTCTCTGGCGGTCATCCGTTTGTAGCGCGCACGCTGGCAAGCGCAGCTTACAAGCAGCGCAGAAGGCAGGACAGGTTGCTGCTCGATGACCTGCACGAGGGTCTCGCGGAGCTGGAGGACGACGACGTGCTCGGCAACTTCTTCGACGAGAACTTCTGGTTACCGCTCGACGGGGAGGAGCGACGAATTCTCGCCGCGGTGGCCAGCGGCGAATCTCCGAATGGAAGCCCCAAGGCACGAGCCTCACTCAAGCGCCAGGGACTCGTCGACCGCAGCAGGATACCTATTGCTGCTTTCGCCGATTGGATCCTTCGCTATCAGGCCGATAGCGCGATGAAAGCGGCGACCGGCTGATGATGAACCCGTTCATCCACTCGCAACTGTTCCTCGGCCGGCAGCGTGAGCTCGAGAGGTTGCGTCGAAATGTCGCTCATGGCGAATCGACGCTCCTCATCGGCGGGCGCCGCGCCGGCAAGACCCGGCTTCTCGCTCAGCTCGACGAACGTGATAGAGCGATCGCGCGCACCGACGTAGGAGAGTGGACGCTCGGGGACGAAACTTTGGCGATCCGGGCCTTCGGGAGGGCGTTGGAGGTCGACTGTTCGACACGCGACGAGCTCTTCGACGCATTCCGTCGTGCGGGTCCTGTAGCCCTGGTCATCGACGAAGCCGACCGCCTTCTCGGCGAGCCTTGGGCCGCCGGGCTCCTGGCGTGGATGCGCTGGCTCATCGGTCCCCATGGGCTTGGGCCGCAAGTTGCGTTCGTACTTGCGGGAGGCCCCGTCCTGAGCGGCTACCATAACCCGGAGGACAACGCGTCGCCGCCCTTGAATCTCTCCGAAAGACTATATCTTCGTCCGTTGGATCGCCAAGCCTGTCAAGCCTTTATCGAGGTGGGCGGTGTCGGGATCGACCTCGAGGCGCTGATCCGGAAGGCTGGAGGACATCCGTGGCTTCTCGAACGGATCCTGCGGGAAGTCGTCGACGGGCAGGAGTTCGAAGAGGCCGTCGAGATGACCTTCGAGCACACCCACGAGTCCTTCTCGGTGTGGCGGCGACAGTTGGGCGAAGATGGCGTAGCGTTCCTGCGCGCGCTGCCGGAAGAGGGTGTCCCTTGGCGAGCGTTCTCCGATGATCCCGCGTGGACGCCGCACCACACTGCGATGATCCGTGCTCGGCACCTCTGCATGATCCGCGAGGGCGTCGTCGAACAGGAGCGGCGCTATCTTCCTGGGCCAGCGCTGTTCCTTGCCTGGCTGCGCAGTGCTCCGGCGGAACCGGAATGGGACCTGGCGATCTCATATGCGTCGGAAGACGAGCCTCTGGCCCGGGAGATCACTCAAGGGCTGCGCAACGAATTCCGGGTGTTTTTTGCCCCGGAGCACGATGCCTGGATGTGGGGCAAGGACCTCAACCGGGCGCTTCCTCACGTCTACGGCGTCCAAAGTCGTTTCGTGCTGGTCCTGTCGACCGCGGCTTACGTCAGGAAACATTGGACGCGTATCGAGTTCGAAGCCGCACGGGCGCGCGAAGGGCGGCTACTCGTCGTCAACCTCGGCGAGCTGCCTCCTGACATGCCGCAAGACGTGGTCTATCGAGAGGGATCGTTGGTCCAGACCGTTCGTCTGCTCGACGTTCTGCGAGAAAAGTTGCACCCAGACGATTGAAGGCTACTCTGGATCGACGTCAGCGTCGGCGGTTGAACTTCCTCGCCAAGTCGTCGACTGTGGAAGGCTGCCGCGGCGATGGCGGACGCGGCGGCGCCGCCGGACGCTGTGGAGACGGCCGCCGCCCTCCGCCCTCGCCCTTGCCGCCCCGGCGCTCGGTACGCGGTCGCCCCTCCTCGGGCGAGCGCATCGACAGGCCGATGCGCCCCCGCTCCTGGTCGACCTCCAGCACCCGCACCCGCACCACCTGCCCCACCTGGACGACCGAGCGCGGGTCCTCGATCCAGCGGTCGGAGAGCTGCGAGAGGTGGACGAGGCCGTCGCGCTTGACGCCGACGTCGACGAAGGCGCCGAAGTTGGTCACGTTCGACACCCGGCCCTCGAGCTCCATGCCGGGCTTGAGGTCCGCGATCGAGGTCACGTCGTCGCGCAGCTCCGGGGTCTTGAAGTCGGGACGCGGGTCGCGGCCCGGACGCTCGAGCTCGCCGCGGATGTCGTCGAGCGTGAAGCGTCCCAGGCCCTGCTCGGCGTCGGCGAAATCCTCGAAGCGCACCCGGCGCACCAGCGCCGGGTTGCCCACCAGCTCCCCGGTCGCGACGCCGAGCTCGCCCGCCATCCTCTCGACCACCGGGTAGCGCTCCGGGTGGACGGCGGTGCGGTCGAGCGGGTGCTCGCCGTCGCGGATGCGCAGGAAGCCGGCGGCGAGCTCGAAGGTCTTGGGGCCGAAGCCGCCGACGTCGAGCAGCGTCTGGCGGCTGCGGAAGGGACCGTTGGCGTCGCGGTGGGCGACGATCTTGCCGGCGAGGCGCTCGGAGAGCCCCGAGACCCGCCGCAGCAGCGACGACGACGCCGTGTTGAGCTCCACGCCCACCCGGTTCACCGCGCCTTCGACGGCCGTATCGAGCTCGCCGGCGAGCGCCTTCTGGTCGACGTCGTGCTGGTACTGGCCCACGCCCAGCGACTTCGGGTCGATCTTCACCAGCTCGGCCAGCGGGTCCTGCAGGCGGCGGGCGATCGACACCGCGCCGCGCAGCGACACGTCGAGCTCCGGCAGCTCCTCGCGCGCCACCGCCGAGGCCGAGTACACCGACGCACCCGTTTCCGGCACGATCGCCACGATCACCTTCTCGAGGGAAGCGGCATGCACCGCCTGGCGTGCGAAGAGCTCGGTCTCGCGGCTCGCCGTGCCGTTGCCGACCGCCACCGCGTGGACCCGGTGGCGGCGCGCGAGCTCCACCACCTTGGCCGCCGCCTCCTCGACGCGCACCTTGGGCTCGACCGGGTAGATCACGTCCGTGGCCACCACGCGCCCGGTGCCGTCGACCACCGCGAGCTTGCAGCCGGTGCGAAAGCCCGGGTCGAGCCCCATGACCGGCACCTGGCCGATCGGCGACTGCATCAGCAGCGCCTCGAGGTTGGCGCGGAAGACGCGGATCGCCTCGGCCTCGGCGGCCTCGCGCAGGGCGCCGCGCACCTCGTTGGTGATCGACGGACGCAGCAGCCGCTTGTAGCCGTCCGCCGTGGCCTCGGCCACCTGGCGTCCGCAGGGGGTGTCGACCGGCACGCCCCAGCTCCGCGCCAGGCGTGCGCTCTCGGCCTCGTCGTCGATCCTGAGGTCGGAGACGAGGAAGCCCTCGCGCTCGCCGCGCAGGATGGCCAGGAGCCGGTGGGACGGGATCTTGCGCGCCGGCTCGGAGTGCTCGAAATAGTCCTTGTAGACCTGGCCTTCCTCCTCCTTGCCCGAGAGCACGCGGACCTCGAAGTCGCCCTGGGAGGCGAGCGTCTGGCGCAGGCGGGCGCGGTGGACGGCGTCCTCGGCGAGACGCTCGGCGAGGACGTCGCGGGCGCCGGCGAGGGCCGCGGACGCGTCGTCCACGCCCTTCTCTGGGTCGACGAAGGGGGCGGCGAGCTCCTCGGCCGACGCCTGCGTCGAGGCCGCCGCGAGGAGTCGGTCGGCCAGCGGCTCAAGGCCGCGCTCGCGGGCGATCTGGGCGCGGGTGCGGCGCTTGGGCTTGTAGGGCAGGTAGAGGTCCTCGAGCTGCTGCTTGGTGGCGGCGCCGCGGATCGCCGCCTCGAGCTCGACGGTGAGCTTGCCCTGCTCGGCGATCGACTCCAGCACGGCGTCGCGGCGTTCGGCGAGCTCGAGGTAGTAGGTCCGCTGCTTGGCCAGAGTCTCGAGCTGCGCGTCCTCGAGGCCGCCGGTGGCCTCCTTACGGTAGCGGGCCACGAAGGGCACCGTGGCGCCCTCGGCGAACAGGCCGGCGGCGGCCGCCACCTGCTGCGGCCGGCAGCCCAGCTCCTCCGCGATCATCCTGATGAAGCGTTCCTCCAACGTGCCCGTCGCCATCGTCGCCGTCTCCTCTGGGTCGATTCAGGAGGCCCTATCCTGCCAGGTTCGAGGCGGACGTCAAGGGCCGGAGGGAGCTCGGGGGTTGCAAATTTGCATTCGAAATGCAAGATTGCGACTCATGCCTCTTCCGTACCTCTGCCGCACCCTCGAGCCGACGCTGCGCGAAGCCGTCGCGGAGTTTCCCGCGGTGGTGCTCACGGGTCCCCGGCAGTCGGGCAAGACCACGCTGCTCAAGCAGCTCTTCGGCGAGTCGCACCGCTACCTCTCGCTCGAGCTGCCGGACGTGCGCGCCGCCGCCCTCGCCGACCCGCGCGGTTTCCTGGAAGCCTGGGCGCCGCCGGTGATCTTCGACGAGGTGCAGTACGCGCCGGAGCTGCTGCCCTACGTGAAGGAGCGCATCGACGCGGCCCGCGACCGCGCGGGCCAGTACCTCCTGAGCGGCTCGCAGAACCTGTTGCTGCTCGATAGGGTCACCGAGTCGCTGGCGGGCCGGGCCGCGGTGCTGCGGCTCCTGCCGCTCTCCTGGCAGGAAGCGGCCGGACGACCCGAGGCGGTCGGTCCCTGGTGGACGCCGGTGGACCGGGCCGCGGACGTGGGAGACGCCGCCGGCGATCGTCTGGCGTTCGGCGATCTGTGGCAGAGCTTCCTCAGGGGAGGCTATCCGGAGCTCGTGGCCATGCCCGATCGCAACCTCCAGCTCTGGCACGCGAGCTATCTCCAGACCTACGTCGAGCGCGACGTGCGCACCCTGCGCCAGGTGGGCGACCTGACGCAGTTCCAGAGCTTCCTGCGCGTGATCGCCGCGCGCAGCGGCCAACTCCTCAACCTGAGCGACGTGGGCCGCGACCTCGGGATCGCCGTCAACACGGTGAAGGCGTGGCTCTCGGTGCTCGAAGCGAGCTACCAGGTCACCGTCCTGCGTCCCTACTTCGCCAACGTCGGCAAGCGTCTGGTCAAGACGCCGAAGATCTATCTCAGCGACGTGGGAACGCTGTGCTACCTCTCGGGCCTGCGCGAGGCCGAGCACGCGGCGGCCGGGCCATTGGGCGGCGCCATCCTGGAGACGGCGGTGCTGTCGCAGATCGTGCGCACGATGGCGCACCGCGGCGAAGAGCCGCGGGTCTACTTCTGGCGCACGGCGGCGGGCCTGGAGGTCGACTTCGTCGTCGAGACCGGCGGCCGTCTGGTGCCGATCGAGGTCAAGCTCTCCGGCACCCCGCGGCCGCCCATGGCCGCTGCGATCCGGACGTTCCAGGAGGACGTCGGAGCGCAGGCCGGCGCCGGCTACGTCGTCCATCCGGGGGACGTCCGCTTGCCTCTGGATCCGCGGGTGATGGCTCTGCCGTTCTCGGATTTGTGAGGTGCAAAGCCCAGGGTGCGGACCCTGGGCTTTGATCTCCAACCCCCTATCGGGGGTGGCCTCGGGTGGTCGGGTAGGCCCGAGGAAACGTGGGGACACCATCGGCGATGGGCGGCCATGACTCGATCTTCACGCCGGCCTCCGGACGTTGAGCGTCGAGGGTTACGAGCGGAAGTGGGCGGCGGAGAACGGCTACGACACCGACAGCCCCCCGAGTCCGCCTTGATCAGGGCAGCAGGTCCCGGACCCCGTCCCGTCGCACATCGACGCCTTCCAGAGCTCCTCGTCGATCTGCTCGGTCACGGCAATGGCCGCCTCGAATCGCTCGTGCTCCTCCTCCGTCCACGTGCCGGCCAGACGCGCCAGCCCATTGCTGCGCTTGCGCCCGACGCCGAGGCTCAGGCGCAGGAGCTCGATGACCGTCTGATTCAGCGACCCTTGGCGGCGCTGCTTCTCCGCGTCCAAGGCGGCGGCGAGGTCGGAAGGAACGTTGCGGACTTTGAGATGGTGCATTCGAGATCCTCCGGTGCATTCACCACAGCTATCCTATGAATGCACCGGCGGTAAGTCAACACCGACCAAGACGCCGTCCACGAGGACGACGACCTCGTCGTCCGGCCCGTAGCTCTGGTGCTCCGATAGTTCGACCCCGACGGCTCGGCGTACGTCTCGATCCGCCGATCCACGAGGTTGACGACCCAGTAAAGCGGAATCTCCGCCTCGGCGTGCAGCCGCTTCTTGAGTCCCCGGTCCTCCCGTAGAGAAGCGTCGGCGACCGGTGATCGTCGGTTCACCGTCGCAAGAGGCGATCGGCGAGCAGGGACTCCGCATCGCGGCGTCCATCGAAAATGACCTCCACCAAGACGCTATTCTCTGAGATCCTGTAGACGATTCGGAAGGGCCGAACGATAAGCTCCCTCCAGTCTCGGAGTCCCAGATCGAGAAGCTCGGGAACGACGCGGCCCCGTTCTGGAAGGCTCCAAAGGCTGTCCGCACGGTCGCGGAGACGCTTCATGACTCGCCGTGCGTTTCCCGGCGAATCCCTCGCGATGTAGCGGGCTATTCCCTCGAGATCCTGGACCGCTTCTTCGGTCCAGATCACATCGTAGCGACGCATGGCGGGAGAGGCTCAGTCCGTCTGTTCGGTCTGGACGATGGCGCGTTCCGCCCGAGCAAAGGCCTCCTCCTGCGACACGGTTCTCCCCGCCTTCACGTCCGCTTCGCTCTGAGCGATGAGCTTGAGCATCGCGGCCGTGCTGCGCCACCGGTCATAGCTGACGACGTCCATCAGGACTGCCTTGGCCGTGCCCTTCTCCGTCAGGAGGATCGTACGCCGCTCCTCGGCGACAGAGCGAACGAGTTGCGCCCCACAGGTCACCAACTCGTCGACCGGTCTGACGTCTTCTGAGAACCTCATCTCGGCTCCTTCCTCGATCACGCCGTTCGGACAGAGGGTATCATGGATGCTGCGAATGTCCTTCAACCCGATTCAGGGCAACACGTCCCGGACCGCGACGCGTCCCACCTCGACGCCGCCCACGACGACGGCGACCTCGTCGTCCGGCCCATACTCCTGCTTCTGCCGATAGTCCGACCCCGACGGCTCGGCGTACGTCTCGAGCCGGCGGTCCACCAAGTTGACGACCCAGTAGAGCGCAATCCCTGCCTCGGCGTAGAGCCTCTTCTTGAGTCCGCGGTCCTTGCGGAGGGAAGCGTCGGCGACCTCGACGACCAGGGCCACGTCGCGCGGGCCGGGATGACGGTCGAGGTAATGGCGCGGCTCGCCGCGCACCACGAGGACGTCCGGCTCGGGCTCGCTGCTGGCGAGCGTCACCGGCTCCTGCGCGTGGACGAGCCAGCCGCTCGGCACGAGACGTTCCAAGGCCTTGCGGACCAGGTAGGTGGCCGCCGTGTGGGATGGATTCTTCGGCATCTTGGCGACGAGGTAGCCATCGAGAAGCTCGACCGGGTCGTCGGTGGTGAGGATACCCGCTTCGACCATGGCGTGGTATTGGTCCACGCCGAGCCGCCAGAGGTCGGCCGGCACGTCGACGGCATGGCTGACGTCGGGATCGAGCGCTCGAGCTGCGGTGGTCATCGAGTTCATCGTCCTCCTCGGACATTCTATACGAGACGGGAGACGCTGGCGCGTCTCGGGCGGCCACGGGGGGCCGCCCCTACGTCCGAGGCGACGAAGGACGCCCGCGTCCGAGTTGCTCACCGGCCCATGGACGCCCGCGCCGTCGGCCCCCGAGACGCTCGGACGACGATGGACGCGGCTACGAGCGCCGCCGAGATGCTCACCGGCCGACGGACGGTTCCTCCGTCCGCGTCCGAGACGCTCAGCGAGGCTCGGACGGGAGCAACTCCGGGCGTCCCCCCTGCTCATCGGCCGATGAATCGCTGAGAGTCTAAGCAGGCGATGATTTCGCCCTCCATCGTCCTCTGAGCACCTCAGGAGGCGACGAATCCGGCCTGTCCCCGCCCGGACGCAGGCCTCATTCGCGGTAGCGTCCCACGCCGCCGAGGTCGTACTGGCGCACCTTGCGCTGCAGCGTGCGCAGGCTGGTGCCGAGCATTTCGGCGGCGCGGGGCTTGTCGCCGGCGGCCTGGACCAGGGCCTCGCGCACCTCGTCACGCTCGTCGACGGCCGAGGGCGGGCGGACGAGCGGCGCCAGCTCGGCGGCTCGGATCGCGCCGCGCTCGTGCAGGATCGCCGCCCGCTCGAGCACGTTGGCGAGCTGGCGCACGTTGCCCGGCCACGGCTCGGCCTCGAGCCAGGCCACGGCGTCGGCGGCGAGCTCGGGCGCCGGGATCGCCAGCCGGGCGGCGATCCCGGCGAGAAGCTGACGGGCCAGGTCGCCGACGTCGGAGGCCCGCTCGCGCAGGGCCGGCAGCTCGATGGGGAAGACGTCGAGCCGGTAGAGCAGGTCCTGGCGGAACTCGCCGCGGCCGGCCATCTCGCGCAGGTCGCGGTTGGTGGCCGCCACCACCCGCGCGTCGACCGCGAGCGGACGGCCGCCGCCCACCCGCTCGAAGGTCCGTTCCTCGAGCACCCGCAGGACCTTGCCCTGCACGGCGAGCTCGAGCTCGCCGACCTCGTCGAGGAAGATCGTGCCGCCCGCCGCCAGCTCGAAGCGTCCACGCTGGAGCGTGACGGCGCCGGTGAACGCTCCCCGCTCGTGGCCGAAGAGCTCGTTCTCCATCAGGGCGGCGGGGATCGCCGCGCAGTTGACGGCCACGAACGGCCCGGCGGCCCGCGGCGACAAGGCATGCACCGCGCGCGCGAAGAGCTCCTTGCCGGTGCCCGTCTCGCCGGTGAGCAGCACCGTCGAGCCCGTCGGCGCCACCTTGCGCAGCAGCCGCAGAGCGGCGCGCATGCGGGGATGTCGGCCGACGATCGGCGGCCCCCCGGGGAGGGCGAGCACGCCCGGCTCGTCGTGGATCAGCGCGCGGACGAGGGCCGTCAGGTCGTCGAGCTCGACCGGCTTTTCGAGGAAGTCGGCCGCGCCCTCCTTCATCGCCTCCACCGCGGCCGCCACGGTGCCGTGGGCGGTGAGCACCACCACCGCCGCGGCGGGCTGCGTCCGGCGGCTCGCCCGAACCACCTCGAGCCCACCGGCGCCGGGCAGCTTGAGGTCGGTCAACACGAGGTCGAACTCCTGCGCTCCGAGGCGGAGGAGGCCCTCGCGGCCGTCGGCGGCGGTGGTCACGGCGTAGCCCTCCTGCTCCAGGGCGCGCCGCATCAGCCGGCACAGGGACTCGCGGTCTTCGACGATGAGGATGCGTGAGCTCACGGCGTTTCCCCGACGGCGTCCCCCGGAGTTTGGACCCGCGCGGCGCGGCTCCCGTATAATCCGGGTGGACGGCCGACGCGCGGATCCGGGACCCGGCGATTGTAGGCGATCCGCGGCGGCGACGGCACCGATCGGTGGGAAGCGTGAGTTTCGACCAGACGCCAGCCAATCCCCTGCTCGCGAGGCAGCAGGCGCCGGCCTCGGAGGCGCAGAGGACCGAGGACCGCAAGCGCTTCGAGCGCGACGTGGACGCCCTCGCCCGCCTGGTGGACAAGTACCGCGTCGACGGCCAGCGCTTCTTCGCCGGCGACCTCAAGCTGCCGCCCGACGAGCTGCGCGAGCACATCGCCGGCGAGCTGCGGCGGCTGCAGAACTCGAAGCTCTCCGCCTCGGCCGACGCCTTTCGCCTGGGCGCGCTCGAGGGCCGCTTCAACAGCCATCTCGAGCTCTTCGGCCGCCGGCTGCGCGAGCGCGAGCTGGGGACCGCCGTGCGCCGCGACGAGCGTCCGGAGCCGCGGCACGACCCTGCGCAGGGCGTGCTCATGAGCCACGACGGAGCGGTGGAAGCGCTGTTCAAGGGCCTCTACGACCACGCCGCCGCGGCCCGGTCCGGCATGGACCTCGAGCGTTTCCGCGGCCATCTGCGCCAGCAGGCGGAGGCGATCCGTGCCCAGACCGGCTGCTCGGACATCCAATTCCGCATCGCCGAAGAGAACGGCAAGAAGAAGATCAAGGCCAGGCCGATCAAAGCGGCCCAGGCCTGAAGCAAAGGAGCTGCCCGTGATCCGACCTACCCTCATCGGGATCTTTCTGCTGACGCTGCTCGCCTCGATCGCCGGGCCCAATCTGGCCCTCGCGCCGCCGGACCTCACTCAGGCGCTCGCCGCCCAGGAGGAGCGGGTGGCCGGCGATCCCCGCGATCCGGTGGCGTGGAACGACCTCGGCAACCTGCTGGTGGTGGTGGGCCGCGACGCGGAAGCGGAGCAGGCATACCGCCAGGCCCTCGACCTGGCGCCCGGCGACCCGTCGGTGCGCTTCAACCTCGCGCTGCTCATGCAGCAGGACGGCCGCGTCAAGGACGCCGAGTCCGAGCTCCGGCAACTGCTCGAGACGGATCCGCGGCACGCCTGGGCGCACTATCAGCTCGGCGTGATCCTCGCGGGCAGGAAGGACCGCGCCGACGCCCTCGACCACTATGCCCGCGCCCTCGCCTACGATCCGTCGCTCAGTTTCGCCGAGAACAACCCGCACATCATCGACAACCCGCTCTTCACCGAGGCTCTGCTGCTCTCGCAGCGCCACGGCGAGCCCTCGGCGAGCCGGGTGCCGCGCCTCTACGGCGAGCCGGAACGGATCGTGCAACTGATGCTCCGGCAACACGAACAGACGGACGCCGCGGGCACGACCGGGGAGTCGTCCACGGGCGACGCGGGGGGCAGCCCGCCGCCGTTCGAGGACTCGCCGGACGCCGCTGGGACACCCGCGGACGCCGCCCGCGGCGCTCGCCGCGGCGACCCCGCGCCGGCGAGCGCCGGGACCACGGTGATCGGCGTGCCCCAGCCCGCGGAGCCCGGCGCCACGCCGCCGTCGGAGAGCGCCGGGCGCCGGACCCTCACTTCGGGCCAGGTGCCGTCCCCGCCCGGCACCGTGCAGCGCGACCCGCGCACCCAGCCCGGCGGTCGCAGGCCTCCCGCCACCCGGGTCACGCCGGGCCGGACCCCTCCGCCGCCGCCGCCGCGGTCGTCGCGCTACATCCCGCCGTCGCGCCGCAGCTCGGCGCAGCTCGAGCTCGAGCTGCTGCCCGAAGAGACGCCGGAGCGCTACGCGAGCGCCACCACCGACCCGCGAGGTTGACGCCGTCATGGCCGCGATCCACGTGCCCGCTCCGTGGGAGCTTCCCGAGCGTCTGGCGACGCCGGAGAGCGTCTTCCTCGACCGGCGGCAGGTGCTCCGTTCGCTCGGCCTCGGCACCCTCGGCCTCGGCACGCTGGGGATGGGTCTGCCGGGGAAGGCGGCGGCCGCCGAGCGCGCGGGCCTGCTCGACCCGGCCCTCGGCACCCGCCACGCCGACCGGTTCCCGGCCGCGCGCAATCCGGCCTACGCCTTCGGCGAGGACCGCGGCCTGACGCCCGAGGACGTCGCCGGGAGCAACAACAACTTCTACGAGTTCACGGTGGTCAAGGAGCGGGTCTGGGAGCTCGCCCGCGGCTACCCGGTGGCGCCCTGGGCCGTGAAGGTCCACGGCCTCGTCAAGACGCCGCGCACCCTCGACCTCGACGACCTCTTCACCCGCTTCCCTCTCGAGGAACGCCTCTACCGCTTCCGCTGCGTGGAGCGCTGGGCCATGCAGGTGCCGTGGACGGGCTTCCCGCTGCGGACGCTGATCGATTTCCTCGAGCCGCTGTCCTCCGCCAGGTACCTGCGCCTGGTGAGCGTGCTCGACAAGAAGGGCCTGCCCGGGCAGCGCCGGCAGCGCTGGTACCCGTGGCCCTACTTCGAGGGCCTGCGCCTCGACGAGGCGCGCCACGAGCTGGCCTTCGTCGTCCTCGGCAGCTACGGCCACGCGCTGCCGATGCAGCACGGCGCGCCCTGGCGCCTCGCGCTGCCCTGGAAGTACGGTTACAAGAGCCCGAAGTCGATCGTCGAGATCGAATTCACCGAGCACCAGCCGCGGACCTTCTGGAACGAGTCGCAGCCCGGCGAGTACGGCTTCTACTCGAACGTCGAGCCGCACAAGCCCCACCCGCGGTGGACGCAGCGCTGGGAGCAGGACATCGGCACCGGCCAGACGCGCGAGTCGCTGCTCTACAACGGCTACGCGGACCTGGTCGGGTCGCTCTACACGGGCGAGGAGACTTGACGCGGTCACCCAGGGTGGGAACCCTGGGTGGACGTGGCCCGCAGCAGCTCGAGGACGCTCTCGTGGAGCTCGCGGGCGACCGCCGCGTGTCCTGCCGGCGAGAGATGGGTGTCGATCTCGCCATGGGTGCGGACTCCCGCGGCCCTGGCTTCTCGCAATGGCGTCGTAAGATCGACGAACCTCAGTCCTTGCTTGAGAAGCTCCGCCGTCAGGATCCGCGAGGACTGCTCGAGGTCCACCTCGTCGGGACCGAAACCCACGGTCGCCGCGTAGGCCAGCCCCAGCTCCGGGTCGACGTGGTAGGCGCCCGGCAGCAGCACGAAGAGCGTCTCGATTCCGTGGCCGCCGGCCTCGGCGGCAGCGTCGGCGCAGAGGTCGGCGGTCACCCGCCAGCGCTGCGAGGTGGCCTCCGAGCGCAGCTCGACGACGGGGAAGCGGCGGGCAGAGAGCCCGATCCGCATCAGCAGGTGCCAGGAGCGCTGGCGGACCAGGATGAACAGGTGGGAACGCCGCTCGAGGAAGTCGTTGACGGGATAGAGCCAGGCCTTCCGCAGCTCGCGCGGCGCGAGGGAGCGCGGCCAGCGCAAGTAGTGGACGACCTGGCCCTGCTTGGGCGGAATCACGTCTTGCCGCCGCGCGACGATGTCGTTGCCCCGAAAGACGAAGACCAGGACGAGGTCGTAGTCGCGCCGGGCCAGCTCCCTGCGCAGCTCGAGCAGGTAGTGGTTGGGATCCCACCCCGCGACGCCGGCGTTGACGATCCGCACCCGTTCCCCCAGCGTGGCGGACACGCTCTCTTCGAGCCGGGCGGTCATGGTGTCGGCGTACCCGACCTCGATCGCCGCCAGGAACGAGTCGCCCAGAGCCAGGATCTGGCGCGACGCGGGAGCCGAAGGAGCGCCGACGCGATGGCCGTCGGCGTCGGTGCGCAGCACCACGTCCCGCTCGCCGGTGTTGACCACGGTGTCGAGGTCGGGCGCCATGCGCCATCCGAGGCCCTCGTGGTCGGGCGTCCACACGTCGGGGCGCAGCCGGATGAGCTGCTGCGGAGCGAGCCACCGCACCAGGGCTTCCGCCGCCAGCAGCGCCACCGCCGTCGCCACGGCCAGGAGGAGGAGACGCCCCGGCAGGCCCTTCAGCCGCTTCCACGTCGACGTCACGGCGCGGAATACCTGTCCGGCAGCCGCTCCCGCACCACCGGCAGCAGCCTCTCCGCCACGGCGCGGTGCGCCGCCGCGTTGGGATGGGAGTCCATGAAGTTGATCCAGTGGGAGCGGGTGCGGGTGTTCTCGAAGATCGGGAGGAGGTCCACCGCCTCGATACCTTGCTCGCGACAGAATTCCAGGACTTTCTGGTGCGCGCCTCTGCCCTTGTAGCTCTCGAGGTCGGCAAAGAGCGGATAAACGGCGACCACAAAACGGCAGCCGCTCTCGCGGCACAGGCCGGCGATCTCGGCAAGGGCCCGTTTCGATTCGAGCCAGCCCGGATTGTCGTCGGAGAATCCCTGGTAGATCTTCTCCACCCAGGAGAACTCGACGCTTTCGATCAATCCGAGCCGGCGCAGCAGGGCGCCCATCCTCGGCACCATGAACCGCACCAGCATCGAATGCCGTTCCAGGGCGAGCACGAAACCGCGGAACCCGGCGTTGCGAGAATACTTGGTGACGTCCTCGCCGGGGTCCAGCTCGACGACCGGCGTGGGCTCGTTCTCGTACGTCCTCTCGCTGAGCTCGGGCAGGTACTCGATGTCGTTCAAGTTGTAGATAAGGAGCACCATGTCGGGCTCGAGCGCGGCGCGCCGCTCGCTGAGCAGGTTGAGCTCCTCGACGGTGTTGAAGCCCGGCTCGGCGGCGTTGACGACCTCGATCGTGCCGCTCGTGACGGACGCGGCGAGCATCGTCTCCAGCACCTCCGGCAGCGCCTGCTCCACGTCGAGCCCCACGCCCCAGGCGAACGAGTCGCCGAGCATGACGATGCGGTAGGTGCCCTCCGGCTTCGGCACCTCGAGCTCGCGGTCGCGGAAGCCGAAGGTGCTCTTGGCGACCGCCTTGCCATAGGTCGTTCCCGGAGGATTGGACGGTACGATCACCCTGAAGACGATCTCCAGGAACAGGAAACAGGCGACCAGGCTCGCCGCCAGCAGGGCCAACCGTGCGAGCAGGCCGGAGAACCGCGATCTCGTCCGCTTGCCGGGGGTGTGCGTCATGGGCGTCGTCGGCCTCCGAGGATCGAAGCCGGGTATATCATCCTTTCATGATCGAGCGCCGATCCGGTTGGGACAGGTTCCTGCCCTTCGCCCTGCTCGCCGTTTACCTGATGTTCTACTACCATCTGGGCCCTCGAATCGCCGCGAAGGGCGGCTTCGGCTTCGACGGCAGGCTCTACGGCGAGCTGGCCCGGGACTTCTTCTCGCTGCTCGAATCCGCGGCCGTCAAGGACTACCACGTCAACCGGCTGCTCCCGAGCTTCGTCGTCTTCTCGTGCACGAGGGCCTTGGGCCTTCCGCTGGAAACCGCTTCGGAGGTTTATACCGCATTCTTTGTCTACGATTCGTTGCTCCTCTCTCTCGGCCTGATCCTGTGGCTCAAGGTCTCGGGCCTGATCGGGCTCGACCGCTGGATCTACTGGCTCGGCGTCTGCGCCCTGGCCGTCAACAGCCAGAGCCTCAAGATGATGCCGTACTACCCCACGCTCACCGACTCGTCCGGATGGCTTCTCGGGCTGCTCGCCGTTCACGCGTATTTGCGGGATCGAAAGCTCGTCCTGCTGGCGTGTCTTGCGCTCGGGTTCTTCACGTGGCCGATCGGCTGTATCTTCATCTTGCTCTTGTTGGCGTTTCCGAAGGACGACGCCGCGACGGTGCGCGCCGGCGCCGGCGAGCGGGCGGCGCTCACGTCCGCGGGCCTTGCCGCGGCCCTCGGCGCCTACGTCTACGTCGTCGAGTACGACGGGAGGAGCCTTGGCGATCCCCTGGTCCTGCTCGCCTTGGCATCGCGCTGGCCTACCTCGCGTACGTCTTCTGGCAGGGCACGCGTCTGCGGCCGCCGGTCGCTCTCGCGAGCCTGGACCTCAAGTGGCTGGCGGCCGGCGTGCTCGTCATGGTCCTGCTCATGGCGGCGAAATCGGCCATCGTGGCGACCTATGGCCTCGAGCGCCACCATTTCTCGCTGTTGCGGTATTTCGGAAGCTGTTTTCGCTGGTCGATCGCGAAGCCCGGGGTTTTCCTGATCAGTCACGTCTCGTACTTCGGGCCGTCCTTCCTGCTGATCCTGGTGTGCCTGAGGAACGGGCTGGGGCGTTGCGCGGAGATCGGCGCCGGCCTCCACGCCTGCGTTCTTCTCGCTCTGTTCTTCGCGCTCGACTCGGAGAGCAGGCACCACAGCTTCTCCTATCCGCTGATCGTGGCCGCCGTCTGCTTGGCGGCGCGCGCCCTTGCGAGCCCGAAGCGAATCCTCGCCGCGTTCGCCGCGGCGTCCCTCGTCGGCACCAAACTGTACTTCCCCCTCGACGTCGCGGCTTCCGACTTCAAGCCGACAGCGGCCTTTCCCGCGCAATGGTTCTTCATGAACTTCGGACCATGGCTGAGCTGGGAGGGTTTCGGCATCACCCTCGGAGTCGCCGCGGCCGTGACGCTGATCGTCCTGGCGGGTCTGCGGCGGTGTTCGGCTCAATCTCCGTCGGCTGCCGGGCTTTCGGCGATCGCCCGCCCCAGGCGGTCGAGGTCGAGGATGGCGGAGGTCGAGCCAAGGAGCTGAACGGCGCTGGGGCTCCTCGCGTAGACCTCCCGGATGGTCTCTCCCATGGCATAGATGACGACCCTGTCGCCGGCGACGGCGCGCAACCGGTCGAGCTCTTCGCCTCCCCGCGTCAGCGAGGACTGCCGCAGGCAGCGCAGGAGAACCAGCTCGCTGCCGCCCGGACCGTAGAAGATCCTCACCGAAGGGCCTTCGATATCGTTCTTCTCGATCCTGGGTGAGGGATCCGCCGTCGTGAAGCCCATGCCCACGAGCTGGCTCACGAAACCCTCACCGTGCTGTTGCAGCAGCGGCACGTCCATGTCGTAGGCGAGCGCGAAGGCCTCGCGACGCTCGCGGTCGAGCTCGCGAGTGAGCCGGCGCCAGCCGCCTCCCAGCAGCGCCGCCGAGTGGCCTCCGAGTGGACGGGGACCTTCCGAGGTCGGCAGCGCCAGCCCGGCGCCGATCGCCGGCCACGCGCGCCGGCTCCCGGCCCGATAGACGAGGCCACCCACCGGCCCGGCGACCTCGCGGCCGGGCAGGCGCGTCTCGAAGCCCGGACCCCACGAGACGTCGGGGGCGTCGACGCGGATCCCGACGATCCACGGCGCGAGCATCAGGGCCACGAACGCCGCGCGCAGGGCCGGCGAGAACGCCCGGCGGTTCGAACCCAGGTCCCACAGGACCAGGAGCCCTGTAGCCGTGCAGGCCACGGCGGCGGGAGCGGCGGGCAGCAGGTACTTGGGAATCCCTTGCGGAATCCAGCCCGCGACGAGTACGACGCTGACGAAGGCGAGGACGGCCAGCGGGCGGCGCCGGGCGGCGAGGCTGGCCCAGCCTACGGCGGCGAACAGAACGAAGGCCGGCGATGCGAGCGATTGGAGGTAGAGCATCGACTTCAGATCGAAGGACCGCGAATAGAGGTCTTGACCCGAGGCGACGGCGTAGCCCCACCCGACGAGCCGCGCCAGGGCGAGCGGGCTGTAGCCGCTCACCCAGATGCTCGCCAGGAAGGCCGCGACGGCAGCGGCGCTCCAGCCGGCGGCCCAGGCCATCCGGGCGCGGGGTCGTCCGTGGCCGAGGACGTAGTCAGCCACGATGACGGCGCCGTAGACCATCATGTCCCAACGGCAGGCGCCCCCGAGGCCGAAGACGACCGCCGAGGCCACGACCGTCATTTTGCCGCGGCGGCTCGCCGGATCGCTGCCGCGGCGCAGAAGGAGATGCGCCGTCAGCACCAGAGAAAGCGAAACGACGTTGGGAATGTAGACGAGGCCGAGATAAAGAAACTCCGGGCTCGCCAGCAACACCGCGAGCGCGATCAGGCTCCTCCTCCGCGGCGAAATGTCTCCCAGCCAGTCGAACGTCAGCTCCAGCAGCAGCAGCACGCAGAGCACCGCCGCCGCGCTGCTCAGCAGCACGGCGCTGACGCGAAGAATAGGCTCGTCGGCCGGAAGGAGGCGCAAGGCCACGTCCATCATGCTCTGGTAGACGGCATAGGGAGGCTGGATTGCCGGATCGCGGCCGAGGGCGTGGAAAGCGATGGACCGCGCGTCGTCGCCCTCGACGTAGACCAGGCTCAGCGAGCAGGCGTAGACCAGGCCGAAAGTCGAGATGACGAGGAGCCGCCATGCTCCGTCGCCGTAGACGAGCCGGGCCAGAGCGCGCGCCGGCATCTCAACCCCCTTCCGACGACCGGAGCTCGCCCTTGACGCCGTGGACGAGGATCAGGCCGCCGTGACGACCCAGGGGGCCCAGGGCGCGCCCTACGCGATCGAAGAAGGCAAGCAGCCGGTAGCCGCTCTCCGCGGAGAAGGCGTTGATCAGATGGGGCGGGAGGAAGACGCTCGAGCGGGTGGTGATCTCGACGCCCGAGCCGGCGAACCAGCGCTCGAGTTCCCGCTTCCCGATCAACGGATCGGGGCCGGCTTCCTCGTGCCACAGGGGGCACCACTTCTGGACGACGTCGAACAGAGCGCGCAGGGCCGTTCGATTATTCTCGGAGCCGAAGTAAGTGCCCCCGCCTCGGAGGACGCGGGCCACCTCGCGGCACGCCTCGCCCGGGTCGGGAAGGTGGTGGAGCACGCCGTAGACCAGGACGTGATCGAAAGCGTCGTCGACGAACGGGAACCGGGCACCGTCGGCGGCCAGGAACGTGACCCTCGCCCGGCAGCCGTTTCGGCGGCGGCGTTCGATGGCCTGGCGCACCAGGAGCTTCGACACGTCGAAGGCGACGACGTCGAGGTCGAGGTCGAGGAGCTTGAAGGTGCTGCGGCCCTGGGCGCAGCCAACGTCCAGCAGCCTGGCGCCCGGCCGGACCTCCTCGCGCCAGGGGGTGAAGGCGATGCGGTCCGCGGCCCGCCAGAACGGCATCTCCTCGTATTGCCGGTAGCTCTGGGTGTCGTTTCGGGCGTACCAGTCGAAATGCCCCTGCTGCACGCTCTGCAGGCGCTGCGGGCTCTCGCCGGATGGCGGTTCGGCCGCCGCCAGGCCGAGGCCGGCAAGCCGCCCGGACCACGTCGCGGCGAAGCGTTGCCGATCCTCCTCGTAGGCGAGGTCGCCGACGAGCAGGTCGAGCAAACCGTCCTCGACGGGAAACCAGCGGCGGCAGGCCCGGCACCACACGACGCCCTCGCCGACCTCGCCGCTCTCGCCGGGGCGAAAGACCGAGATCGCGAGGTCGCCGGCGGCACAGACCGGGCACCGCAGGAGAGGCAGGACGTCGGCTCTCACCCGGGTTCCTCGCTCGTTGACCCGTCACCGGCCGTCACTGTCTCCGAGCCCTCGACGACGTTCTCGACGATGAATCGCGGCCGCGGACGCGCCTCGTCGAGGCTGCGCCAGACGTACTCGCCGAGGATGCCGAGGGTCAGGAGCTGCGCGCCCGAAACCACCAGCAGGACGACCATGATCGAGGCCCAGCCCGGCGCCTCGTAAGCGAAGAGGAAGCGGGTGAGGACGACGACCGCCGCGTAGAGGACGCCGCCGGCGCTGAGCACGATTCCCATGAGCGCGGCGGCGCGGACCGGCAGGTACGAGAAGGCCACGAACGCGTCGATGAAATACTTGACCTTCTTCGCCAGGCTCCACATGGAACGTCCGTAACGCTCCTCGCGCCCCCGGCGGTCGTAGTGGATCGTGGCCGGCTCGAACCCCAGCCACAGGATCAGGCCCATCAGGTAGACGTTCTTCTCGTCCATGCCGTTGATCAGGTCGCAGACCTGGCGGTCGACGAGAAAGAAGTCGAAGCCCCGCTTCGGCATGGTGGCGACGGCGAAGCGCCGGAAGAGGGCGTAGAACGCGTCGGCGACGAGGGCGCCGGGCCACGGGTCGTCGCGCTGGCGCCGGGCGGCCAGCACCACCTTGCGGCCCTGGCGCCACAGCGCCAGCATGTCGTCGATCAGCTCGGGCGGATCCTGGAGGTCCGCGGCGATCGCCACCACGGCGTCGCCCGTGGCCTGCTCGAGCCCCGCCAGGATCGCCGGATTCGAGCCGAAGTTGCGCGAGAGCTTCACCACCTTGACGCGCGGCTCGCCGCGGGCCAGCTCCAGCAGCACCGGATAGGAATCGTCGCCCGAGCCGTCGTCGACGAAGACGAACTGGAAGGCGTCGTCCGGATGCCGCGCCGCGAGCGCCCGAAAGGCGTCGAGCAGACGCGGCAGGCTGCGCGCGTTGTGGTAGACGGGGACGACGATGGAGATCCGGCTCATCGCTGGCGCTCGTCCTCGGGTCCGAGCAGCTCGAAGTGCTCGAGCAGCCTCCGCCGGTGGTCGGGATCGACGTCGCGGATCCGCGCCGCCGGCACGCCCGCTACCACCGTCCACGGCGGCACGTCACGCGTCACCATGGCGCCGGGAGCGACGATCGCCCCCATGCCGACCTCGACGCCCGACGCCAGGTTGGCGCCCGCGCCGATCACCGCGAAGCGGCGGACCGTGGGACCCGCGACGGCGAAGGGCACGAGGCCGAACCGCTTCAGGTAGACCTCGTCGTCGTTGATGCTGCAGGCGTTGGGCCCGATGAAGACGTCTTCCTCGACGGTCATTCCGCCGGTCAGCACGGCGCCGTCGATGATCCGCGTCCGGGCGCCGACCGAGGCATCGTACATGGCCATCGCCCCGCGGCCGAAGACGACGTGGTCGGCGAGCCTGCAGCCCTCGCGCAGGGACGCCAGGTCGCCGATCAGGACCTCGCGGCCGAGGGTCACGCCATGGTAGAGGACGGCATTGCAGCCGACGACGCACCCCTCGCCGATCTCGACGCCGAGCGGCTCCGCCGCGGGCGCGCGGGTGAGGTTGGCCGTGGGCCTCGGCGGGCGGCCGACGACGGCGCCGTCGAAGACGACGCAGCCGTCGCCCACCCGGACGCCGGGATAGAAGGTGACGTTGTTGCCGACCTTCACCCCGCGGCCGAGACGGGTGTCGTCGGCCAGGGCCACGTTGCGGCCGAGCTCGGGAGCGTCCGGCCGCGTCACCAGTATTCGCTCCGGTGGCGGCGATAGTAGTCGACGGTGCGGCGCAGGCCCTCCTCGAGGCCCACGGTGGGGCTCCAGCCGACCAGCCGCCGGATCTTGCCGATGTCGGAATAGTAGTCGCCGGGCTCCTGGGCCTTCCGCTCCGGCGAGAAAGGAGCGAACTGCCACGAGCCGCTGCCCGCGACCGCGATCAGAGTCTCGGCGAGCTCGACGAAGGTCGTGGGCCGGTCGACGCCGACGTTGAAGACCTCGCCGTAGGCGGCGTCGCAGGCGGCGCACTGGAGCAGCGCCCGCACGCAGTCGCCCACGTAGAGGTAATCGCGCAGGATGCTGCCGTCGCCGAAGACCTGGATCGCGTCGCCGTCGATCGCCAGGCGCACGAACCAGTTCACCACCCCGTAGCGGGAATGCCGCATCTGCGCCCGCTCGCCGTAGACGTTGGTCAGGCGCAGCAGCACCGAGCGGACGCCGTGGATGTCGTGGTAGACCTGTACGATCTTCTCGGCGCTGAGCCGGGAGATCTCGTAGATGCCCTTGGGAGAGGTCGGCGCGGACTCGTCGACCGGCAGCTTCACCGCCGGGCCGTACTGGCCGCGGGTGCCGGTATAGATGACCCGCGCCCCCGGGTTGTGCTTCTTGCACGCCTCCATGACCACCGCGGTGCCGCGGATGTTCATGTCGATGTCCGGGAACGGGTCGGTGAGACTGAGCACGTGATCCACCTGGCCCGCGAGGTGGAAGACGAAGTCCTGGCCCCGGATCAGGTAGTTCATCGTGTTGGCGTCGCGGATGTCGGCGAAGTTGAGCGTCACCGCGTCGCGCACCGGCGCGACGTTGAAGAGGTTGCCGCCGTAGCCCGGGATCATGGCGTCGACGACGGTCACCTCGGCGCCGGCCCGCGCCAGCTCGATGGCCAGGTTGCTGCCGATGAAGCCCATGCCGCCGGTGACCAGGGCCTTGCGGCCCGCGAACGCCTCAGCCCAGCTCATCCGCCCAGCGCCTCGAGACTGTCGCCGACGGCGGCGACGACCGTCCGCGCGTCGCCGTCGCTCATACCGACGTAGAGGGGTAGGGAGAGGATCTCGCGGACGGCGCCTTCGGTCACCGGCAGGCTGCCCTCACGGAAGCCGAGGTCGGCGTGCGAGGCCTGGAGGTGAACGGGCACCGGATAGTGGATCGCGCTGTCCACGCCGCGGCGCCGGAGCTCCTCGCGGAGGCGGTCCCGCAACGGGCCGCGGACCACGTAGAGGTGGTAGACGTGGCGCGCGTCCGCCCGTTCGGTCGGCGTGCGGACCGGCGCGCCCGAATAGATCCGGGCGATCTCGCGGCGGCGGTCGTTGTGGGCGTCGAGGTGCACGAGCTTGACCCGCAGCACCGCCGCCTGGATCTCGTCGAGGCGGCTGTTGATCCCGCGCTCCGCGAAGACGAACTTCGTCGTCTCGCCGTAGTTTCGCAGCCGCCTCAAGCGCGCGGCCAGGGCCGCGTCGCCGGTGACCACGGCGCCGCCGTCGCCGAAGGCGCCGAGGTTCTTCGTCGGGTAGAAGCTGAAGGCCGCCATCTGGCCGAAGCCGCCCACCTTCCTGCCCTGGTAGAGGGCGCCGTGGGCCTGCGCGCAATCCTCGAGCAGCAGCAGGCGGTGCCGCTCGGCCAGCTCACAGAGAGGCGCGAGCTCGGCCGGATGGCCGTAGAGGTGCACGGGCACGATCGCCTTCGTCCGCGCTCCGACGGCGGCGGCCGCCGCGGCGGCCGACATCGTCAGGGTCTCGGGGTCGACGTCGACCAGGACCGGCCTGGCCCCCGTCCTCTCCACCGCGCGGACCGTCGCCATCGCCGTGTGGGAAACGGTGATCACCTCGTCGCCGGCGCCGACGTCGCCGGCGCGTAGCGCCAGCTCGATCGCGTCCGTGCCGTTGGCCACGGCCACCGCGTGGGGACGTCCGAGGTAGGCGGCGAGCTCCGCCTCGAACGCCTCGACCTCCGGGCCGAGCACATACCAGCCGCTCGCCGCCACCCGCTGCATGGCCTCGTGAAGCTCCGCCGCCAGCATGGCCGCAAGCGGTTTCAGGTTATTGAACGGAATCATGGCGCCGGAAGGTGGCATCGTGTCACGCGCCGTTTTCCGCGGCCGAGCGCGGTGCTCGCTCAAGCCGGTCCCGCGGCGGCTGGAACGTCCGCCGGCGCCGCAAGCGCATGCGGCTCGGCTGCGGGTCCTGCGTCGCCAGGTAGACGGCGCCCAGAGCGAAGATGAATGACGCCGCGGCCATCCGCATGGCGGCGTGGAACATGAAGAGCAGAGTCCACACGGTGAACCCCGCGGCCATCGCCGTGCCCAGGGACGAGGCGGAGCGCACCAGTCGCCGGAAGACCATCCAGCCCAGCAGCGCCAGCGCCGCCAGGCCGAAGAGGCCGTGCTCCGCCAGCAGACGCGAATACTCGGTGTGGGAGCTCGACCTCCTGAAGGTCAGGGCGTGGTACGCCTTGGATTCACCGGGACCGACGCCGAAGAGCGGGTTCTCGCGGAACGCGATCAGGTCGGCCTCGATGATCCGGTCGCGTCCCGTCAGGTGGGTGTCCGTAAAGCGTCTCTCCAGGGCGCCTTCGGTGAAGGCGTTGAGCTGAGGCACCACGACCGAGACGGCGAGCACGGCCAGCAGGCCGATCCGCGCCACGAGGGCGCCCCGCGCGCGCCGGTCGCGCAACAGGAAGAAACTCGCCGCCGCGATCGCACCGACGGCGGTGGCCACGCCGCCGCGCGAGAACGTCAACGCCGCCTGGGCGCCACACCAGATCGCCACGACGATCGCCAGCCACCGCAGCGTCCGCTGGCGCCGATCGACGAACAGGTACAGGAAGCCGAGCAGCAGGCCGAGACCGAAGTACGACGACGCCTGGTTGTTGCCCAGGCCGCCGGAGGCGACCTTGGAGCCGTAGTCGAGCTCCTCCGTGGTCACCGTCGCGAACGTGGCGACCACGACCAGGCCCAGGATCGGCGCCAGGATCGTCAGGATGAGCTTGCGGAGCTGCTCTGTGGAGACCCTCAAGGCGCTCAGGAAAAGCGTACACATCGCCAGGGCGAACGGTCCGCTCATGTTGAAGGAAATCTGCTGGCGGTCGAACCCCGGCAGGACCAGCAGCGACGGGAGGAGGAGCGCGAAATAGACCAGCGGCGTCTTGTCGGTCCGCGAGGAAAGGCGGAAACACAGGATGCCGAGGATCGAAAGGCCGGCGATCAGGTACTTGGCGGACTCGTAGAAGACCATCGCCTTGCCGATCCGCCACAGGGGCTCGGAGGCCATGGCGTAACCCATCACGTAGATCAGGCGCTCGGGAGTCCGCAGGCCAAGGGCGGCCAGGCCCGCCATGCCGACGGCCAGGGCATGGGCCGTCGCGATGGTCGGGTTGGCTCGGACGGCCATGACCAGCGGCACGTGGAGCAGCATGAAGAGGATGAGCCCCGCCGAGCCGGACGCCACCCGCGACCGGCGCGGCCTCCAGGCGGCGCGGGACCGCGATCCGGCCGGAAAGCCGCCGGGAGAAGGAATCGCGAGGGCGGACGCTTGGGGGAACGGCACGGTGGACTCCGAGTCTCTTCGGCTCCCTTATCCTCTCACGGACGCGTCCGCGACTCCAGGACGCCGGCCGATCAGCAGCGGCCGCGAGTATCCCGCCGGCCCCACCACCTCCACCCGCGGGAACCCGTGGCTTTCGAGCAGGGCCCGGAGGAAGGGGATGGAGGACTTCTTCGCCTTGCCGGCGGCGGCCGTCCGACGGGTGTCCGTCTTGGCCTGCAGGACCATCACGGGCGCCAGCTCCGCGGCCCGGCGAACGACGCGTGCCATGTCGTCCTCGTCGAGATAGTAGAGCGAGCAGAACGCCGTCACCAGGTCGAATCGCCCCCAATCGTCGCCGAGGATCGACCTCATATCGGCGCGGCGTAGGTCGAGGTCGTAGCGTCTCAGGTCACGCCATTCGAAGAGGCGGTGAAGCGCCCGCGCCCTCTCCACCAGCTCGGCCGACTGCTCCACCGCCGCCACCTGACAGGCTCCGGCCGCCAGCATCAGGAGCGGCATGAGACCATTGAACGAGCCGAGGTCGAGGATCCTCCGGCCTTCGATCCACCCGGCCAGGGCCCGGCGATTCAGATACTCCCAGCGGCCGGTGCCGCTGTCGGTCGACCAGAAGCCCCGGGTCGCCATCCCGCGGCCGAGGTCCACCGGAGAATACGGCGTGGCGATGCGCCGCAACAGGGACCGCGCGGCGCGCTCGGTGAGGAGCTCGCGGCCGTAAATGCGGACGAAGAGGTCGCGGTCGTGATCGCGGCCCAAGGCGAAGCCCCAGCCGGCCCGGGCCGGATGCGTCGTGGCGGCGTCGAAGTCGATGAAGCAGGGCTCCGCGGTCACCTCGTGGAGCACCACGTTGCCGAAGCTCAGGCTGAAGCCGGTGACGCCCCGGCGGTGGATCGCGTCGAGGCGGCTTTCGAGCGCGTCCAGGGTTCCGGGTGGCAAGGCGTCGGCGAAGCGCGACCGGCCGCGCGCCCACACCGCCTCGATGAGGGCCTCGGGGTCGAGACCGTCGAGCTCGGGATCGGCCTCGGTGTCCACCGACAGGATGCGGGCGCCGGAGCGCACCAGGCGCTGGCGCAGCGTCGGCCCGGGCACGAAAGCCTTGAAGAGGACGAGGCCCCTTTCATCGACTCGATGGAGTGTCGGGCAACCGGCGGCGCCAGCGAGAGCGTCGAGGCTGTGCCACTCGCGGCGGAAGGCCCGGCGGTCGCCGCGGAAGTCTTTGCGCACGAGCACGGCGCCGTCCTCGAGCACCAGGTCGAGGCCGTAGCGATAGCGCTCGACGAAGTCCGCGGCGCTGACCTCGTCGAGGCCGGGCAGGTCGACGGGCCGAGGGCCGAGCGCGAGCACTCGCCCGTCGTTGTCGATCCGCCCGAGCAGGACCGGCTCCTCGCTGGGACGCTTCAGCGTCCCCTTCCTGCGTAGGGGCAGGCCCCCGTGCCTGCCCTGGGACGCGTCAGCGTCCCATCGCCGCACCCGGCCGGAGAACGCCCCGAGCAGCCGGCGCCCGCGCGCCGAGAATCGGCTCTCGAAGATGGCCCAGGCGGCGAGACGCGGAAAGAGGAAGCCCGTCACGAGGTAGACGAGGTAGCCCGCGCCCCGACGATGGGCGATGTCGAGGAGCCGGCGCAGCCTACGCATCGCCGCCCCTTTCAGGCCGTAGACGGGCCGCCGCCGCCATGCCCGTGAGCTTGCCGGCCACGGCGGCGAGCCGGTCGCGTCCCGGACGGCGCAGGAGCGCCGCCGTGAAGATCGCCAGGTCCACGGCCTGGACACGCCAGAAGCGTAGCTCCTGGGCGAGCGTGCGCCGAGGCACGAGGTCGACGAAGACGTAGCGGTAGTTGACGGCGCTCATCCATCCGAGGCGCCGGCAGTCAGAACGACCGCCGGGCGAGCGCAGGTGCAAGCAACGCGCGCGGCCGTTCTCGAGCAACCGCCAGCGCTGGCCGGCGCGCAGCGCCAGGTGGGCGTCCTCGAGCACGCCGTAGCCGGTGAAGAAAGGCGAGAAGCGCAGACCCGAGTCGAAGACTTCGCGCCGCCACACCGCGCACCCCGCGCCCATGAAGTCGATCTCCCGCAGACCCTCGTGCGGCGGCTGCAGGTAGCGGTTGATGGGGTAGCCGCTGGCGAAGTCGTAGCGTCCGGGCTCGTAGGTCTTGAAGAGCCGCAGGCGGCGGTACCAGCGCCAACGCGGCGACGTGGACGGGTCGAGGTGCTGGTTGGCGATATAGCCGGTCACGCCGCCGACGCGGCCTTCGGCGTCGTCCGCGAAGACCTCGAGCATGCGCTCGAAGAAGTCCTCGTCGAGACGGACGTCGTCGTCCACGAAGGCCACGAAGTCGCCCTCACAGACATCGATGCCGGCGTTGCGTTGTACCGCGGTGCCGCCGCCGTGGCGCAAGTACCGGCAGCGGTAGGGGAGGGTGGGAGCGAGCTCGGCGACCGCTTCGCGGGTCCTCTGGTCGTCGCCGGCGGCACCGTCCACGAGCACGACCTCTCGCGGGAGCACGGACTGACGAGCGAGATGGGCGAGCAGCTCCCGGACCTCGCCGGGCCGGCCCAGGGTCGGAGTGACGACGGAAATCTCAGCGACCATGTCCCCTCGCCAGATCCACGAGCCGCTCGGCGACCCGCCGGCCGGCGCCGCCGTCAAGGAGATCTCCGAACATCGATCCGAGAAAGCGCCGCCGCGCTGACGCGTCGGCAGTGGGATCGGTGAGACCGCGCCGCAGGATGCGGGCCATGTCGTCGGCCGAGCGCGCGACCATCGTGGCGCCGCTCTCGGCCACCGGCCGGAAGTGGTCGAAGCGGACGTGCCGTCCGTAGCCCAGGCACCACGGCAGGTCGGCGCCGGGAGGATCGAAGTCGAGGTTGACGATCGGCTTGTCGAAGACCATCAGCTCGAGGGACACCGTGGAGGCGGCGTTGATGCCGAGGGCCGCGTGCTTCAGGAGGCTCGTGTAGACCGCCAGGTCCTCGTAGCGCGGGGTCTGGAAGCGCTCGTCCCAGGCGACGGGCGGAAAGACCGTCTCCGGCAGACCGCGCTCGGCGAGCGCCCGCATCTCCGGGCTGGTGCCCTTCACGTAGGTGCGCACCACGAGCTGCGGACGCGTCGCCAGATCCATCTCGCCCAGCAGCCGCGCCACCAGCTCGACGTGGCGGTGCTCCTCGAAGAAGTGGTTCGAGATGCCGGCGGTGTAGAGCACGAAGGGACGCGCCGGATCAAGGCCGATCCGCCGGCAGAGCTCCCCGCGCGAGAGCTGGAAGGCCTCCTTGAAGTGGAAGTCGAACTGCGGCGTGCCCACGGCGTGGACGCGGGCCGCGCCCACGTGCGGGTAGATGCCGAGCAGCTCGCGGCGAATCCCCTCGGTCCACACCAGGTAGTCGTCGTAGGGCACCATGATGCGGCTCTGCGAGGTCAGGTTGTCCCAGGAAAAGAGGAAGACGGCGGTGCGGATCCCCATCCGCCGCGCCACCCGCAACGGCAGCTCGGCGGCGCGGCCGTGGATCTGCGAGCCGTTGAACACCAGGTCCGGCCGCAGGCGGGCAAAGAGCTCGTCGAAGGCACAGGTGGGACGCAGGCGGTAGGCGAGCGCGTTTTCGAGCGCGGTCAACGCGCGCAACGCGGGCCTGAAGGCGAAGGCGCACGCCGCCGTCTTGACCAGGCGACGCTGGGGCAGGGTGCCGCGCTCCGCGGCCCGCCGGTCGCGCAGCTCCCAGTTGTTGCGCGCCACCGCGCTCCACTGCCAGCGGTCGTGCGCGTTCTCCGCCAGGGCGCGCACGTAGGCCGCCGGCCGCGGCGGCGGGTGCTGCTCGAGACGGATCACGCCCTCCAGGTGCCGGCGGAAGGGGCCCACGTGCTCCTCGCCGTCGACCACCGAGAGCAGCGTCACTCGCGCCTCCTCGGCGAGCCGCGGCAGGGCGTCGGAATAGACGAAGTTGCGCAACACCTCGCCGCGGCCGGCGACGATCACGACGCGCGGTCGCCCGCTCTTGTCTCTGGCACTCGTCAACGCTTCAAGTCTTCGCTCGCCGTGCCTTCGCTGACGGTGAGCAGCAGGTCACAGACCTCGCGCACGGCGCCGCGCCCGCCGGCGCGCCGGGTCACGTAGTGGGCCGCCGCCCGCGCTTCGGGATAGGCGTCGGCCACGGCCACGGCGACGCCGCACCAGCGCATGGCCTCGAGGTCGTTGAGGTCGTTGCCAACGTAGGCGATCTCGGCCGCCGTGAGGCCGCGCTCGGCGGCGATCTCCCGCAGCTTGGGCAGCTTGTCGTCGTAGCCGTGGAAGCAGGCCAAGCCGAGCTTGGCGCAACGCGCCGCCACCACGGAGCTCACTTCCTTGGACAACACCACCGCCTCGACCCGGCCTCCCCGGCGCAGACGCTCGAGGCCGAAGCCGTCCGAGCGGTCGCACCGGACGGCCTCGCTGCCGTCCTGGTGGACCACCACGCGATTGTCGGTCATCACGCCGTCGAAGTCGAGCACCAGGAGCCGAATGGGCGACAGGTCCGGGACGACGGGACGGGACGCCGGGGAGGGGAGGCGCAGCAGGCGCTCCACCAGCTCGACGTCGGCGGGCTCGTCCACCTGGAAGGAGTCCAGCGGGTCCATGCGGTGGACCGCGATCTTGCCGCCGAGGCGGTTACCCGTGCGGCGCAGCACCCCGGGCTTGAGCACGTAGATCGAGCCGTTCTCGAGCAGGTCCTCGCCGATCTCCTGCCGGCGCCTGCGGGTGCGGTAATCGTAGGTGAGCGACGAGAGATCGCCGGCGCCGCGGCGCCACACGAAGCCGTGGACGGGGCAGGCGGAGAAGAGCGAATCGGCGTCCTCGGCGTCGAGCGCGGCGATCGCCCGCGAGACGTCGTCGGGGCGGCGCAGGGGCGACGTTGCCTGCAGGAAGGCGACGAGATCCGGCTCGTAGCCCTCCCGCGCGAGCGCGTCGAGGGCGTGGACGAGGGCCGACTCCGACGTCGCCTCGTCGGTGGCCAGCTCGGCCGGCCGCCGCACCACCTCGGCGCCCATTCCGGCGGCGGCGCGGGCGATCTCGTCGTCGTCCGTCGACACGGCCACGCGGTCGACCTCGGGAGCGGCGAGCGCGTGCTCGACGGTGTAGGCCAGCAGCGGCTTGCCGGCCACCGGCACCAGGTTCTTGCGCGGGATGCCCTGCGAGCCTCCGCGGGCCGGGATCAGAGCCAGGATGCGACGCGAGCCGGTCGGTTTCATCGCTCGGCGCTCGGCGACGAGTCGCCCCTCCGCCAAGTGGAGAGCCCCGCCGCGGCGTAGACGCAGAGGATCGGCGTCAGCGGGACCCGGAACCGCCAGTATGCCTCAGGTCCGGCCGAAACCAAAAGCAGATAGAGGAAGACCAGCGCCAGACAGCCGTGCTCCGGGTCGAGGCGTCCGGCGCGCGCCAGACGCCACCATGCGGAGGCGAGCCCGAAGTGGAGCAGCAGCAGGTAGACGATCAGGACCACGAACGCCAGCCACGACAGGGTGCGGCCCACCACCCAACGCTCGACGTACGCCCGCGGATCGAGCCGCAACAGGTCTCCCAGGGGCCCGGTGGAGGGCAAGGGGAGGCCGAGCAGGTTCATCAGCGAGTGCTCCGGCGTGCCGATCAAAGTCACGACGATGGGTCGTACCATCGTGCGGGCGTAGACCACGGGATGGCCGAGGATCAGGGCCTGGCCCTCCCGCCGCCAGCGTTCGCTCAGCTCCTCCGGGGTGAGGTGCGCGGCGCCGGAACGGCTCTCGTAGCCCAGACGCTCGCGGGCCTCGTGGAGGCTGATCCCGTCGCGCTGCGCCAGGACGGCGGCTCCGCGGTAGTAGAGCAGGTCGACGCCCGCGATGCGGCTGAGCAACGCAGTCCCTGTCCGCAGGCCGTTGCGCAGTTGCCAGCCGCCGACGGCGAGAACGAAGGGAGCCGTGAAGACGAGGACCGCCACGGCGCTCCGGCGCCAGCCGGCGCGCTGCTTCAGGCACACGAGGAGGACCCAGAAAGCGAGCGGGCCGGCAAGATAGTAGGCGATCGGCCGCACCAGCACGCTGGCCGCGAAGAACGCTCCGAAAAGCCCGCACCATCGCAGCCGGAGCGCCGAGCGGCGGAAGCGGACGGCGCAGTAGAGCGCCGCCGTGAGGACGAAGGTGAACAAGGTCTCGGTGAGCACGCGCAGGGTGGAGACGAACGAGGCGAGGTCGAGGCCAAGAAGAAGACCCGCGACGACCCCGATCTGGTGGTCCCAGAGCTCCGTTGCGAGGAGGTAGGCGAGAACGAGCGCCCCCAGGCTGACCAGGATCTGCGCCATCACGACCGCGGTCAGATGGTGACCGGCGAGGGCGTAGACCGCCGCGATGAAGACCGGATAGCCCGGAGTGCGCAACGTCTCCGGGACGTCGAGCTGTTGCGGAGAGGCGGCGTAGACGCCTGCCGTGACCAGGGCCTCGGCGGGCTGCAGGTAGGTGTGGGAATCGGGGGTCATGAAGCGGGCGGGATCGTCCGCGGCGATCCACATCGCCAGCGCGAGCTTGAGCGCGAACGAAGCCGTCGCCATCGCGAACAGCGGCCGGCGTCCGGCGAGCCGACGCGTCACGACGGCTCCTCGATCGGCCCGTGCGCCGCGTTGATGCGGCGCGCCAACGGCAGGAGCCTGAGCGCCCGCAGCCACGACACGTAGAAATGACGCCGCCCCAGCAGACCAGGCCGGTAGCACGCCGCCCGCGTCAACGCTGCCGCCGCTGTCCACCCGCCGACGCCCGCTCCCGCCAGCTTGACGTAGCCGCGCGCCCGGCGTTGGCGCCACAGCGCGCGGCGCCGGCGGCGGACGCTCGGCGCTTCGTCCGCCGGCGCGTCGAGCAGGTGGAGGTCCGCCATCTCGCGCCACATCGGCAGAATCGAGGCCACGCTCTTGCTCTCCGGGTGCCGCCGGAACGCCGCGTAGACGCGCTCGGCGAGCGCCACCGGATACCGCCGGCAGACGCGGTAGAGGAGCTCGCGGTCCATCGTGTAGCGCAGGTCTTCGCGCACCCTGCGGCCCACCGCGTCGAGCGCGCGCCGGGAGTAGAAGGTCGAGACCTGGTGGATCCGCCAGCTCGCGGGATCGAGGAGCGTCAGGTCGTGCGGCCCCGGGCCCGGCAGCCGCGGCGGGTGGACCTCGGGAGCGCGGCGCGACGCCTCGTCCATGAAGCGGAACGCGCCGACCACGGCGCCGCAGTCCGGGTGCTCACGGAAGCGGCGGGCAACGTCGTGGAGCGTGCCCGGCTCGTAGACGTCGTCGCTGGCGAGAAAGGTCACGATCTCGCCCGTGGCCAGCGCGAAGCCCTTGTTGATGGCCTCGGACTGGCCGCCGTCAGGCTCGCTCGTCCAGCTCGTCAACCAGGGTCCGTAGCGTCGCAGGATCTCGACGCTGCCGTCCGTCGAGCCGCCGTCGATCACGAGGTATTCGAGCTTGGGATAGGCTTGGAGCAGCACCGAGCGTAGCGTCTCCTCGAGGAACTGCCCTTGGTTGTAGCTTGGCGTGACGATAGTGATGCGGGGCCAGGTACCCACCGGGGACGGCTCCCGGGGCGCCGCGCCGGCTTCGGTCCACGGCCACCCGCGCCGCTTCCTGGCGGCGGGTAGCTCACGAAGATCGGGGAAGGATCTCATATTACCGAGGACGGTCGCCCGCCGTCGCGAGCCTATCAGGCTCGCCGGCGCCGGCGTCCCAGTGCTAGAGTCCGGCACCATGTGCGGAATCGTGGGGGTGTTGCACTTCGACTCCGGACGGCCGGTGGACCACGCTCTGTTGCAGCGCATGACGGACGTCCTGGCGCACCGGGGCCCCGACGGTCGAGGCGTCCACGTCGACGGCGCCGCCGGGCTGGGCCACCGCCGCCTGGCGATCATCGACCTTTCAGCAGAAGCGTCTCAGCCGATGACCAACGAGGACGGCACGGTATGGGTAGTCTTCAACGGAGAGATCTACAACTTCAAGCAGCTCCGTGACGAGCTGCTGGCCCGCGGCCACGCTTTTCGGTCGCGCAGCGACACGGAGGTCCTCGTCCACCTCTACGAGGAATACGGCGACGACCTCGTGCAACGGCTGCGCGGCATGTTCGCCTTCGCGATCTGGGACGCCCGGCGGCGCCGGCTGCTCCTGGCGCGGGACCGTTTCGGCCAGAAGCCCATGTACTACCGCCTGGACGCCGGCGCCTTGCGCTTCGCTTCGGAGGTCAAGGCGATGCTGGAGGATCCCGAGGTTCCTCGCGCGGCGGATCCGGAGGCGATCGACGACTACCTGACCTACGGCTACGTACCGGATCCCGGCACCGCTTTCGCAGGGATTCAAAAGCTGTCTCCGGGCTCGCTGCTCGCGGTCGAGGCGTCAGGCCGCCACCGCCTGCGACGCTACTGGTCCCTCCCGCTCGTGCCCAAGCACGAGGTCGCGCGCACGCGATGGTCGATGGCTCGCGTCGAAGAAGAGCTCCTGGGCCTGATCGACGAGGCGGTGAGCCTGCGGACGGTCGCCGACGTGCCGTTGGGCGCTCTGCTTTCCGGCGGCATCGACTCGTCGGCGATCGTGGCTTCACTTTGCGCGCAACGCGGCAACGGCGGCGCCCGGACTTTTTCGATAGGTTTCGACGATCCCGATTGGAACGAGAGCGCCTACGCGGAGCTCGTGGCCCGGCACCTGGGCACCGAGCACGAAGTCCTGATACTTCAGCCCGAAGCTCTGCCCGCTTTGGAACGTATCGCGTGGCACCACAGCGACCCGCAGGCCGACCCATCTTGCCTACCCACCTTCGCGGTCTGCGGCCTGGCGCGCCGACGCGTGACCGTGGCGCTGAGCGGCGACGGCGGGGACGAGCTCTTCTGCGGCTACCCCCAGTACCGCGCGGCACAGGTGACGGAGCTCCTGCAGCGACTTCCCGGCCCGCTGCGCGCCGCCGCCGGGAGCCCTTACCTGATCCAGGCGTTGAACCGCGCCGGACAGAGGTTCTTGGCCCGGCAGCTCGCCTACAACCGCGGCAACGGGCACCAGGATCCAACCGACCTCCACCTGGCGCGTATCGAGCTCACGTCGCCCGCGATGAAGCTCGATCTCTATGGCTCGGCCTTCCGGGAAGCGATCGGCGCGCGCGACGCGCGCCGGCACCTCCGGGGGCTGATCGCGGCCTCGGAGGGCACGACGTTCGTCGAGAGGTGCGCCCACGCGGACGCCGTGAGCTACCTCCCGGACGACATCCTCGTGAAGGTCGACGTCGCCAGCATGGCCTACGGCCTGGAGTGCCGGTCGCCGTTTCTTGACCACGTGCTGGCCGAGTACGTGGCCAGGTTGCCCTTCGAGCTCAAGATGAAGCGTCTCGAGACCAAGCACGTGATCAAGCGGGCGGTCCGCCGGCGGCTCCCTCGTCAGACCCTCGAGCGCGGCAAGATGGGCTTCGGCGTGCCCCTCCGGCAGTGGTTCCGCGAGGAGGTGTCGACGATGCTCCGCGAGATCGTCCTTTCGCCGCGGGCCCTCGAGCGCGGCTATTTCAGGCCCGACGCCGTCCGCCGCCTCGTGGACGGGAGCACCCGCGGGAAAGGCGAGCACCATAGACTGCTGTTCGCGCTGCTGATGCTGGAGCTCTGGCACAGGACTTTCATCGACGCTCCGCGGGGAGGTGGGATTCCGGCGCCGCCGCCGGGAGCGATGGCGTATGCCGGGTGAGCTGTCTGCCGCCCGCCTCCTCTTCTGCGGCGCGGACCCCGATTGGGAGGGCAGCCTGATCCGCAACGCCCGGCGACGGAACCTGGCTTTCTTACGGGCCTTTCTCGAAGCGGAGGAAATCGGCGATGTCTACGTCCTCCGGATGACCTCCCGCCTCGCATTCCTGCGCGAGCAGTGGGCGATCCGCCGGCGCCGGCGGCAAGGGGAGACGGCAAGAGCGACGCCGGTCTACGTCACGCGGTGGATTCCGGAACGCGATTGGCTGCCCTGGGCCTCGCGCGTCAACCGCGCCCTGATGCGCGGGCTCGTGCGCCGGCGTCTGGGCCCGGCTCGCGCCGACACCGTGGTCTGGTGCTACGCCCTGCGCGGCATGCTGGTCGCGGACTTGCTCGGCCTCGAGGGTCAGTGGTTCGTCGACACGGACCACGACGTCCTGAACGATCCCAACCGTCGATCGATCGGCTTCGCCAGGACCGAAGCGCTCATCCTGCGGTGCGCGCGCCAGGCGAAGCGCGTGTTCTCGGCGTCCCGGAGCATGCTCGCCTGGCTCGATCGGAACGGGGTCCGCAACTGCTCCCGCCTGCGCAACGGAGTCCGCCGCGAGCGTTTCGAGGCCCGCGGGCCGGCGCCCAGACGCGGGGCTCGGCCGCGGCTCGGCTACGTAGGCGTCCTTTCGCCCTGGATCGACTTCACCTTCCTCCTCGACCTCGCCAGGCGGCATCCGGAGTGGCAGCTCGTCATCGCCGGTCCCTGGTACCGGCAAGGCCCGGTCATGGAGCTCGAGCGGCTCGACAACGTCGAGCTCATGGGCGCGGTCCACAGCGAGGACGTGCCGGGCCTGCTCGCCGGCCTCGACGTCGGGCTGGGGCTCTATCACCCGGCGCCCTGGCTCGACGTCGACAGCATGAAGCTCTACGAGTACCTGGCGGCGGGCCTGCCGGTGGTGTCGACCAGATTCCACCCACACCTCCGGGAGGATTTCGAGGGTCTCGTTGCCGTCGCCGAGGGCGTCTCCGACTTCGCGGCGGAGGTGGAGGCGATCCTGGGCTGGGGCGAGGACGAGCGGAGCCGATGGCTGGCACGCTGCGACGACTTCGTGAGCCGCAACACCTGGGAGCTGCGAGCCCGCGAGGCTCTCGCCGCGATTCGGGAAGGGCTTACGAGCGCCTGAGGCGACGGCGAAGGGACTCGACGACGAGACGCACGAGGCCCTTCCTCCGCACCGAGAACGCGATCCCGCCCAGGTGGCTCACCAGATCGCGGACGCCCCAGGCCAGCGACTCGAGATGCCGCGGAAGCCACACTCCGGACGGCGCCGCACGCCCCATGCACGCCGCCGGTCTGTCGGCCATGGACGCCAACGCCTGGCGGTCTACCGCGCGCGGCCGGCCGGCCTGCTGGTCCAGCGCGTAGCGGAAGACCCGGGCGTAGACGTCGGCGCATTGATCCCACGTGCGCCGGCTCGCCATGAGGGCGGCGTTGGCCGGCGCCGCGGCCCGGACCTCTCCGAGGTGGCCCTGGCACCAACGGAAGGCTTCCCGGAAGGCGCTCACCGAGCGGTCGACGACGAGGCCGTTCACCTCGTGATCGACGAAGCTCGAGACGATGCCGACGTCGGTCGCGACCGGGAAACAGCCGCACGCCATCCCCTCGATCAGCGGCAACGGCTGACTCTCGGACTTCGAGGCGATCGCCAGCACGTCGGAGCGCCCATAGAGCCGGGCGATCCGCCTCCGGCTCCACCGTCCGTCCGTCCATTCGAAATCGACGCCTTCGCACGCGGGAAGGAGGATCGACTGCAGCCCCTTGTCCGGATTCCCCGGGCGCCCGACCCAGGCGACGCGCAGGGGGCCCGTGCGGGGGCCGCGATAGCGGAAGATCGCCGGCTCATACCCGTTCGGCACGAGGAGCACTTCGCCGGCACTGGGCGCCAGGTCGTCGCGGATGCGCGCCGACGGCGTCGTCACCAGCGCGCAGTCCGCGAGATAGCGGGCCGTAAACTCCGCGATCGGGATCCCGAGGTTCTCCCAGCCGACGCTGGCGACCTCGATGACGACCTTCCGCCGCGGAATCGCGAGCCGGCGATGCCATTTGTCGGCCCAGAAGAAGACGTAGAGGAGGTCGAAGCCCGCGGGGTCGAGGCGCGGTCGCCGGTTGGCGTAGGCGATCCGGATGTCGAAAGACCGGCGCAGCCGCCGCCGCAAGGACCGGGCCACGAAGTCGTAAGCCCAGTTGTTCATGTCGGCGAGCAACACGACCCTCGGCTTCGGCCCCGGTGGCTGCGGCGGCATGTCGAGTGTATCCTATCACCGATGACGAGCGAGGCCGCCTGGACCCAGCCCCAGCCGGACGCGGCGTTGGCGCAACGCTTCGAGCAGCGTATCCGTCCCGAAAGCGGCTGGTTCGACGTCGACTTCAAGGAGATCCCCCGCTACCGCGCGCTGATCTGGCTCCTGGTGCGCCGCGACTTCGTCTCGCTCTACAAGCAGACGCTGCTGGGGCCCGCCTGGTTCATCTTGAAGCCGCTGCTCACCACGTTGACCTTCGTCCTCATCTTCGGCCGCGTCGCCAAGCTCTCGACCGACGGCTTGCCGCACCTTCTCTTCTACTTCTCCGGCACCTTCACGTGGCTCTACTTCTCCGACGTCTTCACCAAGGTGTCGGGCTCGTTCATCGCCAACGCCAACCTCTTTCGCAAGGTTTACTTCCCGCGCCTCATCATTCCCATCTCGATCCTGGTGTCGGGCATGGCGACCTGGTTGCTGCAGCTCCTCACCTTCGGCGTCTTTATCGCCTACTACAGATGGACCGGCAGCGACGTGCGCCCCAACTCGGTCGCGCTGCTCACGCCCGCCCTGCTGCTGATGCTCGCCGCCGCCGCCCTCGGGCTCGGGATCCTGGTCGCGGCGCTGACGATGAAATACCGTGACCTCAGCTTCCTCTTGAGCTTCGGCATCCAGCTCATGATGTACGCGACCCCGGTCATCTATCCGGTCTCGGCGATCCCGGAGGAATACCGCTGGCTCTTCTATCTCAATCCGCTGACGCCGATCATGGAAGCGTTCCGCTACGGCTTCCTCGGCTCCGGCACCTTCTCCTGGCCGCAACTGGCCGCCAGCGCCGCCGCCATCGCGCTCATCCTTCTCCTGGGCTTGTCGTTCTTCGGGCGGGCGGAGAAGACCTTCGTCGATCTCGTGTAGAGGGAGCACCGGGTGTACGCGATCGAGACCGACGGGCTTTCCAAGCGATACCGGCTGGGGGTCTCGGGCACCGGTTGGCTTGTGCGCGACGTCAGCGACTGGCTCGGCGAGTCGCTGCGCCGCGTCAGGAAGAAGACCGGCGGCGGCCCGCGCGAGGACGGCTACGTCTGGGCGCTCTCGGACGTGTCTTTCAACGTGGCACCGGGAGAGGTCTTGGGGATCGTCGGCAGGAACGGCGCCGGCAAGTCGACGCTGCTCAAGCTGCTCTCGCGCATCACCCGCCCCACTCGCGGCGAAGCGGTCGTGCGCGGCCGCGTCGCCAGCCTGCTCGAGGTCGGCACCGGCTTTCATCCCGAGCTGACGGGCCGCGAGAACGTCTTCATCAACGGCGCCATCCAGGGGATGACGCAGGCGGAGATCCGGCAGCGCTTCGACGAGATCATCGCCTTCGCCGGCGTCGACGATTTCGTCGACACGCCCGTCAAGCGCTACTCGAGCGGCATGTATCTGCGGCTCGCGTTCTCGGTCGCGGCCCACCTGCGGGCGGAGATCCTCCTGGTCGACGAGGTCCTGGCCGTCGGCGACGTCGAGTTCCAGCGCAAGTGTCTCGAGAAGATGGAAGACGTGGGTCACGAAGGGCGCACGGTGCTCTTCGTGAGTCACAACATGGGCTCCCTGCTGAGCCTCTGCGGCACCGGCCTGCTGCTCGAGGCCGGACGGATGACCGCCGAAGGCACGATCGAGGACGTGGTGCGCCGCTACCTCGCCGTCCAGCGCTCGGACGTGCCGGGCTTCGCCCGCCGCGCCGACTTCGATCCCGCCGAGCAGGTGATCGAGTCCGTCGAGCTCCTGGACGCCGGCATGAACCGCAATGCGGACTTCAATTACGGCGACACGATGAACGTCGTCCTGCACATGGCGGGAACGGCGCGCGAGCCCTACGGCGTGGAGCTGCGCATCCGCAGCTCCAAGCACGAGCTGGTGGCCTACGCCAACAGTTGGATCCACAGCGAGAGCGGCGTCTTCGAGCGGCCCGCGAAGGTGGTGATCACCATTCCCGAGCTCAAGCTCGTGCAGGACGACTATCTCCTCGACTTCAATCTCCGGATACCGCGGCTCTACCACGTGGACGCCTGGTGGGAGGCCATCGCCTTCAAGCTGGTCCACTGCCAGCCCCCCGGCTCGCCGATGTCGCTGGCGAGGTCGGAGAGCTGGGGCGGAGTCGTGCTCGACGACGTCCGCATGGTGACGCTCGACCCCTGAGGTGGGACTCCGCGTGAAGGCGCTGGTGCCGAAGCTGCTGCTCGCCGCCGCCGGCGCCGCCCTGGCGCTGGGGCTGGCCGAGGCCGCGCTGCGCTGGCTCCGGCCGGAGCCCGAGCGGATGTTCCGCTACGACGAGCGGACCGTCTACGAGCTGCGGCCCGGCGCGGTACGGTCGTTCACGCGGCTCGCCGGCAACGGCGGCGAGACCATCCGCATGGAGGTCAACTCCGGCGGTTTCCGCGGCGAGGAGCTCGAGGCCGCGCCCGAGCGCCGCGTGGTGGTCTACGGGGACTCGTTCATCCAGGCCGAGTTCAGCGCCCACGAGGCGACCTTCGCGGAACAGCTCGAGCAGCGGCTGAACGAGGCGTGCCCGTGGCGGTTCGAAGCGGTCAACGCGGGCGTGATCGGCTATGGACCGGACCAGGTCCTGCGCAAGCTCGAGTCGGACCTGCCCGCGCTCGAGCCCGACGCCGTGGTCGTCGCGCTCTTCGCCGACAACGACTTCGGCGATCTGCTGCGCAACAAGATCTTCCGTCTATCCGAGGACGGCGCCCTGGAGGAGCGCCCGGTCGCCCTCACGGCCTCGCTCGAACGGAGTCTCGGCGTCCGCCGCGATTTCGCCCTCGTCCGCCTGGCGCGCAAGACCTACTGGCAGTGGTTGGCCTGGCGGCGGGGAGACGGCGCGGACGACGACGGCGACGAGGAAACCTGGACGGCGAACGAAGAGGTCGTCGGCCGGTGGCTGGAGGATTCCCGCGAGGAGTACGCGAGCTACGTCCTGGAGGGAGACCCCCTGATCCGGGACGTCTACGTCGACCATTATGACGCCGACGTCGCGCTCTTCCCCCGGTCGGAGTCCGCGAGGTACAAGGTGCGTCTCATGGCGCGGGTCCTCGAGCGGCTCGAGGCGCTGCTCGGCGGCGCGCGCGTCGACCGTCTGTTGATGGTCATCCCGTCTCCCATCGACGTCTGCGAGGGCTACGACTTCCGCGTCGACGCCGCCAGGTACGAGCAGTACGACCGCCTGGCTCTCACGCGGGCGTCGCTGGAGGGGGCGCGGGCGGCGAGCATGCCGTCGCTGTCTCTCTGGGAGAGCTTCTCCGCGAACGATCCGTGCTCGCTCTACTTCCATTACGGCGACAACCACTGGAACGACGAGGGTCAGGCGCTGGCGGCGCGGGTGGCCGCGGCACGCCTCGTCGAGCTCTACTGGCCGGATTGCCGAGCGCCCGCTGGCCTCCGCGCCCGCTTTTCCGGTAGCCTTCCCACGTCGACCGAGGTACCGCGAGATGACCGCCGCCGTCAAGCCGCCCGCCAGCGCTCCCACCGACGCCGAGCCCCCCGACTTCATCCGCGCCCTCGTCCGCGGCGACGTGGCCGCCGGCAAGCACGGCGGCCGGGTGGCCACCCGCTTTCCGCCGGAGCCCAACGGCTATCTCCACATCGGCCACGCCAAGTCGATCTGCCTCAACTTCGGCGTCGCCGCCGAGCTCGGCGGCACCTGCAACCTGCGCTTCGACGACACCAATCCCGAGACCGAGTCGCCCGAGTACGTCGAGGCGATCCAGGCCGACGTGCGCTGGCTCGGCTTCGACTGGGAGGAGCGCCTCTACTTCGCCTCGGACTACTTCGAGCAGCTCTACGACTGCGCCGTCAAGCTGATCGAGGGCGGCAAGGCCTACGTCGACAGCCTCAGCGAGGAGGAGATCCGCGCCTACCGCGGCACGGTGACCGAGCCCGGACGGCCGAGCCCCTACCGCGGCCGCTCGGTCGCGGAGAACCTCGACCTCTTCGCGCGCATGCGCGCCGGCGAGTTCGACGAGGGCGAGCACGTGCTGCGCGGGCGCATCGACATGGCCGCCGCCAACATGCTGATGCGCGATCCGCTGCTCTACCGGATCCGCAAGCACCCGCACTACCGCCGCGGCAGCGAATGGTGCATCTTCCCGCTCTACGACTTCACCCACTGCCTCTCCGACTCGTTCGAGAGCATCACCCATTCGCTGTGTACGCTCGAGTTCGAGAACAACCGCGAGCTCTACGACTGGGTGATCCGCGAGACCTCGGTGCCCTGGCAGCCGCGGCAGATCGAGTTCGCGCGCCTCAACCTCAGCTACACCGTGCTCTCCAAGCGCAAGCTGCTGCGGCTGGTCAACGAAGGGCACGTGGCGGGCTGGGACGACCCGCGCATGCCGACGATCTCGGGCCTGCGGCGGCGCGGCTACACGCCGGCGGCGATCCGCGGCTTCTGCGACCGCATCGGCGTCGCCAAGTCGTACAACGTGATCGACGTGGCGCTGCTCGAGTACTCGCTGCGTGACGACCTCAACACGCAGGCGCCGCGGGTGCTGTGCGTGCTGCGGCCGCTGCGCGTGGTGATCGAGAACTACCCGGAAGACCTCGTGGAGGAGCTCGAGGCGCCCTACTACCCGCACGACGTGCCCAGGGAGGGCTCGCGCAAGCTGCCCTTCTCGCGGGTGATCTACGTCGAGCGCGACGACTTCACGGAGGACCCGCCGCCAGGCTACCACCGCCTCGCACCGGGCCGCGAGGTGCGGCTGCGCTACGCCTACCTCGTCCGCTGCGAGCGGGTGGTCAGGAACGGCGACGGCGAGGTGACGCAGCTCGTCTGCTCCTACGATCCCGAAACCCGCGGCGGCAACGCGCCCGACGGGCGCACGGTGAAGGGCACCCTGCACTGGGTGTCGGCGGAGCATTCGCTGAGCGTGGAAGTGCGCCTCTACGACCGCCTCTTCACGAGCGAGAAGCCCGACGAGGGCGAGGACTTCCGCCAGGACCTGAACCCGGGCTCGCTCGAGGTCCTCAGCGAGAGCCGCATCGAGCCGAGCGTCGCCGGCGCGCGGCCGTACGATCGCTTCCAGCTCGAGCGGCAGGGGTACTTCTGCGTCGACGCGGTCGACTCCCGCCCCGATCGGCTGGTCTTGAACCGCACCGTGACGCTGCGCGACACGTGGGCGAAGATCGCGCGCAAGCAGGCGGGCGAGACGGCGGGCGAGGCGGCGCGCGAGAAGGCCGCGAGGAAGGCCGAGGCGAAGGAGCGCCAGCGCCAGGTCACGGCCCGCGAACGGCCGCAGCTCGACCCGCAGCAGCAGGCCGCGGTGGAGCGTTACCGCGGCCTCGGCGTCGGCGGCGAGGACGCCCGGACCCTGGCCGTCGACCCGGCGCTCCAGGCCTTCTTCGAGGACGCGCTGCGCGGCCCCGGCGCGCCGCCGGCGGTGGCGAGCTGGATCGTCAACGAGCTGCGGCGCGAGCTCAAGGAGAGCTCGATCGCCGACCTGGCGTTCGGCGGCGTGGCGCTCAGCGAGCTGGTGGCCCTGGTCGACGCCGGCACGATCACCGGCGCCGTCGGCAAGAAGGTCTTCGCCGAGATGCTGGCGACCGGCGACCGACCCCGGCAAATCGTCGAGCGCCGCGGGCTCGAGCAGGTCGGCGACGCCGGCGAGCTGGCGCCGGTGGTGGCGCGGGTGCTCGCCGCCGAGGCCGACAACGTGGCCGCCTATCGAGCCGGCAAGACGGCGCTCATGGGCCACTTCGTGGGTCAGGTCATGAAGGCCACCCGCGGACGCGCCAATCCGCGGCTCGTCCAGGAGCTGCTGCGCGACGAGCTCGCGTGATCCGGCTTCAGGGAAGCGATTCGTCTCAGCTCACGCCGCCGCTTCCAGACCCCGGAGCAGACGACGCGGCAGCCCGTCGAAGGCGCCCGAGGACATGGCCACCAGCACGTCGCCGGGCGCGGCCGCGGCCAGCGCGCGCGCCAGCACCTCGTCGACGCTGCCGCAGATCGTGCCGGCGACGCCGGCGGCCGCCAGCGTCGCCACCAGCCGCTCGAGATCGAGCCGCTCCTTCGGACCCAGGCGGTCGCGGTGGTAGATCGGGGCGAAGTAGACGGCGTCGGCCGCGAGGAAAGCGCGGGCGTAGTCGTCGAAGAAGAAGGCGCGGCCGGCGGTCAGGCTGCGGGGCTCGAAGAGCGCCGCGAGACGCCGCCCGGGGTATTGCTGGCGCAGGGCGCCGAGCGATTTCGCCACCGCCGTGGGATGGTGCGCGAAGTCGTCGATCACGGTCACGCCCGCCACCGTGCCGATTTCCTCGAGCCGGCGCTTGACGCCGCGGAAGGAGGCCAGGGCCGCGGCCACCGCCGCCGCTTCGAGCCTGTCGCGGCGCGCCGCCGCCCACACCGCCAGGGCGTTGGCGACGTTGTGCTCGCCGGGCAGCCGGAGCGCTACCTCCACCTCGCCCGCGAGGCGGTCGTCGAGGAGGAAGCGGCTGCCGTCGGCCGTCGCTTCGAGCTGCCGCGGATGGACGTCGTTGGCCTCGTCGAGGCCGTAGAACAGCACCCGGCAGCGCGCCTCCGCGGCCACCTCGCGCACCCCGGCTTCGTCGCCGCAGGCCACCAGGAGGCCGCTCTTCGGCAGCAGGCGCACCAGCCGGCGGTAGGCCTCGCGGAGCTTTTCGGGATCGGGATAGAGGTCGGCGTGGTCGTATTCGACGCTGGTCAGCACCAGGGTCTCGGGCTGGTAGTGGAGGAACTTGGGGCCGCGGTCGAAGTACGAGGCGTTGTACTCGTCGCCCTCGACGATGAAGCGCTCGCCGGAGCCGATCCGGAAGCTGCGCTCGAGGTCGTGCGGCCAGCCGCCGATCAGGTAGCCGGGATCGGCGCCGCAGCGCCTCCACACCCAGGCGGCCATGGCGGTGGTGGTGGTCTTGCCGTGGGTGCCGGCCACCACCAGCGGCCGGCGCCCTTCGAAGAAGAAACGCGCCAGGGCCTGCGGCATCGACAGCCGGGGCAGAACGAGCTGCTCGGCGGCGATGACCTCGGTGTTGTCGCGCGGCACCGCGTTGCCCACGATCACCAGATCGGGCCGCTCGTCGGGCCGGGTGGCCAGCAGGTGGCCCGGCTCGTAGCCCACCAGGGGCTCGATGCCGTTGGCGGCCAGCAGGTCGCTCATCGGCGGATAGAGCGGCCCGTCGACGCCGCGCACGCGGTGGCCCTGCTCCTTGAGCAGACAGGCCAGCGGCGCCATGCCGGTACCGCCGATGGCGATGAAGTAGATGTCGAATAGAGGTCTTGGCACAGCGATCCCGTTTCCGCAGTCCGTTTCGGCAGTCCGTTTTACGCGGTTTTTACCCCTAGAGCTGTTCTCTGAGGAGGGCGGAGTATAGCATCTTCAACGGAGTGGCTGAAACCCCAGTCTTCCAAAACGCAGACATCGTTCCAGAGGAGTTGCAAGAAATGCGTCGTTTCCCCATCGTGTTGTGGGCCCTCCTCCTGGTATTCGCGCCGCTGGTCTCGAGCGTCGGCCAGGAGAACGGGCCGCGGGCCGTGCCGGTGGAGCCCATCAAGGACTTCCAGATCGTCCCCAAGGGAGAGTGGATCCACCATGAATTCCGGATCAGGAACGAGGGCAACGCCCCTCTGGAGCTGACCGACGTGCGGCCCGCCTGCGGCTGCACCGTGGCCGAGTTCGACCGCAAGATCGCGCCCGGCCAGACCGGCGCGGTGAAGGTCAAGGTCGAGACCTCCAGCTTCACCGGCCCGATCGCCAAGCCGATCTCGGTCTTCACCAACGACCCCAAGAACCCGAAGATCGAGCTCACCGTCAAGGCCGACGTCAAGCCCTACCTCGGCGTCGAGCCCGGCTACGCCCGTTTCATCTACGTCCAGGGCGAGGACATCCGTCCGATCAACCAGGTCCTATGGTCCCAGGACGGCCTCGACTTCAACGTCGTCAGCGTCAAGGCGCCCTACGAGTACGTCGACGTCAAGTACCGCGAGGCCAGGCCGGAGGAGCGCAACGACGAGGCCACGGGCAGGCAGTGGACCGTGGAGGTCCACCTCGATCCTCTCGCGCCGATCGGCGCGCTGCGCGACTACGTCGAGGTCGTCCTCGACCACCCCAAGCAGAAGTCGGTGCGCCTCCCGCTCTCCGGCTTCGTCCGCCCCCGCCAACACGTCACGCCGCAGGAGATCGACTTCGGCACGGTGGACGGGGGGTCGCTGCCGCTGCAGCGGGTGGTGACCTTCACCAACTTCATCACCAAGGGCATCGCGGTGACCAGGGCCGAGACCGGCTTCGACGGCCTCCAGGTCGACGTCCAGGAAGTGGGCCGCAAGGACGGCCACCGCTTCGAGCTGGTGCTCACGATCGGCCCCGGCATGCCCAAGGGCGAGTTCCAGAGCACCCTCAAGCTCCACATCACCGACAACCAGAACCCGGTGGTGGAGGTGCCCATCTCGGGGACGATCCTGTAGGACCGGACGGCTCTGGGGAGACCAGGGACGGCCGATATCGGCCGTCCCTTCGCTTGCGATCACCACCGATGCCAACGCATCTACACGTAGACGAGCCGTCCCGCCCGCGGTGCGCGGGGATCCTCGCGCCGCTCGGCATAGGATGGGTCCTCTTGGCCACCGCGGCCTGCGCCCAGACCACCGGCGCCGGACCCGGCGAGCGACGTGCCGAGATGATCCGAGAGATTGAAGCCGACGTCCGAGCCACCCGCCGCGAGATCGGCAAGTCGCAGCTCGATCCGCGGGTGATGGCCGCCATGGCGCGGGTGCCGCGTCATGAGTTCGTGCCGGCGGGCGTGCGCGACCGCGCCTACGAGAACCGGCCGCTGCCCATCGGCGAAGGGCAGACCATTTCGCAGCCCTATATCGTGGCGTTGATGACCGACCTGCTCGAGCTCGGCGAAGACGCCGTGGTGCTCGACGTCGGCACCGGCTCCGGATATCAGGCCGCGATCCTGGCCGAGATCGCCGCTCGCGTCTATTCGATCGAGATCGTTGCCGAGCTCGGCCACCAGGCACGGGCGCGGCTCGAACGCCTCGGCTACGACAACGTCGAGGTGCGCGTCGGCGACGGCTTCTACGGCTGGCCCGAAAAGGCGCCTTTCGACGGCATCCTGGTCGCCGCCGCCGTCGACGAGGTCCCCCAGCCTCTGATCGATCAGCTCGCGGCCGGCGGCCGCCTCATCCTTCCCCAGGGCGATCCCGCGCGCAGCCAGGAGCTCGTGGTCCTGGAGAAAGCGGCGGACGGCGAGCTCGTCCGGCGTTCGATCATCCCCGTGCGCTTCGTGCCGCTCACCGGGGAACATTAGGAACCCTCACCCCCAACCCCCTCTCCCAGGGGGAGAGGGGGCTCAATCCTCGACGTCTTATTCCCCTCTCCCCCTGGGAGAGGGGTTGGGGGTGAGGGTTCCCGAGCTGAGCCCGAGGATCGCGCGCGCCTCGGCGGGCGAGGCCACTTCGCGGCCGGCGCGGCGGGCGCAGGCGGCCAGCGCTTCCACCAGGTCGCCGTTGCCGCGGGCGCGGCGGCCGTCGGGCAGGTAGAAGGTGTCTTCGAAGCCGCTGCGCAGGGCGCCGCCGAGCTCCGCGGCGCGTTGGTGCAGCGGCCAGACCTCCTGCCGCCCGACCGCCGTCGCCTGCCAGACGCTGCCGCCGCGCCGATAGCGCACCAGGAGATCCAGCAGCTCAGGATCGGCCGGCATGCCCGAGGCCACGCCCATGACGAAGTTGTAGCTCGGCGAGGCGGGCATCGCGCCGCCCATGCCGTTCTCGGCGTAGAGGCCCACCGAGCGCACGATGCCGACGTCGAAGCACTCGAATTCCGGCCGCGTGCCGGTCGCGGCCATCGCCTCGAGCATCGCCCGCACCTTCTCCACCGGGTTGTCGAAGACGAGAGGCGGCCAGGCCCACGAGCCGTCGCCGCGGGTCTTCAGGTAGTTGAGGGTGCCGGCGTTGCAGGCGGCGATCTCGGGACGGACGCGGCGCAGGCAGGCGACGGGGCCGGAGACGTCGGGTCCCACGACGCCGGTCGAGAGGTTGAGGATCACGCCGGGGCAGGCCTCGCGCAGGGCCGCCGCCATCTCCGCGGCGAGCTCGCCGTCCCAGCTCGGCAGGTGGCCCTTGCCCGGCTCCTGGCGCCGGAGGTGGACGTGGAGGATCGACGCTCCGGCGCCGAAAGCCTCGCGGGCCGAGGCGGCCATCTCGGCGACCGTGACCGGCACCGGGTACACGGCGGGGTCGGTGAGCACGCCCGTCAGGGCGCAGGCGAGGATCGCTGTATCGCTCATGTGAGACGTCGGGACGGCGCGGGCGCGGCGTCCGCGAGACCCGCGAGGTCGAGGAGGAAGGCGAACTGCAGGGCGACCTCGCGATAGACCTCGTAGCGCCCGGAGGGACCGTGGTGCCCGGCTTCGAGGTGGGTCTTCAGGAGCAGGCGGTTGCGGTCGGTCTTGGTGGCGCGGAGCTTCGCGACCCACTTGGCAGGCTCCCAGAACTGCACCTGCGAGTCGTGGAGCCCGGTGGTCACCAGCATGTGCGGATAGTCCCGCGCCACGACGTTGTCGTACGGCGAGTAGGAGAGGATGTACTCGTAGAGCTCCCGCACTCGCGGGTCGCCCCATTCGTCGTATTCGAAGGTCGTCAGCGGGATCGTGACGTCGAGCATCGTGGTCACCACGTCGACGAAGGGCACGGCCGCCAGCACGCCGTGGAAGAGGTCGGGGCGCATGTTGACGACGGCGCCCACCAGCAGCCCGCCGGCGCTCCCGCCCTGGGCGTAGACCCGCTTCGGATCGGCGTACTTCTCGGCCACGAGATGCTCGGCGCAGGCGATGAAGTCGGTGAAGGTGTTCTTCTTCCTGAGCAGCCTGCCGTCCTCGTACCACCCGCGTCCCAGCTCCTCGCCGCCGCGCACGTGGGCGATGGCGAAGACGAAGCCGCGGCCCAGGAGCGAGAGCCGGGCCGAGCTGAACGACGCGTCGCGGCTGAAACCGTAAGCGCCGTAGCCCGTCAGCAGCAGCGGGCTGGCGCCGTCGCGGCGCACCAGGTCCCGGCGGTAGACGAGCGAGATCGGCACCTCGACGCCGTCGTCCGCCCGGGCGTGCAGGCGCTCGGTGCGGTAGTCGGCGGGGTCGAAGCCGCCCAGCACCTCCTCGCGCTTGAGCAGCGTCTTCTCGCGCGTGCGCAGGTTGTAGTCGTAGGTCGACGGGGGCGTGGTCAGCGAGGCGTAGCCAAAGCGCAGGACCTCGGTGTCGAAATCGGGGTTGATGCCGAAGGCGGCCATGTAGGCCGGCTCGCCGAAGTCGAGCTCGTGCTCGCCGCCGCCGTCCCAGCGAAGGACCCGAAGCTGGACCAGCCCGTCCCGCCGCTCGCAGACCACGTAGTGGTCGCGGAAGAGCTCGAAGCCCTCGAAGAGCACGTCGTCGCGGAGGGGGATCATCTCCTCCCAGCTCGCCCGGCCCGGGCTGGCGACGGGCGCGCGCATCATGCGGTAGTTCTTGGCGCCGTCGTTGGTGCGGACGTAGAAATGATCGCCGTAATGGTCCACGGCGTACTCGTGGGCGCGGCGCCGCGGCTCGATCACGGTGAACGTCCCCGTCGGGTCGGCGGCGTCGAGGAAGCGGTACTCCGTCGAGAGCGTCTGCCGAGCGCCGATCACCAGGTACCGCTTCGACTTGGTGCGGAAGACGTAGGTACGGAAGGCCTCGTCCTCCTCCTCGTAGACCAGCACGTCGGCGGCGGGATCGGTGCCGAGCACGTGGCGGTAGATGCGGTGGGAGCGCAGCGTCACCGGGTCGTGCTTGGAATAGAAGAGCGTCGTGTCGTCGTTGGCCCAGGCCAGGTTGCCGGTCACCTCGGGGATCACGTCGGCCAGCAGCTCGCCGCTGCCGAGGTCCTTGAAATAGATCGTGTAGATCCGCCGTCCCACGGTGTCCACGCAATAGGCCGCGACGTCCTGATTGAAGCTGACCTGGAGGCTCACCAGCGAGAAGTAATCGAGGCCCGCCGCGAGCTCGTTGGCGTCGACCATCACCTCCTCGGGGTGGTCGAGCGACTCCCGCTTGCGGCAATGGATGGGGTATTGGCGGCCCTCTTCGAAGCGCGTGTAGTAGAAGTAGTCGTCGAGCTTGTAGGGCACCGACTGGTCGGTCTCCTTGATCCGCGCCTTGATCTCCGCGAACAGCTTCTCCTGGAGCTCCTCGGTGTGGGCGAGCATGGCCTGAGTGTAGGCGTTCTCGGCCTCGAGGTAGGCGATGACCTCGGGGTCGTCGCGATCCTTCAGCCAGTAGTACGGGTCCACGCGGACGTGGCCGTGGTACACGATCTCGTGGGGTCGCCTGGGGGCCTTCGGCGGTTGCGTCACTGGGTCTCCATCGGGGTCACGTCTCCCTCGGTTTCGGCGGCTCATTCTGGGCTCCGGCCGGCATTGGGTCAAGGGGGCGGGTTGGCCAGCGTCCGCCCTTTCCAGCCGCCTCCCCGCCGGCGCCCATGACGCCAGGCCGAGTCGACGGTCATGCCGAGATAGAGGACGCCGGCGAGGGAGAGGGCGAGCGCCCACGCCGGCGAGCGGCGGTAGAGCCGCAGCGTGGGCAGGAACGTCAAGGCCATCAGCAGCCAGGCGGCGCCGCCGAGGACGGCCGCCGCGCCGACGCCATGGAGCGGCCAGCCGAGCGCCAGGAGCGGCGGCCCGAGGTAGATCCACGCCAGGGCCGCGGCCGTCCCCGCCAGCAGCCAGCGCGAACGCCGGAGCTGCGTGTAGGCGGTACGCGCCACCATCCGCCAGACGCCGCCGAGGCCGCCGTAAGGACGCACGCTGCGCTCGCTCTCGGTGAGACCGAGCCAGATTCGTCCCCGCCGCTTGAGCAGACGGGCGAGGGCGCAGTCGTCGATCAAGCTCGCCGCGGATCGCCGCGACGCCGCCGGCCGCCGCCAGCGCCCGAGCGCGCACCAGCATGCAGCCGCCCGCCGCGCCCGCCGTCCGCGCCGCGGGACGGTTGACGCGCCGGAACGGATAGAGCTGCTGGAAGAAGTAGACGAACGCCGGGATCAGCAGCTTCTCCCAAGGCGTGCGTTGCCCGAGCAGCACCATGAGCGACGCCAGATCGAGGCCCTCGGCCTGCGCCTTCGACACCAGCCGCCGCAGATTGGACGGGCTGTGGACGACGTCGGCGTCGGTCAGCAGCAGGAGCTCCGGTTCTCCCGCCGCCCGCACCCCGGACGCCACCGCCCACGGCTTGCCCACCCATCCCGCCGGCAGCTCGCCCGCGGCGACCACCGTCAGCCGCTGGCCGCGCGGATGTCGCGCCGCCGTCTCGCGGGCGATCTCGGCGGTGCCGTCCGCGCTGTGGTCGTCGACGAGGACGATCGCGAACGTCCCCGGGTAGTCCTGATCGAGGAGCGAGCCGACGCTGGCCGCGATCACCTCGGCCTCGTCGCGCGCCGGCACCACGGCCGTCACCGCCGGCCACGCGGCAGGCGCCGGCGCGTCGCCGAGACGCTGGTCGCAGCGCCAGAAGCCGCCGTGGAGCAGGACCAGGTAGAGCCAGGCCATCAGCGATCCGGCGCCGAGCGCCACGAGCACGGAATCGAGCACGGAGCAGAGCATAGCGTCGTTGGGGGCTTACGACCGGCCCCGAGCCTTGCATCGGCCGTTTCGAGGCCTCTACGAGGCGCCGTGCCGGCGTCGCGGCGCGTTTCAAGGTCTCTTCGAAGCGGCCCGCCGGCGGCGCGATCGTCCGAAGAGCCTCTTCGAGACGTCAAGAACGTTCATCGACGCGTTTCAAGCCCTCTACTAGACGCTCGGCCAGCGAATCGACGCGTTTATGAGCGGGAAGGAGAGGAGTCTTCAGCGAGAATCGCTCTTCTCCCGGGTGATCTCTCGACCCCGCATGGATATCGACGGCCTTCCCAGGGAAAGACTCGAGATCTCGCGGGGGAGTCGACGCCTCACCTGGTATCGACGAAGGTCTCCGGCAGGCAATCGATGCCTCACCCGGTATCGACGCGGATCTGAGCGGAGAATCGACGGCTTCCCCGGTCATGTCGAAGAGATTCAGCGTCGAAATCCGTACCTAACCGCCTCGCACGCGAAAGCTTGCGAGGATGCCGCTGTCTTTGAAGGCCAGGAACTTCCAAGCCGATTATAATCAGCACTTTGCATGACCAATAAGGGCGGGACCGTCGCGCGCCGCCCCGCTGCTACCGCCCACGCGGGACGCGTCGGCGCGTCGCCGAGACGTCGCCGCCGGCGATGGCGACGGGGCCAAGGATAGACGACTCCAGAGGGGCCGGTTGTGCGAAGACGTGGGAAAGAAACTATCAGGTGGTGAAAACCACTGGAGCCGCCCATGATCTCTTGGTCGCAGACCTGATACCGCATGATCAGGTAGTCGGCCGCGAGGTCGGGCCTCGACGAGCTCGGGGTGCATGTGCCGCAGCGAGCCAGCCTTCTTGAGCTTGCCGCTGACGAGGGCGTGGACGTCGGCACCGGCCGCATCATCGCTCGTCGCGACCTGGAACCGTTGCTCGCGGCCCATCGTGGGGTAAACTGCCGCTATGAGCAGCCCGATCTCGCGTTCGGTGAACACGGCGTCGGGGGCCGGCGTCGCCGTCGGCCTCGCGCAGGACGGCGAAGCCGTCCCGCCACTGCCGGACGCTCCACGGGCCGGCGTACTCGGCCTCCGAGAACGTCGAGCCGTTCCGGTCGCGGTGGGAGAGGCAGGCTGGTCTAGAACATGCTCGTACCACTTGAGATTCTGGAAATGAAGGTATTTTCAGTACTCCGAAATCTAACCCAGAGAGATAAGGTGCTATCAAAAGAATCAGGGCGAGGATCAGAAGTGTACCGGCGAATGCTTCAGGTAAGTCAAGGGCGTCGACTATGCTCTTCATTTCAGCCTCCATATTCGTGCGCATTGGAAACAGCGATCAGTGTAGTTATGGCCACTCAAGTAGTTCAAGCTCCGTCCGCATCAGCCACTTCTTCACGTCCGTGAGTAACTGTATCATACTTGATTCGACGGCGGCGGTGGCTGTACGCCACTTCATAGAATCGGCCTTAATGCGCATTACCGGATTTTCACGAACCACACGAACAGCGGGCCGGGCCCGGCGTCGGTGCCTCTCTCCCGGGTGAGCAGTTGGTAGCGCAAGGCCAAGGGTGGGCCATCTAGATCAAAGGCGGCGGTCTCGGCCCACAGCTTGACCGGGGCGAAGACGTTGAGCTCGCCCTCGTCGCCGGCGTACTGCTGGGAGATCTTTCCGAGCACCGTTTCACCTTGGACGAGGATAAAGGTCAGGTGAACGAACTGGTCCTCTCCGGGCGCCAGCACCACGCCGGGCTTGATCGAGAGGGAGGTGCCATTCCTGGGCTTCTCACCGGCAAAGGAGACGGAGACGTTCTTCTCGCTGACGATCTCGAGGCTGTTAAGACGGTTGCCCTCACAGGAGACGAGCAGCGAGCGGGACGTTCGCCAGGTCCTGAGCTTGCCCACCACCAGGTCGGCCGGAATCTCGACCTCGGCCCGGATCGGGCATACGACCTCCGCGACGCTCTCGCCGGTGATCGGCACGAAGACGTCGAAGGCGATCTCGCGCACGTCGGCCGGCTGGAGGCGCCGCTTGATCAGACCGTCGGTGATGAGGAGCTGAGTGTCCAGGCGGCCGGCAAGGGTCTTGCCGTCCTTGAGGGTGATCTCCACCGTGCCGTCTGGAAGGGTGCGCAGGTGATCGAGGGCGACGCACGGCACGATGACGTCGCCGGCGTCGGTGGCAAGCTCGAACTCCGCGGGCTCGACGTCGCCAAGGATCTCGGCGCCGTCCGCGGTAGTGAGCAGGGACCTGGCCGGCAGGGGAACGGCCAGCAGCGTGAGGATCGCGAAGAGGACCGCCTGCCTCAAGTCTACGAAGCTCGCCATAATCTCTCCATGCCCGTCCCGTGAGGCCAGTATACCGCGGATCGAGAAGGCGGGCGTGGCCAAGCCGGCGGCACCTATAACCTATTTGATATCAACAGGTTGCAGGATCCTCCGGACCTCCTGGGAGTCCAGATCAACTCACGGGTGGTGAAAACCAAGGGAGCAGCAGGCGGGAATATCCCCGCCGGAATCGACGTTGCCAGATCAGACTCCGTGGTTCAACTGGACTCGACGCAGAGGTCGACCGGATCGGTCCCGACTCGTCAGCGCGAGGAAAACTCCACCGATTACCGCGTCTGAAGGCGGTCGTTTTCGGCGCAACGTTCCTGGACCGTCGTCGAGAGCCGCTTTTCCCGGCAAACCCGCTCATCCCGGGATTGAAGGCGACGGAATCGCACGAAAGCCTCTCGGACCGTCGTCCAGAGACACTTCTACCGTCCGACGCACTTCTCCGGCGTCTGACGAGCTCTCGATCCCTTCTCCTCGCCTTCGGAGGCAGATCGACGCCCACCGGCGACGTCAAGCCCGCTCAGGACGCGGACGACGTCGAGTATCGCCGTCCACCTCGGCTTCCTCCGCCGCTGACGCGGCTTTCTCCACCAGACTCCGTCTCGTACGCGGCTGACGTCGAGTCGCGGCGATCCGCTCGGCGTCTTCAGGGGTCGTTCAGGATCTCTTCCGCGGAGTCGGCCAGCGTAGCCCTTCGGAGCCAACGCCCGAGCTGATCGAGGTCCGTCGTTGCCAGGATCCGTTGCCGCAAGGTCTCGCTCGGGGACAGACCGCGTGCCTCGAGCATCTCCAGGATGGCTTCGGCTCGTCCTACGGCCTTGGCCTCGGCACGCCCTTCGGCTCTGCCCTCGGCACGCCCTTCGGCCCTCTCCTTTCGCCGAGCTTGCTCGATGACGGGATTGCCGCGGGCCAGCAGCCCACGAGCCACCGCGCGCAGAAGTCCGTCCCTCTTCGTAGGGCAGGCTTCGCCTGCCGATTTGCCCGGCCAATGCCGCCGTTCGCCCAGGCAGAGCCTCCCCATAGGGCCCGAAGCGAAGCGAGGAGTCCGCCTCCCCCCTTCTAAGAAGGGGGGCCGGGGGGATTCCCGCGGCGAAGCCGCGGATCGGCAGGCACAGCCTGCCCTACAAGAGCCTGGCACATTCGGGGACGGACTTCTGCGCCGCAGCTCTAGCCTGATCGTCGGTCAAGGCTCGAATCAATGAGCAGTCAGGCTCCCGGACCTGCTCACTCCGCTCGTCGAACCCACCCAAGCTGCTCTACCTTGTGGTAGAGCTGCCGAAGCTGCAGGCTGACGCCAATCGACTCGAGCTCGACGCCGCCGGCCTCCTCGGCGGTCTCGGTGAAGATCCAATGGCCGCCTTCGGGGACGCGGTGGAAGAGCTCGACGTGGCAGCGGTCCTGAGCCACGGAGCGCCTGGCGAAGCTCGCCGCAGAGGTTGGCCACGATCAGGGCGTGGGTCGGGCTGACCCTCGCCATCGCGAACGTCTCGCCGTCGACGTATTCGCTCTTGGCGTCCGCCTGGCGCTCGATCG
>Ga0299906_10000062_pt1 | contig 97084 bp, 91 predicted proteins | sample RVTome_14_FD_200259 | JGI IMG/M metagenome (GOLD analysis project Ga0299906, IMG submission 200259) | Soil microbial communities from uranium-contaminated site in the Upper Colorado River Basin, Wyoming, United States - RVT145D125 (version 2) ...
TGATAGAATCTTTCATGACCTGCCCTCCTTGTTTTTGGCCCTGTATTGGGTGGAACAACTCTCCCAATATAACCCATGTTGACAAGGGGCAGGTCTTTTTTTTTTAACTGTCAACCATTATGTCTAGAAGATGTTGATTTTTTGAATCCTGGATTCCCGATAAAACCATTCGGGAATGACGAACTGGATTTTGCAGGAACCTCTAATACTTCAAAGGCTTCAACCACAGAATGACTTTGACTTGACCCTTGCCCTGATGGACCTTAAACACTTTTTAACAATTTTTACCCACTCGATTACACGAAGACCCAAATTTTATTAATGGGAAAAAACCGTTATTTCCTTACTTTAAAAAAAGGAACCCCTTCCCCCGAAGAGCCGGAAAAGTTTTAACCTACTGAAATATAAGTAAAAACTTTGCCCTTACTTGACAGGTTTCCTGTTTGCGGTAGTCTTAGAATTGCCAAATGTGATTCTTCGGTAAATTTTAAATTTCTTGGTTTTTAGGGTTTATCCATGGACCTAATTCGGTTGAAAATTCCCATTCATTTCCCCGTCCTCTATTTTTTTCTTCTTTCATGTTTCCATTTGTTTTTATTTTCTCCAGTTTTTGCTCAGACCCAAACTGATCCTTTAATCAAACCTTTTTCAGAGGATCTTGATGTAATGGTTTACGAATTTGAAATAAAACCAACCGGCTCTGTTCATCCCGGGGTTCGAAACATCAGGGTAAGTAACGTTGGAACCATAACCCACGAATTAGTTGTTTTTCGTCTCCACCCTGGAAAAACAGTAAATGATTTTCTCTCAAATTTTAAGGCCGGCCGTTCTTTGTCCGCTTCCGGGCGGACAATAGCCAATATGCACCCCCTAAATAAAGGTGAAGTGGGGGTTTTCACTGCAAACTTTGAAACGGGGAATTATATTTTGCTCTGTTTTATGGTAGATACCGAAACGGGAAAACCTCATTTTCTTTTAGGGATGAACCACCAGTTTCTTGTTGATTAGAAGGGTCATTTCCTTTCCTTCAATTCTTCTCTTAAACCTCTCAATTAAACCAAACCTTTCCCCATTAATTTGCTTTTAAAAGTTAAAGTCTTAATTTAAATTATATTTATAACTTCTTAAAAAAAATATTATTTTTAGTTTTGAATAAAATTTTGCGTCTTTTTTAGAAATTCTGCGTCATTTTAAATATAAAGGGAAAAATATTCAACCCTTAAGGGAAAGACAAAATGAAAAAATTAAAAATTGATTTTCTATTCCTGGATTTATCCACTTGTAAAAGGTGTATTGGGACCCATCAAAATCTTGAAGAGGCCCTTAGAAAAATTTCAACCCGAATTAAAAACTCTGGGTATATTCCCTGACGCTCAAAAAAATCCAGGTCAAAAGCTTAAAACAGGCCCGTTTACTGGGGTTTTTAACTTCCCCCACCATACGCGGGGTCAACGGGAAAGATATTGCCCTAGATTTCAAAGAAAACCCCTGCGGTGATTGTAGTCATGTTTGTGGTTGTGAGGGAAATGTAAACTGCAGGGTATGGGTTTACCGGGGAAAAGAATATTCTGAAGCTCCAACCAAAATGATTGTTGAAGCCATCTTAAAAGAGATCAGTGAAAAGAAAGGAAAATCTTTCATAGCTGAAAACAAGGACCGGAGGGGTTCGGAGAGTTTAAAGACGTTTTTTAAAGAGAAAAAGGGTTCCGAATGTTGTCCTATAAAATTTTAAACCCTTTTCCTCATACATCTGCTTCTTCTATCCCTTTCCGGGGAAATTATGCTAAAATGAAAAAACTGATTAGAAGAGGAGGCAGGTTCCTATTCAAACCCTTTTCGGGAACATCCGGGGATTAAAAGCAAGCCAACTGAAAGGGCTCGAGCGGCTTAGGCGTCGTAGAGTTCCTAAGGATCAATTGGTAACCCCTGAATTAGGGCGTTTTCTTGCGGAACTCAGTAGGGATATTGGACGCCAGATCGGTCTTTTGGTCAACCGGGGCGGTGAGGTTGATAAAGTTATTGTCGGAAATGAAAGGGAAATTGTTATTCCTGATCTCTCCGACTACCGGTTGGGAAGAAAACGCCTCAGAGGGGTTCGCTGCCTCCACACCCATCTTAAAAATGAACCCCTCACCAAGGACGATTTAAACGATTTAGCCCTTCTTCGTTTGGATGTAATGGTTGCAATTGGTGTCCAAAAAAATGGGCTTCCCGGAGATATATCCGTGGCCCATCTTCTTCCCCCTAACCCAGAGAATAAGCCCTTTGAAATTTTGGGGCCGATTTCTTTTCACCGCTTTCACCTTGATTTTTTTGCCTTCATTTCCTCCTTAGAGGATGAAATGGAACGGGTTTTAGGGGCCCAAGTCAATTTAAAGGACAGGCGTGAACGTGCGATTTTGGTTTCTGTTTCCATGAAAAATAGATCCGCCCAAGAGGAATCGGTGGAAGAACTAAAAGAGCTAGCCCGATCAGATAATGTCAATGTATTGGAGGTGGTCCTTCAGCGGCCCAAAACCCTAAACCCGAAATATCTAATGGGAAAAGGAAAACTGAACGAACTAATTATTACTGCACTTCAGAAAGGGGCGACGCTCCTCATTTTTGATCAAAATTTAACTCCTGGTCAAGTGAAAGCCATTGGAGAATTAACAGAACTCAAAGTCATTGACCGGACCCAGTTGATTTTAGATATTTTTGCCAGAAGGGCTCACACACGGGACGGAAAGGTCCAGGTAGAATTGGCGCAATTAAAATATTTATTGCCCCGTCTTGCCGAGCGGAGTACCGCCCTTTCAAGGCTTACGGGTGGAATAGGAGGGAGAGGGCCAGGAGAGACCCGGTTGGAGATCGACCGGCGCCGCGTTATGGATAAAATTACTCGCCTTGAAAAAGAACTTAAAACCCTCAGCCATGCCCGCCGGGAGAGAAAAAGCCTAAGGATTGAAAGCGGAATTCCAATTGTTTCCATTGTGGGGTATACCAATGCGGGAAAATCAACCCTATTAAATTCCCTTACTGGAAGCCATATCAAAACCGAAAATTTGCTTTTTGCAACATTGGATACAACCACTAGAAGGTTGCGTTTTCCCCGTGAAAGGGAAATCATCATTACAGATACCGTTGGTTTTATTCAAGAACTCCCACCGGACCTTCTGGGGGCGTTTCGGCCAACCTTGGATGAATTAAAGGATGCCAATTTGTTGATCCATTTGGTTGATGTGAGCCACCCTCATTTTGAGGATCAAATGGTTTCTGTTGAAAATATTTTGTCTGAACTTGAACTGCATTCAATTCCCCGCCTATTGGTTTTCAACAAGGAAGACCAACGGGACCCCGTAGAAGTGAAAAATCTCTGCCTTCAATACGAAGCAATATCTATTTCGGCTTTACACCGGGAATCCCTCCCAAAGGTGACCACGGCGATTGAAGAACATTTTTGGGCCCCCCATTAATCCGATTCCCCGGGAAGATATTCCCCCGCAGGCATTACCCGGTTTGATTAAAAAATACAATTATCAAAATTAAAAAGAAGGGAGTTTGACTGTTGGGATTTGAAATTTATTGGTTAAAGGATTTAAAAAAGAGGGAGATTTATTCAGCTTTTAGAATGGGTAAAGGTTTTTGGCCAAGGATACGATAGGATGAAAAAATTCCTGTTAAAAGGGTTAAACCCATGGTAAAAAGGATTCCCAAAAAAAATCCCCAGATGGAAAAATGCCACTTCATTTCAAGAATAAAATGAACGGTTATCCAACCCACCAATGTTGATAAGGTGACCCCAATGACCCCCGCAATCATTCCCACCAAAACAAATTCAACTGCGAAACCCTGAAGGAGCATGGGCCGGGTTGCACCCAATGTTTTATAGATAGCCGTTTCCCTGATTCGCTGAACCCGGGAGGCGGAAATAGAGTTGGATAAAACCACCAACCCTGCGAAAATGCTGAAACCCGCCATAAAACGGATTACCTGACCCATCCGATCCAGCATGATAGAAACCGTGTCTAAGATATCCCTCAAGTTAATGGTACTGATATTTGGAAAGTGTCTCACCATTTGGTTCTGGAGGGCCGTTTCCCCCTCCCGGGGAAGGCGGGCTGTAGCAATATAATTTAAGGGAACACCATCTAAGGACCCAGGGGAAAAGATCATATAAAAATTCGTCGTCATGCTTCCCCAATCCTCCTCGCGGATACTGGAAACCGTTGCAGGAACTTGCACCCCTTGAATATCAAAAACGATTTTTGAACCAACATCCATGTTTAAACCTTCCGCGGCCTCCTTTTCCACGGAAATAAGGGGCGATTCCATTAATTCCTTTTGGGTCCACCATTCACCCTTTTCGATGGTGTTGTGTTTGGGTAGATCCTGTTTAAAGGTAACCACGTATTCACGGGAATAATACCAGTTGCTTGAGGGTTCCACTTTAATTTCTTCAATGGATGTGCCATTGATTGAATGGACCCTGGCCCTTACAATGGGTGTAAGCTCGGAAGCGGTGATGGAGGTCTCTTTAGATAGAATAGATTCCACCCCCTGTGTTTGGTCCCTTTGGATATCAATAAAGAAGAGGCTGGGTGCATCTGATGGAAGGTTCTCACGAATTTCATTCGTCAAACTGAACTGCACAAAATAAATGGCCAAAATTATAGTAACCCCAAGCCCAATTGAAAAAATAACTGTGTGGGTCTGATTTCCGGGGCGACTTAGGTTGCTTAACCCATAGCGAATTGGCATGGAATGTGGTCGAAGTGAGGTGCGGATCAGTTTTAAAAGCCCCCCGCTTGCCAAACGAAGAATCAAAAAGCAAACCACTAAAGTGGAAAATAACAAGAAACCCAATTTGACTGAACCAGCTTGCCATATTGCCAAAATGGCCAGGCCTATGAGAAAAAAGGACGCAGAGCCCCATCCGACCCAGCCCATCTTAAGTTCTTTCGGTTCTTCGATTTCACGTCTAAAAAGTTTGAAGGGTGGGATTTTTTGAATTCCCAATAAAGGCAAGAGGGTAAATAAGAGAGTGGTTAATAGCCCCATTCCCATTCCCTTAAAAGCCGATGAAGGAAGCAGTGTAAACCTTAACTGGGTTTCCATTACCTTTTCTAGGATAGATTTTAGAAATTCAGAAATTCCATAACCGATTGCAATCCCAAGAAGGCTGCCCCCAATCCCTAACATCAGCACCTGGAAAAAATAAATCTGTAAGGTGAGATTGGATGTTCCCCCTAAACATTTTAAAATAGCAATGGTGTCTATTTTTTGCTTTAGGAAGACGCGGATACCATTCGCAACCCCGATTCCCCCAACCATTAATGTGATTAAACCAATCATTCCTAAATAAATTCCAAGGCGTTTTATGAAACGCCCAATGGAGGGTTGGGTTTCCTGGAAGGTACGAACCGTTTCCCCCTCATTTAAAATGACTTTTATTTGATCTTTGACCGGTTCCAGTTCCAAAAAGGAAGGGATTTTAATCCGGAAACGGTAACGGACCCGGCTGCCGGGTTGGATGAGCTCGGTTTGTTCAAGCCCTTTTTGTGTCATTAAAACCCGGGGACCAAAACTGAAGGTACCCGCCACGCGGTCCGGTTCCTTTAAAAGTACTCCCCCAATGGTAAACAGGTTCTGGCCTATTTTCACTTCATCTCCTGGAGAGAGTTCCAGGCGGGAAAGGAGTGCTTTCTGGATCAATAAGGCATTTTGGGGTAGAGAAAGATTTTCCTTTAATGAATTTAAAGGGGGTTCGGTTTCCAACCTCCCATAAAATGGATAGGTTGAATCAACGGCTTTTAACTCCACCAATTGTGAAATCCCGTTTTTCGGGTTTAAGGACATTGCCGTTAGTTCGGTTACCCTTCCGATATGGATTCCAGGGGCTATTTCTTGAATTTCCTTTAGCTGTTTATCGGAAAGAGGGTGGTTGTTGGTTCTAATTTCCAAATCAGCGGCCAAAAGATTTCGGGCTTCTCCCTGAAGTGTTGTTGCGAGGTTGGATGAAACATTATTTACTCCGACCAAAGAACCGACACCGATTGCAATGCAAAAAAGAAAAAAGAAAAAAAGGCGACCCTCACCCCTAAATTCCCTAAAAACCATTTTCCATACAAAAGAATTCATATATTTTGGCGATTCCCTCCTTAAATCTGCCGATCCGTCACCAATTTGCCATCTTTTAGGGTGACCACCCTTTTTGCCTTCCCAGCAAGAACGGGGTCATGTGTGGCCAAAAGAAGGGTGGTTCCAAAATCACGATGAAGTTGAACCAATTGGTCAATCACCAAATTCCCAGTGGATGAATCCAAGTTTCCAGTAGGCTCATCGGCTAAAAGGATTAAGGGACGGTTGGCAAAAGCCCTGGCCACGGCCACCCGTTGTTGTTCTCCTCCAGAGAGTTGCCCGGGATAATGATCCATTCTCTCTTTTAATCCAACAACCTCTAAAAGGTTTTTTCCTCTTTCAGCGGCATCAAGGTTTTTGCTCATTTCCAGAGGGACCATTACGTTTTCAAGTGCGGTTAAGGTGGGAATAAGATGGAAAGATTGGAAAATGATCCCCACCTGATCTCTTCGGAACAGTGCGAGATCATCCTCGTTTAAATCTTCCAGGGATTGGCCATTGATGGTTATTGTTCCCGAATGGGGTTTATCCAGTCCCGCGATCATTCCAAGTAGCGTTGATTTTCCGCTACCCGAGGGGCCCACAATGGCAACCACCTCCCCGGAATTCACCTCTAATGAAATATCGGATAAGACGGTTATATTTTTTCCCCCGGAACGATAATTTACGAAAAGATCCTTAACTTTAATCATAAAAATAGAGCTCTTGAAAGGTTTTAAAAAAGTATTATACACTATGACAAAAAGGATCAACAATGAAAGACCGCTTCAGGATAACTCAAACCTTAATATTTTTTTGTAGTCTCCTTTTTCTTTGGGGTTTAACAGGCTGTGATCAAAAAAAGGATTCTCTTCCCGCTGTGGAAGAACATGAAGCCCTTTTTTTGGTAAAACCCCAGGAAAACCCCAAAACTGAAAAAAAAGTTCGCACGCTGGTGGCCTTTGGAAACAGCCTTACCGCGGGGTTGGGGGTGGAGTCCGCACAAAATTATCCTTCCATTTTACAGGAAAAACTGAATCAAAGTGGGTATTCCTACCGTGTGGTCAATGCGGGTGTTAGCGGAGATACCACTTCCGGTGGATTGAGGCGTGTGGATTGGGTTCTTAGAAATAACCCCGAAATTGTCATTCTGGAATTGGGAGCCAACGATGGACTCCGCGGGTTTCAACTTTCTCTGACCTACCAAAATTTAGGGAGTATAATTGATAAGTTTCAAAAGGCGGGTGTAACCGTTGTCCTTGCGGGAATGAAACTCCCCCGAAATTACGGTATACAATACACAAGGGGGTTTGAAAAAATGTACCAGGACCTTTCTGAAAATTACAACCTCTCTCTAATTCCATTTTTTTTGGAGGGGGTGGTTTTAGAACCTGATCTAACCCAAACCGATGGCCTTCACCCAACGGAAAAAGGATATCAAAAAGTGGTTGAAAATATCTGGCCGGTTTTAATCCCTTACTTGGCCAAAAGGTAGGTTATTCCTCTTTGGTTTTTATAATCTGAAAAAATGCCCGGTCTTCCCTTAGAATTCTTAAGAGAACATTCTCTCCCTTTTTTGTGGAATCCATGGCACGGTAAAAGTCATCGGAGTTTTCAATCATAGTGCGGTTGACTTCCCGGACAAGATCTCCCTCTTTTAAACCCCCTTTATCGGCAGGACTGTCGGGCTCAATTTGTGTGATTAAAGCCCCCTTGCTTTCTTTAAGTTTGAATTTTTCTGCTAAATCTTTGGTCAGATCCTGAACATTAATCCCAATGTCTTTTTCCGGTTTTGGGGGAATGGCTGCTAAGGTGGCCTGGTCTTTTCGTTCAATCAATGTGGCCTTTAAAACTTCCTTTTTTTGATCCCGTATTACCTCAATTTCAATTTTTTCACCAGGGGCGATTCCAGCAATCATCCTTGAGAGACTACTGGGAGTATTGACGACTTTTCCATTTATCCCGATAATAATATCACCGGGTTTTACTCCCGCTTGAAAAGCAGGGTCCCCGTCAAATACTTCATTGACCAAGACCCCTTCACTTTCTTCTACCCCAAAATTTGAGGCCAATTCTTCCGTCAATGGCTGAATCCCAATTCCCAACCATCCCCGAATCACTTTTCCGCTTTCCTTCAATTGAGTGGAAATCTTTTTAGCCATATTAGAGGGGATGGCAAAACCAATTCCTTGTGCAAAGTTGATGATTGCGGTATTGATTCCAATGACCTCTCCCTTAAGATTGAAAAGTGGTCCCCCACTGTTCCCTGGGTTAATGGAGGCGTCAGTCTGTATGAAATTTTCATACCGGGCCAAATTGACTCCTTCCCGTCCGATGCCACTGATCACCCCAATGGTAACGGTTCGATCTAAACCAAAAGGATTTCCTACTGCCATGGCCCATTGGCCAACCTTGATTTGGTCGGAATTTCCCACTGGGGCATAGGCAAGGGGTTCATTGGCTTGGATTTTTATCAACGCAAGGTCAGTATCGGGATCTTTACCAACGACGGTTCCCACAAATTTACTCCGGTTAGAAAGCCGGACCTCCACCTCCATGGCTTCGCCCACTACATGGTTGTTGGTAATAATATATCCCTCCTGATCGATGATCACTCCTGATCCGCTGCCGGATGGGGGAGCGTTAGGGGTTTTCCGGTTTTGGGAAGAAGAACCCCCCTCCTTGGGAGAAATGTTCACTACCGTTGGTTTCACACGTTCGGCAATATCCACAAAAACGCTTTGGATTTTTTCCAAAAGTTCCAGCCCTTCTGTTTTTTTCTTTCCAAAAGCCTCATTGGAATTAACCAGTAAAACCATCAAAGAGCAGATTCCTAGAAGGAAAAAAGTTTTTAATTTGATTTCTTTTAATTGATTCATCCTCTATTTCTCCCTTGGTTTAACCACCAAAAAAAGGCCCCTATTTTCTCGTATGATTCGAAAGAGAAGGTCTTCCTCTTTTTTTACTTTTTTTAAAATTTGATTAAATTCCTTTGGAGAACCTACCTTTTCCCGATTAATCTCTTGGATGACGTCCCCTTGCTTTAAACCACCTTCTGCAGCGGGGCTATCAGGATCGATTTCAGTGATCAAAACTCCCGACTTAGCATCCACACCGAATTTTTCTGAAAGGGCTTTGGTTAATTCTTGTATATGAATGCCATTGGGCCCCTTTTCCAGGGAAGGGTTGGAGGCGGGGACCACCCCGTCTTTTCTTTCCCCAAGAACCACGGATAGGATTTTATGTTTTTGGTTGCGGATGACATCAATCTTAATTTTTTCGCCCGGCATAACTCCTGCAATGATTCTAGCGAGGGTTCGTGGGGTAGTGACCTTTTTTTCTCCGATTTTGGTTATAATATCCCCCGCTTGAATTCCCCCTCTCTCGGCAGGATCTCCTTCGAATATCTCATTCACCAATACCCCTTCCGTTTCATCAGCTCCAAATTTACTTGAAAGTTCCTCGGTAAGAGGTTGAATACCAACCCCCAGCCATCCTCGTGCGACCTTTCCCGTGGTTCTCAGTTGCCGGACAATATTTTCCGTCATATTGGAGGGAATGGCAAAACCAATTCCCTGGGCAAAGTTGATGATAGCCGTATTAATGCCGACCACCTCCCCCTGTATATTGAAGAGGGGACCCCCACTGTTTCCGGGGTTGATGGATGCGTCGGTTTGAATAAAATTTTCAAATCGGGTGAGGTTTACTTGCTCTCGCCCCAATCCGCTGATTATGCCAACGGTAACGGTTCGGTCAAGGCCGAAAGGGTTACCCACGGCAATGACCCACTGGCCAACTTTAAGTTTGTCGGAGTTTCCTAAAGGAACGAACGGGAAATTGTGATTTCCAGAAATTTTTACAACGGCAATGTCTGTATCGGTATCCCTTCCAATTACCTTTCCGGTAAACCTACTTCGATCGGATAATCCTACGCTCACCGAAGTAGCATCTCCCACCACATGTTTATTAGTGACGATAAATCCGGATGGGTCGATGATGACCCCCGATCCACTTCCTGGGGCATCCGGATGCCTCCTGGGGGATTGGGAAAGAGATTCCGGTCCATCGGTTAAAGGGGAAATATTGACCACCGCTGGAGTAACGGTATCGGCAATTTCCGTAAAAACATTCTCAATTTGCCCCAAAAGCACGGTCCCGCTTTGATCTGCATATGAAAGAGTCGGAAAAGGAAAGAAAGTAAAACCAAAAAAAAGGAGAGGTAAAAATACATTTCTCACTTTGGCTTTGAAGTAGGGGAATTTATTATGGGTCATGGGATTCTTTTCTCCTTAATTTTTAAGGGAAAAAGCAAAGTTAATTTAATCATATCACCCAATTGCGAGGAAAGCAACTCTCATGCCTATCGGTTCTAAAGATGATGAATGGCGTGAGGAGGGCGTCTACCTTTAAAGAAAGCCTTTAGGTTTTCCAAAACCAACATACCCATCCGAATTCGGGTTTCCACAGTTCCGCTTCCCAAATGTGGAAGAAGAAGCGTATTGGGGGTATTCCTTAGCCCTCTAGAAAGCTTCGGTTCTTTTTCAAATACATCCAAGCCTGCCCCTGCAATGGTTTTCCTTTTTAGGGCAGTAACTAGGGCTTTCTCATCTATGATGGGACCCCGTGCGGTATTAATTAGGATGGCGGTTGGCTTCATTAGACCCAATTCTTTTTTTCCTATCCAATGATAAGTTTCAATTGTGAGTGGGGTGTGAAGGCTTATGAAATCGGATTTTTTTAAAAGGATTGGAAGGGACACCCATTGGGCCTTTAAACTTTTTTCCATTTTTTGAGTGAGTCTGGATCGGTTGTGATAAAAAATTTTCATCCCAAAACCAAGGCCCCTCCGGGCAACCCCTTGTCCAATTCTTCCCATTCCGATTATTCCCAGGGTCTTCCCGTAAATTTCCTGGCCCAATAAAAGGGTGGGAGCCCACCCTTTCCATTTCCCTTTTCTAACCAGTTGATCTCCTTCAACGATCCTCCGGGCCACACCTAAAAGAAGAGACCAGGTTAAATCACACGTTGCTTCCGTCAATACACCCGGGGTATTGGTCACCATTATAGACCGTTTTTTGGCCTCGGAAAGATCAATGTTGTTGTAGCCCACCGCGTAATTTGAAATAATTTGAAGGGAAGGGGATTTTTGAAGGACTTCTGGATCAAAGGTGTCCGAAAGCATGGAAATAACTCCATCCATTCCTTTTAACCTATGAATTAATTCGGGTTTTGCTAGGGGTTTGGGTTTATCATATGAATTTATGGAAAAATGCTTTTTTAGTGCAACCATGACCGTTTTGGGGAGCCGACTGGTGACCAGTACCTTCGGTTTTTTCATTTCTACCTCGGATAATAGGGTTAGGGTTTGAAAAGTGAGTATGGTAATTCATGGATTTAATTCTTTCAAGAAAATTAAGATGATCCCTTGATTTTTAGTAAGGCTTTCCAGAGAATGGCATATATCTTTTTCCGGGGAAAAAGGGGTTATGGTAAAAATTAGGTTTTTGATATGGGGTGCATTGGTTTTTGGTTTATTATTCTGGGTTGGAATATATGGTTTTAATAAAACCAATAGGGCCGATACCCCCTCTTCAGGAAAACAAGTTTTTCGAATGGCCATTTCCTCCGAACCCCCCACTTTGGATTGGTCTTTGGCTACGGATAATGTTTCTATCCGTATTATTGAAAATCTCATGGACGGCTTGACCGAATTTGATGCAGATCTTAAACCGATTCCCGCTGTTGCTGAAGGATGGTTGATATCAGAGGATGGCCGGCGTTATACCTTCTCATTACGGGAAAATGTTTATTGGAGCGATTGGAAACCTGTGACCGCTTATGATTTTGAATATTCCTGGAAAAGACTGCTGGATCCAAAAACCGCCGCTGAATACGCCTATTTTCTTTTCGATGTGGTGAATGGTGCTGAATACAATTCGGGAGAAATTAAAGATCCAGAAAAGGTGGGAATAAAAGCCTTGGATGAGCGAACCCTCCAAGTGGATCTTCGCCAACCGATCGTTTTCTTTCCCAGCATAACCACATTCACCGCCACTTTTCCTCATCGAAAAGATATCCATGATCGGTTTGGGGATCACTGGACCGACCCTAAAAACATGGTAGTTAATGGGCCATTTAAATTAAAGAAATGGGATCATGAATATAAAGTTATCCTTGAGCCTAATGACCGTTACTATGATCAGAAACCTACACTTGAAGAGGTTACTTTTTTTGTAATTGGAGAAAGTACAACGGCCCTTACACTTTATGAAACCGGGGACCTTGATTTGGTTCAGTTACCTCCCATTGCTATTTCCCATTATAAGGATTCTCCAGAGTATTTGAACTTTCCTTTTTTACGAGGTTACTACTACGGTTTTAATGTGACTCTCCCTCCATTTAATGATCCAAGAGTTCGGAAGGCTTTTTCCATGGCTATTGATCGAAACGAGGTTCCAAAAATTTTAAAAGGAGGAGAAATTCCCACCAGTTCTTGGATTCCAAAAGGGATGCCAGGTTTTAATCCGAATATTGGCCTTTCTTTTAACCCGGAGGAGGCCCGAAAATTACTGTCGGAAGCAGGATTTCCCGGTGGAAAAGGTTTCCAAAAAATTACCGCGGTGTTTAATACCAATCCAGAAAACAATTTAATTGCAGAGAACCTCCAGGCTCAGTGGGAGCGAAATTTAGGGGTTAAAGTCGTTTTGGATAATCAGGAATGGAAGGTTTACCTAAAGCGGCTTACAACCGATACCCCGGCCTTGTTTCGTTTGGGTTGGGGGGCGGATTACCCGGACCCCGATAACTTTATGAACCTGTTTACCTCCACCAGCGGAAATAACAATACCCATTGGAAGAATGAGCGGTATGATCAATTGATTCAAAAAGCCGCTTTGGAGAGGGACCCTCAAAAACGCCAGGGTTTATACGATGAGGCACAACGTATTTTAACGGAAGAAGACGTTCCCATAATGCCTCTTTTTATTGCTGCGCAAAATATTTTGATTAAACCGTACCTGAAGGGTTTGGAAATCAATGCCATGGACCTTCTTTTCCTCAAAACCGTTTCGGTTGAATAGATTTACCCATCAGAAAAGATGTCAACCGCGTATACTCCTGAAATGACAGAAAGGAGTGATAAGCCATTTAAACGGTATTAGCGGGTTTTGCGGTAAGTTTAAGGGCAAGAAAATAAAGAAGAGCAATGAGAAGAATCAGACCGACAAACCAAAGAGCACGCTCCTTTAACACATGAACCATTTCGGCTGGGTCATTTAACAAATTAGGCTGATCTCCAATAACTTTGGCCCCAAACCAAGCCAATATCCAACACCAGATTGCGGACCCGAGGATGGTCATTGCGGAATAAATCTTAAAATTCATCCTTACGATACCGGCTGGAATACCGATAAGGTGTCTTATAACGGGGATGAGCCGTGCAAAAAAAACACCCCCGGCTTCATAACGCTCTAACCAACGTTCTGCCCTAAGAAGTTTTGTTTCGGGAATCCAAAAATACTTTCCATATCGAAGCACAATTGGCCGCCCCGCCCAGCGGGCTACCCAGTAGGTAACCGCTGCTCCGATATAGCTCCCTACGGTTCCCGCTACAACCACCCCCCAAAAGTTATAACGGCCCTGCGCGGCCCAGTAGGCGGCAGGGGGGATCACCAGTTCGCTCGGGACCGGGAAGATGGAGCTTTCCATGGCCATGAGGATGATGATCCCCGTATACCCCCAGTCATGGACCCACTGAAACCAAAGGGTGATCATCCAATGCATCTGAAAAATTTCTCCAAAAAAATTATATCAGGACAAATTAAAATTTGAGTATAACAGATAAGGCCGGAATTCAAAATGAATTTTGGATAAGCCGTTTTCAATGTGTTAGAATTAAATGGGTTTTCGAGTATTATTCCATCTCCCCTTAGTCTAAAGGGAACTTTCTTTGGGTTCGACGGTCTAATGGTCCAGGAGGAAAAAAATGATTGGGAGTGGGTCCAGAGGGTACAAAATGGGGAGACCGAGGCCTTTGAGGCACTGGTCATCCGGTATGGGCATCGGATTTTCAATTTATTGTACCGTTGGTTAGGAAATTATGATGAAGCATCGGAGGTGGCCCAAGAGGTTTTTCTATCCGCTTTCCGCGCCATCAAACAGTTCCGGGGGGATTCAAGCTTTTCAACATGGATTTACAGAATTTCCATAAACCAGGCAAAAAACCGGAAAAAAAAACTAAAACCAGATTGGCAAAGGATCGCTTTGGCCCATGGAGGTCCAGAGGAGGGGGGCTTAGAAATTTCCTCTTCCGAGTTAGACCCTTCTCAAGCTTATGAGCAGAAAGAAGTCCAAAAACGGGTTCAGGAAGGAATCAACCATCTTTCCCAAGAGGAAGCCCTTTTGATTCTCCTTCATGATTTTCAGGAAGTTCCCTATGAGGGAATGGCTGAAATTTTAGACCTTCCTTTGGGAACAGTAAAGTCGCGGCTTCACCGGGCCCGGCAATCATTAAAGAAATGGTTGACCCCCTATTTTTCATCAGGCAGGAACAAAACATGAAATGTGATGAAATACAAAACAGCCTTTCAGATTTTTTCGAGGGTTCCCTGAATTCGGAAAAGGTTAATGAAATTCAAACCCATTTATCCGCATGTTCCCGTTGTCAGGGGGAGGCTGAAATATTGACACAAACCCGTAAAGCGGTCAAAAATCTGCCTCCAATCCAACCCCCTCCGGGTTTTTCTCAAAGAGTCATGGGCCGAATTCGGGAAGATGGGGAAAATAGGAAAGAAAGTCCCTTCTGGAGACGCAATTATCCAGCGATAAAGGTCATTGCAACAGTTAATGCGGTGGCGTTAATTGGAATTATAGGCCTTACGCTCCTTTTGAAAAGGGGAGAGGTCCCTCAGGATATGCAAATTGCCAGGGCCCCTTCCGTAGAGAAACAGACGGAAGCCCGAGAGGATGTTGCCTTGCTTGAACAGAAGAGGAAAGGGCTTTCCGAATCTTTAAAATCCCCCAAAGAAGAGGAACCTAAAGTAAAAGGTGAGGTTTTAGGTTTAAATAAAAAAATGGATCCATATGCTGGACCAACGATCGATTTTGCCCAGGAATCTCCCATACAGCAAAGGCAAATGGAAGCAAGCACTGAGGGGAGTGTTGGGGACACTGGGCCAAAGGAATTCGATAATATGAATTCTAGGGTTGGGATAACGCTTACCCCTGACCCTAGTTTGATTGAAAAAAAGATCTTTTCCCAAGAACTGGATGATTTAATCAAGAAGGTAGGGGGAGGTCGATCAAGGTTACTGGTCCATTTTGATAAAAAAGAAGATTCTCAAACTGATTCACAGGTATTTATGCTTCGTATTCCTAAGGATCAGGTGGATCGGTTTAAAAACGGTTTAAATTCTCTTGGGACGGTGGTCAATGGCCAGGTTTTTTCCCCGTCCAAAGAAAGCCCACAAAAAACCATTGCCGGTTTGAAAAAGCCTTCTGGTTCTCCTCAACCCATTCCAACTTCTCCATCCAATGAAGATTTGGAGGGTTCAAGATCAGATTCACCTGTTGTCCAGATTAAACTCACCATTCTTTATCCAAAAAACTAAAAAAAAATAATAATTTAGCTTCTATCTGAATTTTCCTAAAAAAAATGGAACTATTTTAGGTCTCCCTTGTCTAAAGGGTTAGTTAAAAAAAGAAAGGACCTAAAATGGCGCTTAAACCTTCAACCTATAGACCTTTAGATCCCCGTGTATACCAAATCTCAACCCTTACAGGGCTCCTCATTTACGGAATCGGGTGGCTTGATTTTGACATTGAAACAATTAGTCTTTTAATCTTTCCCATCACGGCTCTTATATCCCAATTTCTTTTTACTTGCATTTGGAGACTTCCTAAATTTGACCCGAAAAGTGCTCTTATTTCCGGGCTCTCTCTTTGCCTTCTTCTCCGGACCAACCAGGATTTCACCGCCATTTTCATTGCCATAGTAACAATCGGGAGCAAATTTATCTTTCGATGGAAGGGAAAACATCTCTTTAACCCAACCAATTTTGGAATTGCTGTGTGCATCCTTTTGACTGGAGATGCGTGGGTGTCCCCTGGGCAGTGGGGAAGCCTGGCTTTTTTTGGGTTTTTAATGGCTTGTTTGGGAGGGTTAGTGGTTAATCGGTCGTCAAGAAGTGATGTCACCTATGCCTTCCTAGTTTTCTACCTGGCCATTGTTTTTGGAAGAGCCATTTGGTTAGGGCAGCCTTTTTCAATTCCACTTCACATTCTCCAAAATGGAGCATTTCTCCTTTTCACTTTTTTTATGATTTCAGACCCTAAAACCACACCAAATTCCAGGGCAGGGCGAATTCTATTTGCCCTTTTAGTAGCGATCGGTGCGGGAGTTGTCCATTTTATATTATTCCGACCCAACGGACTCATATGGTCTCTTGCAATTTTTTCATTGACCACCCCATTCATCGATCGGTGGTTCCCCGGAGGAGCATTTCAATGGAAGAGATTTGTTCCAGGGAAAGAGATACAAAATGTAAGGGAACTGGGAAAAAACGTTACGGAATTTTTGCGAACCCATTCACCCCCACCTTCCCTCCCCAGTCAAAGGGGGAGGGATTAAGGGAGAGGGAAAGAGTCTTTTTTGGAGAAAATCATTAATTAAAAGGAGGTTTATTATGAACATTAAAAACATTTTTGGTGTAACCCTGTTTTTGGGAACAATAATTTTCCCCCAAATTGCTTCTTCTTTTTGCGGGTTTTATGTAGCCAAGGCCGACACAAAACTCTTTAACAAGGCCTCGCAGGTGGTATTGGCTCGCCATGATGATAAAACCGTCATTACAATGAGTAATGATTTTAAAGGTGATCCGAAGGAATTTGCAATGGTGATTCCGGTTCCCACCCTTTTGGGAAGAGATCAAATCCATGTGGGGGACAGGGCCCTCCTAGATCATCTTGATGCTTATTCCTCTCCTAGGCTTGTGGAATATTTTGATGGGAATCCATGCCGTGTTTATCAAATGGATGAAAGTGAATTGAAATCTCTTCCTTCTGGTGCTTTAAAGTTTAAAAGGGAAAGAGCCCATAGCTTGGGAGTAACTATTGAAGCACACTATACGGTTGGCGAATACGACATTCTGATTCTTTCGGCTAAACAAAGCAACGGCCTAGAAAGTTGGCTCCGAGAAAACGGATACCAAGTTCCTCAACGGGCTAAAAAGGTTCTAAATAGTTATATCAAGCAAGGGATGAAGTTTTTTGTGGCAAAGGTCGACCTTGAAGAGAAAACCAAGTTGGGATTTTCCTCCTTAAGGCCCCTTCAAGTGGCCTATGAATCCCCCAAATTTATGCTTCCCATTCGGCTGGGAATGGTTAACGCGGATGGTCCTCAGGAAATTTTTATCTACACCTTGACACGAAAGGGAAGGGTGGAGACCACCAACTACCGTACGGTGAAACTACCCACAGGAATAGACCTTCCTTTATACCTCAAGGAGGAGAAACATTTCGGTCGTTTTTACGAGGATATGTTTTCTCACCAAGCAAAGAAGGAAGATATGCGGGTCTTATTTGAGGAGTATGCGTGGGATATGAACTGGTGCGATCCCTGCGCTGCGGATCCCCTTTCGAGGAATGAGTTACGGAAATTGGGTGTCTACTGGCTTAATGATGGACCCTCGAAAAAAGGCTTAAGAAAAGTCATCCCTGGACTTTCCCAAGGGGGACCCCAAGAGGTATTTCTAACCCGTTTGCATGTCCGGTATGACGCGGCCCATTTTCCAGAGGACCTGGTTTTCCAGGAAACCTCCGATCAGCGGAATTTTCAAACCCGGTATGTTCTTCGTCACCCTTGGAAAAAAGAAGATGAGTGTACGGAGGTTGCGTCTTACCGGAGAAATCTAAGGGAAAGGCAGGAAAAAGAGGCCCAGACACTGGCTTCTCTAACCGGTTGGGACATCGATCAGATTCGAGATAAAATGAACATTGAAAATATTGTGGAGGACAAAAAATGGTACCAGTGGATTTGGGATTGACGAGGTTAAAATGAATCAAAACTTGTTAAAGGTTCTCCCGAGGTGAAACCAGAAGAGTCCATTTGTTGGATCATTTTTTGATATACCTTTGAAAAGGGGTAATTGTAAATACGGGTTGGTGGAACCCACAGCCACTGACCCCTCTTTTTTTTATCCCGAAAGAGGCAAAGAAAAGGGTGATAGTGTCCCTTGAAATGGGTGTAGGTATGGGAAACAGGTTTCATCCCATTTTGGACCTCCACATCAAATCCCATTTTTTTATTCAACTCCTTGGTTAGATTCCCGTTGGTTTCCGGAGGGCAATCCAATTCAAAGGTTGGAAATTCCCATAAACCTCCCAATAAACCCTGGTGGGGCCGTTGTTGAATTAAAATTTTTCCTTCGTCTTTAACGATACCTACCAAAAAATAACGGTGGGGAACTGGTTTTTTCTTGATTGAAACAGGGATGAGGTTTTCCTCTCCGTTTGCTTTTGCAAGGCAACACCTCTCAATGGGGCAGAGGTGACACTGGGGATTTTTCGGGGTGCAAACCGTAGCTCCCAAATCCATCAGGGCCTGGTTAAAATCCGAGACTCTCTTCAGAGGAAGCAGTTGCTCAGAGTAAACCCAGAGTTTTTGAATGACATGGGGATCCTTTGGACTCTCTTTAACCGCAAAAAGACGGGACAAAACCCTCTTTACGTTTCCATCTAGTATAGGTTCCCGTTGGTTATAGGCAAGACTTAATATGGCCCCTGCCGTGGATCGTCCAATTCCAGGAAGGCTCTCCAATTCTCTCCGGCAGGTAGGAATGTGTCCCTTAAAATTCTTTTGGACTAAACGGGCGGCTTGGTGAAGGTTCCTTCCTCGGGAATAGTAGCCCAAGCCCTCCCAAAGTTTTAAAACCCTGGAAATCTTTGAGCGGCCCAAAGTGTAAAGGGTGGGGAAAGTTTTCAGGAAATTAGTGTAGTAGGGAATGACCGTAGTAACCTGAGTCTGTTGAAGCATGACTTCCGAAAGCCAAATATGGTAGGGGTTTTTGGTCTTTCTCCAAGGCAAATTTCTTCCTTGGTTATCATACCAATGAAGAAGACAGAGACGAAGGTAGGATCGGTGCCGTGTTTTCATAATCGGTAATCTATACCATAACCCTTTGTTGAAATAAACCTCTTGGTGCATTATAGTACACCCCCATGAGCCTTCTCATCCTCCGCAGAATCCTTTGGGGCGTTCCGGTATTATGGGTGGTTGCTACCCTTACGTTTCTAATCATGCATTGGGTGCCCGGGGGACCCTTTGACCAGGAAAAAAAACTTCCACCCGAAATCCTAGCCAACATAGAAGCCAAATACCACCTGGATCAACCCTTTGGTACCCAATACCTCCTTTATATGAAAAACCTCATTTACGGTGACCTTGGTCCTTCTTACAAATATACCGGTCGGAGTGTTAATGATATTATAAAAGACTCTTTCCCCGTTTCCCTTCAGTTGGGTTTAATCGCCTTAGGTTTTTCCATTCTTGCAGGGCTTTCTTCGGGAATTCTTTCTGCCGTGTTTTTTAATTCATGGATCGATCGCGCAGGAATGTTCTTTGCAACCATTGGAATTTCGTTTCCCAGTTTTGTTTTGGCAGCTTTTTTAATCTTTATTTTCTCAAATGTATTTCATTTTTTTCCTCCCGCCCTTTGGGAAGGGTGGCGTTATACCGTTCTACCGGGAATGGCCCTGGGAGCTGGACCAGCTGCTTACCTTGCACGACTAACCCGTTCCAGCGTTTTAGAGGTGATGAAAAAAGAGTATGTTACTACTGCGAGGGCAAAAGGTTTGGGGGAATTTACGATTTTGTTTAAACATATTTTGAAAAATTCAATGTCTCCCATCGTGACCATTTTAGGTCCCTTAACCGCGGCTTTGGTTACTGGATCTTTCGTCATCGAATTTATTTTTTCGGTCCCAGGGATGGGAAAGTTTTTTGTAACGGCAGTAACCAACCGGGACTATCCCCTGATCATGGGGGTGACGCTGGTCTATTCCTTACTGATTGTTTTGGCCAATCTAATCGTTGACCTTTTTTATACCTATTTGGATCCGAGGACCAGAGTTGACTGAAATCAGCGCCCCTTTACACCCTTGGCAACTTTCGGACTCACCTTGGCATGGGTTTTATGCAAGGTTTCGAAAAAATAAAGCCGCATGTGTGAGTTTTACGTTTCTGTTTCTTTTGGTGGGATTGGCTTTTTTCGCTTCCATCCTGGCTCCCTATTCCTTCGAGGAACAGGACGTTTCTGCCACATTGCAACCCCCCAGTTTCGAGCATTGGATGGGGACGGATCGTCTGGGGAGGGATCTATTCTCCAGGACTCTTTTTGGTACCCGTGTTTCCATGACCGTCGGGATCGTCACGGCTCTTTCTGCGTTGATCATTGGATCACTTTACGGTGCTGTTTCGGGGTATATTGGGGGCCGGACCGATCAAATCATGATGAGGGGGGTTGACGTTGTTTATGCGCTTCCTGACCTCCTTTTGATTATTCTCCTCAACATGGTTATCGGGAGAGGAATTTTAGGTATTCTCATTGCTTTGAGTTTAGTTAGTTGGGTGACGGTTGCTCGATTGGTGCGCGGGGAGGTCTTAAGACTCCGGGAACAGACCTATGTTGAAGCAGCAGTGGCTTTAGGTGCAAATCATACCTGGATTCTTCTTCGCCATCTTTTGCCCAATACTTTAGGATTGTTAATTGTGACGGTTACATTTCGAATTCCCGCTGCCATTTTGGCAGAGTCAACGTTAAGTTTTATTGGAATTGGTATTGCCCCCCCGGATGCAAGTTGGGGAACCCTGGCTAACGAAGGATGGGCAGCGATGAGGTTTTCTCCCCATCTCATTTTATTTCCCAGTTCAATCATTTTTACCACGATTTTAGCCTTTAATTTCCTTGGGGATGGGTTAAGAGACGCCTTTGACCCCAGTATGGACCGATCCCAATAACGCGCAAACCAACCTCAGAAAAAAATCCTTTACCGGAAGAGCCGGTTAAACTAAAATTAACGCTAATGAAAAAAATTACCCTTTCCATCTTTATTTTATCTGTAGCCTTGTTTTTTTCTTCTCCAAATTCTGCCTGGGCTGATACAAAGGTCTATATCTCAATTTCCGTGGGGGGAGGGGCCCTGATTGGAATGGTCGGATATTATTTTCACGTCACCTATTCTTCCCGAATTGCCCAAAAGAAAGAAGAGGAGCAACAAGGAAAAGATCTAAATAAAAAGCTGGCACTCAAAACCTCTTTTTCTTCATCTCCTAAAAAATCTCTTCCTCATTTCCATTCCCTCAACCAGGAGGTTCCTCCTTCAAACCGCTTGGAATTGAATCTGTTTACCTACACCTGGTAAAAAAAAGTTTTCTTTTGGAGTCCTCATTTCCTTAACTTTTTTCACAATTTGATCCCATTCGGATTAAGCTGAAAACCCCCTGACTTGACACATCAGGGGGTTTTGGTAACTTTAAAATGTGCGGAAAAATTGTTTTAAAATAATAAAAATATTACCCTTTTTGGCAGTTGCAGTTGCCCTTCTCCAAGGGGAGGCATTCTCCCAGGAGGTGAGGCTATTTGGATATTCCTTAGGCGAACAGGTAGAACACATCCTGAAAGTCCAGGGAAAACCTAACCTAACCAAAAAAACAAAAAAAGAAGTTCATTGGATCTATTTTTTAAATAAAAACAAAGAGACCTATTTGGTCTTTTCTTTCTCGAAAAAAAGACCCGGTTTATTGTCAGGAATTCAAGTCACTGGGAAAGGAAAATTAGACCGCCCATTATTGCGGGGTCTTCAATTAGGGGACCACAGAAATTTAGTTGAAAGGGTATTTGGAAAACCCGATTTGGAGGAACGGGTAGAGAATATCAACGGGGTTTTAAGCCGTTATTCCAATCGAAATTTTTCTTTTGAGTTTATAGAGGGTCGCCTCTATAGCGTTCGAATCCACCGGAACGTGTTTTTACCTAAAATATTGTTCATCGAAAACTTGAGTTTGTGAATTTCCCGCTATACCAGGGAGCGCAAAAACCGGAGATTTTCCAAATCTTCAAGCATTTCCTTTCCCTTTGGGGTTTCCAAAACCATTGGAATATTTTTAAAACGGGAATCCTTCATCAGTGCACTAAAACCCTCTTTTCCAATAAACCCTTTTCCAATATGTTCATGGCGATCCACCCGGCATCCAATATCTTTTTTGCTGTCGTTAAGGTGAAATGCCTTGATCCGCTGGAGTCCAACCACGTTATCGAACTCTTTCATCACCATTTGATAACCCGTTTGCGATCTTATATCATAGCCGGCTGCAAAAACATGACAGGTATCAAAACAGATTCCTAACCGGTTTGACCCTTCAACCTGATCAAAAATTTTTTTCAAGTGTTCAAACCGATGTCCAAGCGTTGTTCCCTGACCCGCTGTGGTTTCCAAAAGAATCTTCATGTGATAACCCTTGGTTTTTAGATGAAGGGTATTGATACTCTCAGCAATCCAACGAAGACCCTCTTCTTCCCCAGCCCCCAGGTGGGCGCCAGGGTGAGCAACCAAATAGGGAAGATTAAGCGTTTCCACCCGTTCCATTTCTTCCAAAAAAGCGGACACCGATCTTTTCCGATCCTCTTGGTTGGGGCTTCCCAGGTTAATTAAATAAGAATTATGAACAAAAACCATTGAAACCGAAGACTTTTTTAATTTTTTTTTAAACCGTTTTATATCCTCCGGGTTGAGAGGTTTTGCGGCCCATTGGGTAGAGCTCTTGGTAAAAATTTGAACGGCGTCACACCCAACCTGTTCTCCCCGAAGAATAGCGTGATCCAATCCACCTGCAATGGACATATGGGAACCCAATTTCATCTCTAGGATTTCCTCCTTTCCAGTATTATTAAAAATAATAGAAAATTAACACCTCTCCTAAAAGCGATCAAAGGAAAAATGGAAAATGAAGATGGATTTGCCAAAAAGGTGAATGAATTAGTATAATTTAGCGGATTTTAGTTTTTTTTACAATGTTTTGAAATCGACCCTTAGGGGTTGAATTTAATATGAGAGGAAAAAATGGTTTCAAAAAAATCATTATTTGTTTTACTTTTACTTGGTTCAGGAGCTGCTGGGGTGTTCGTTTTCATGAATATTGAGCGGCCTTCTTCTCAATTTTCCGTAGAAGAAAAAACAAATGAGCCAATGAAACTTCAGGTCCCGTTAGAAAAAACAATTGACCAACGCAAACAGTTTTCTCAAAAATTTATAAAAATCACAAAACACACCGCACTTCGTCCACTCTATGAAGAGTATATTGATCAGATTGGCGTCAATGGAATAATGGATGTGGTTCAAAAAATATCCCCCAAATGCCATGGGGAAGGCCATGATCTGGGAAAGGTTATTTTCTCCAAGCTTAATGATTTGGGCTCCTCCTTACGAACCTGCAAAGATGGCTGTTATTCCGGGTGCATGCATGGTGTCTTTATGGAGGTATTTAAATTGGAGGAAAACGGACATTCTCATGGCCCGGCCAGTTCCGAACACCAAGTTCATTCTCTGGTAGAATCGATTAAAGATCGCATTCCTGAAATTTGTTATCAAGGCTCAGTCACCCAAATGTATAAAGAAGGTGATTGTTCACACGCTGTGGGGCATGCCGTCATGTTTGTCTTGGATTATGATATTCCAAGGGCTCTTGGGCATTGCAGGCTGTTTGATCAAGAGGCCTTAAAATACTATTGTGCAACGGGGGCTTATATGGAATATGTGGCGGTCCGGGGACAGGACAAAAAAGAAGGGGAATCCCTTTTTTATCCCTGTGACTCCGAGGAATTCCCCGCGGCCTGTTTTCGGTATAAAATGGTCCATGTCTTTCGAAACCATTTTGCTCATGGAGGAGAATTTACCGATATTGTCAAACAGTGTACGGCCCTAAAAGGAAAATACCGGTTGGGTTGCTTTCATGGAGTAGGCAACGCCCATATGGGAAACATTGCCGCGGGAAACGTGCCAATCAGCTATGTATGTGGTTTTGGGAATAAAGACGATCAATATATGTGTATTGAGGGGGCTGCGGAGCGGATGGGGAAATATCACCCAAAAAATGGATTGCTCCGATGCCAACAGCAGTTGACAGGGTGGAAAAGAGATGTTTGTATTGCCGGGGTTCAACGGAAAATGTATGATTTAAAAAAACCCTTTAAAAACTATTTTTAAAAAAATTTATGTACTTCTTTCTCCCACCAGCTGGCCTTGAATTTGATCCAAAAAAAGAATCAATCCCGCCCCCACTAATGCCATGACAGCGCTGAATGCAAAGAGAGGGGAGGGTCCAATGGTTTTGAAAAAAAAACCGTTAAAAACCAATCCAAACCCCATTCCCATTCCATAGGAAACACTGCTATAAAGGCTTTGTCCACTGGCCCTCAATGGCCGGGGAACCATTTGATGTATTTGAAATACTGAAGCCACATGAAACAAACCAAAAGAAAAGGCATGCAGGAGCTGGGCGATAATTAAGGGGACCACTGACAAGGTGATTGAACATATCCCCCATCGCAGAGCGGCCAGGAGAAGTGAAAGCGTCACCAATGGGAGGGTTCCCAGTTGGGCCAACAAACGCCCCGCAAATACCATGATTAAGATTTCTCCCACAACCCCCTCTGCCCAAAGAAAACCAATGGTTGCTTTGGAATATCCGGTATTTTCCAGGGCAATTGAAAAAAATCCATAATAGGTTCCATGACTGGCCTGCATCAGAAAACAGCAGGTCAAAAATAAGATAACCTCTGGGCGTTTTAAAAAACCGGTTAATTTAAATTGGTTGTCCGAAACACTCACCATTGGGCTTGGAAGCCGTATTGCAGAGATGACATTGAGGGCTAGAAAAACAAGCATTCCCGAAATAACCCATCGGGTGGTTGTATGATCCAAAATAAAACCAAATCCGGTGGATAAAAGGATAAACCCAATGGATCCCCATAACCGGATTTTCCCATAATCCCAATTCCTCTGCTCAATCACTTCCAGAGTCGTCGCTTCCACAAGGGGGAGGGTGGGGGTCCAAAAAACCCCAAAAGCCACCATGACTAGAACCATACCCCAGAAATTTTCAATCCACATATAAAACGAAAAGAAAAAAAAGCTCAGGAGACAACCCAAAACAGTTAGGCCCCTTCGGGCATGCCAATAATCTGAAAGAAAGCCCCATGCTGCGGTAGAAAATATTTTTAGAAAGGGAGGGATGGCTGCCATGAGGCCGATTTGCCACCCCTGAAACTTTAAATCGGCTAAATAGAGGTTAAAGTAGGGGAGATAGATTCCAAGACAGGCAAAAAATGAAAAGTAAAAAACTCGGAAAAGGAAGGGCCGGCCAACGTTCATGCATTCAATTTAAGAAGAGGATAGGCTTTTTCTTTTTCTAATTCCAACCGATTGAAAAAAGCTCTTTAGTTTAACGGGGCAGGGGAAGAAACCCCAAAAAAAGCCCTCAGGTTGCTTAGGCGGATTCCCGGATAACCAAGGTAATCTCATTTACTAATGTTTAGCTCGCCGGGTTTCTGAAAGTTAATTTTTAAGAGAAGAAAAGCACCGATTATGTTTGCTTGACGGTCAAGGAATCAGCACAACTTTTGCAATATTTTTTCCCGTCAATGGTTTGAAAACGTCCCACATGGGTAAACTCCCCACAATTTTGACAGGCCTCAGCTTGGTATTTTCCGGATTTAGGGGGTGGATCCATGGTCATTTTTTTTATGGAAAAAAGGGACTTTTCAGGGGCGTTCATGATTTCATCGATCTTAGATTGTATTTCCTTTTGGAAGGCTTCAGCCTCTTCTTTTGTGGCAAGGGAAGAGGCAGCATGGCGCCTCCTTTTACTGAACTCTCCATCAGGATCAAAGGTTTCCCAGAAATGGCAATAAATTCTAACGGCATTGCGGGTTTTGGTATTCATTAGGATGTATACGGGTTTTCCAACGCCTGTCAAAATTAAATTCCGTTTTCCCATTGTACAACCGGTGAATTCCTGAATGGCATCAATGGCACAAGTTTCGTTTTCAACCATGGCTACTACCTGCTTCATATTTGAGACTTCATTTCCCATTTCACGCATGGCTGCCTGGGAAATCCGATATCCCATAGCAATATCCAGACATAAATGGCGGTGAAAATCGACTACTTCTTGGAATGATTTCATACAGTTATTCTCCTTTTCCTTATTTCCAAAGACGATAATCGGTTAAGTTTATCGAAATTCTAAATTAATTGCAAGGTCTTCCTTTTTGTTGAAGAAGGTATTCTTTTCAATGTCTTATAATGGTAAACCGTTACGGGAGATCTATTTTTTACCCCTCCCGAAAATTCTAAAAATAATTCACAATCCAATTTAAGATAAAGGATAAAAAACATCTAATTAATTTAATTGCTTTATCTTTCCAAAATCACTTTTCTTCCAAAAAGTAGGAGTCTCTTGACGATGAGGGAAACAATATGTTATTTTTCCATAAATGCGTAGGGATTGCTATGCTGCATGAGAATTTAGATGAAGGCCTCACCTTTGATGACGTTTTGCTAATCCCAGAACGATCGGGTGTCCACCCTCGGGATGTAAGAACGGACACACAACTCACCCGGAACATTCGAATCAATATTCCTATTATCAGTGCTGGAATGGATACTGTGACTGAATCGAGCCTAGCCATTGCTATTGCTCAAGAAGGGGGTTTGGGTTTTATTCACAGAGCCCTCCCCATTGATCGGCAGGCAACCGAAGTGGATAAGGTAAAAAAATCGGAGAGTGGGATGATTATGGATCCCATTACCATTTCTCCCGATCAATTTATTCATGATGCGACTCACCTCATGGCCCGGTATCAGATTTCCGGGATCCCGGTAACCAAGAATAAAAAACTAGTGGGAATCCTCACCAATCGGGATCTTCGGTTTGAATCCGACGGGAAATTAAAAGTCTCCCAGATCATGACTCATAAAAAACTCATCACTGCCCCACTGGGAACCACCTTAGAATCGGCCAAGGAAATTCTTCAAAAAAATCGGATCGAAAAATTACCTGTGGTGGATGAAAATTTTGAATTGAAAGGTTTGATTACCATCAAAGATATTGAAAAAAAGATTCAATATCCGAATGCTTGCCAGGACTCCCTGGGCCGTCTGAGGGTTGGGGCCGCCGTGGGTGTAGGTGAAGAAGAAATGGAAAGAACCCATGCCCTGGTGAAATCTGGAATCGACGTCATTGCCGTGGATACCGCACATGGTCATTCCGATGCGGTTTTGGAAATGGTCCGGGCGATCAAGAAAAAATACCCTGAAGTGGATCTTGTGGGTGGGAACATCGTAACAGGAGAAGCAGTGGAGGAGTTGGTCAAAGCGGGAGTCGATGCGGTGAAGGTGGGGGTGGGGCCGGGTTCCATTTGCACCACACGGGTGGTTGCGGGGGCCGGAATGCCGCAAATTACAGCCATTGCCAAATGCGCGGAAGTTGCCAACCGTTTGGGAATTCCCGTGATTGGGGATGGGGGAATTAAATTTTCAGGAGATATTACCAAAGCCATTGCTGCAGGGGCATCATCGGTAATGATTGGAAGCCTTTTTGCGGGGACGGAGGAATCTCCAGGTGAATCCATTATTCTCCAGGGAAGAAGTTACAAAGTATACCGGGGAATGGGGTCACTCGGGTCTATGGTCCGGGGAGGAAGAGACCGATATTTTCAGGAAGCTGAAATTGACGCTAAATTGGTTCCTGAAGGTATTGAGGGAAGGGTTCCCTATAAGGGCCAATTATCAGCTGTTCTATTTCAATTGGTCGGGGGTTTGCGGTCAGGAATGGGTTATTGCGGCTGTCGGACAATCGAGGAATTACGTCAAAAGGGACGGTTTATCCGCGTCACACAAGCGGGCCTTAGGGAAGGTCATGTCCATGATGTGATCATTACAAAAGAGGCGCCCAATTACCGCCGAGAGTGGGAAATGTAACTTTTCTCTCCCATTGGCTCTCCTCATCAGTCTACATAATTATCCCTTTCTAAAATTTTAACATGGAGTTTGAAAACTGAAATTTAAAACAAATAATTCCGATAATTCCCACCCCGTATCGGGTCCGGACCCATTCCCAAAAAAGAACTTCATGTATTCCTTCCGTTAATTTTCTCATGGATAAAACATTTGATAAGATTTTAATTGTTGATTTTGGTTCCCAATATACCCAACTCATTGCCCGCCGAATCCGGGAAAGTTCCGTTTATTCCGAAATACAACCTTGTACGGTTCCCTTTCGTAAATTAACGGATTTTAAACCCCAAGGGATTATTTTGTCTGGTGGCCCTTCCAGTGTCTATGAAAAAGGAGCCCCTCTTATCCATAAAGGGATTTTTAACCTCGGTATCCCAATTTTGGGGATATGCTATGGAATGCAATTGATGACCCATCTTTTGGGAGGTAAAGTGGGAAAAGCCCAACGAAGAGAGTATGGCCCATCAGAGCTTAAAATTGACGACCCCGGAATTCTTTTTCAGGGAATTATGGAACACCTCTCACGAACTGATGGAGATCGAAAGAAAAACACCGTCTGGATGAGTCATGGTGATCGAATTGAGGCTCTCCCAACAGGATTCTCTCCTATGGCCCACACGGAAAACTCCCCTTATGCAGCCATGGGGAATCCCCATCGAGGGTTTTTTGGTTTACAGTTTCATCCTGAGGTGGTTCATACCCCTATGGGAAAGGAGATTTTAAATGGGTTTATATTTGGGGTTTGTGGATGCCAACCCAAATGGACCATGCGGTCCTTCGTTAACCAGAGTATCGAAGAAATTCGAAAAACGGTCGGAAAAGAAAAAGTGATTTGTGCAATAAGTGGCGGGGTGGATTCTTCCGTTGCGGCCACTCTGGTCCATAAAGCCATTGGAAAACAATTAACCTCCGTCTTTATCAACAATGGGCTCCTTCGATTTAGGGAATCGGACCAGGTTTTGGAAACCTATCGAAAGGAGTTAAATCTCAATATTCGGTATGTGGATGCAACGGATTCATTTTTAACAAAATTAAAGAATGTAAATGACCCTGAGCGAAAAAGAAAAATTATTGGAAATGAATTTATCCGGATATTTGAAAAGGAAGCCCGGTCCATTGGGAAAGTGAAATTTTTGGTTCAAGGAACCCTTTACCCCGATGTCATCGAAAGCGTGTCGTTTAAGGGACCTTCTGCTACCATTAAAACCCATCATAATGTGGGGGGCCTTCCTCTAAAGATGCGATTAAGGTTAATCGAACCTTTACGGGAACTTTTTAAAGACGAGGTTAGAAAAGTAGGAAAAGAGTTGGGGCTTTCTCAGGGTCTTCTATGGCGACAACCTTTTCCAGGTCCCGGTTTGGCCGTTCGGGTGCTAGGACCCATCACCAAAGAACGCCTGGAAATGCTTAAAAAAGCAGACCATATTGTAACGGAAGAAATCGAAAAGGAGGGGCTGACTCGGAAGATATGGCAGGTTTTTGCGGTCCTATTACCGATAAAAACCGTCGGGGTTATGGGAGATGAAAGAACCTATGACTATGTGATTGCGATTAGGGCGGTCCATAGCACTGATGGCATGACGGCAGACTGGGTGCGTTTATCCTATGACCTCCTGGGACTCCTTTCCAATCGAATCATCAATGAGGTCAAAGGAATAAACCGAGTGGTCTATGATATTTCATCCAAACCTCCAAGTACTATCGAATGGGAGTAGCCCTTACAAATTTAAAACCCTTTCTTATGATAAGAACATGGGAAAGACGCACCCTCATTAGGGAGTTATTTTAATAATTTTCAGGGAGAGAAAAATGAATCCAGGGGAAAACATTAAAGTGAAGGGAACCAAAAAGCAAACCCCAGATTCCCAAGAAATCATCGTGGTAAGGGAATTTCGGGGGCGATTGGTTAAGGCCATACAAATAAATGAGCAACCCGCTTGGAAGGTCGAACTCCAAAATGGCCGAATGATTGAATGTTTAGAATCCGATATCTCACCGGAAAAAGTTGTAATGGTTCCATGGGATCAATGCCGGGAGCGTTAATTTTCAAAATAAGACATGGAAAAAACAATTCCGAATCGTTCGGGCCCTCCACCCATTTTAAAATTCCTTTGCGCTCCAGGTTTCCCATTTGAATAAGGATTGCCTTATTTCTCTCTTTTTGTTATAGTCCCTGCACTCCGAGGATAAACGATTAAAAAATGATGGAAGAACGTCTTCAAAAAATTATATCCCAGGCTGGAATAACTTCCCGCCGCAAGGCCGAACAGTTAATTGATTCTGGAAAAGTAACCGTGAACGGCCATAGGGTCAATACCCTGGGGGCCAAGGCTGATATTTTAAAGGATCGAATCTGCGTCAATGGAAAAAAAATCAATCCTTCTCCCGGAAAGGTCTATATTCTTCTTTATAAACCCCGCGGATTTATTACCTCTTTACATGATCCCCAGGGCCGTCCCACCGTGATCCAGCTTCTCAAGGGAATACGCCAAAGGGTTTATCCGGTTGGCCGGCTCGACTTCGATACCGAGGGAATTTTAATTATTACCAACGATGGGGATTTTTCCCAAACTCTAATGCATCCTAAGCACGAAATCCCCAAAACCTATCTTGCCAAAATTAGAGGAGAAATACCCGAAAACGTCCTTGAAAAACTTACTAAAGGGGTAAAGATTGGTGGAAAAAAAGCGGTTCCCGTCAGTGTCAAAAAAAAAGGGCTTACTGAAAAGAATTCTTGGATAGAAATGACCCTTCACGAGGGAAGAAACCGACAAGTTAAGCGAATGTTTGAAGCCGTAGGTCACTGGGTTATAAAACTCAAACGTGTGGCCTATGGTCCCTTAAATTTAAAAGGCCTTTCCGTGGGAGAATTCCGATTTTTAAATCCAAAGGAGGTCACCCTCCTCAGGAAGTGGGGTTCCCGCTGATGACAGGCTTTAAACGTTCCCACTCCTGTGGAGCGCTTACACCCCATGAGGTTGGGGAAATAGTTTATATTTCAGGTTGGGTTCACCGACGAAGAGACCATGGAGGATTGATTTTTTTAGACCTTCGTGATCGGGAAGGGATTACACAGGTGGTATTCAACCCGGCAAGCGACACAGACGCCCACCACGTTGCCCATGAAGTAAGAAACGAATTTATTCTTGCCGTTTCGGGGAAGGTGGTGAAACGGCCCGAGGGAACCATTAATCCTGATATTAAAACCGGTGAAATTGAAATTTTGGCCGATTTCATTGAAATTGTGAACCCATCAAGACCCCTTCCTTTTTCCATAGAGGAGGAGAGCGATGTTTCAGAATTGGTCCGGTTGAAATACCGTTATTTGGATCTAAGGAGACCCTCCATCCAGAAAATTTTTCAATTAAGACACCAGGCGGTTCGAGGTTTCAGGGAATTTCTTCACAGGAATGGGTTTTTGGAGATTGAGACCCCTTTTTTAACCAAGAGTACCCCTGAAGGGGCGCGAGATTATCTGGTTCCAAGCCGTGTGAATCCTGGGACTTTTTTCGCACTTCCCCAATCCCCCCAGCTCTTCAAGCAACTTCTTATGATTTCCGGGTTTGAACGGTATTACCAGGTCGTTAGGTGTTTTCGCGATGAAGATCTTCGGGCGGATCGACAACCCGAGTTTACTCAAGTGGATGTCGAAATGTCTTTTATCCAGGAGGAGGATATCCTCAGCCTAATGGAAGATCTTGTTTCGACTGTTTTTAGAGAAACAAAAGGAATTGAATTAGACCGTCCTTTTCAAAGAATTTCATACCATCAGGCTTTGAACCGTTATGGAACCGATAAACCGGATCTTCGTTTTGGGTTGGAAATAAAGGATTTATCTGCTGTGGTTCAAAATGGAAAATTTAAGGTTTTTCAGGATGCGTTAAAGCAGGGAGGGTATGTCAAAGGTTTAAACGCAAAGGGATTCGCCCAGTTTTCCAGGAGCGAATTAGATGCGTGGGTGGAAAAAGCAAAGTCATTAGGCGCAAAAGGGCTGGCCTGGATAAAGGTTACCCAAAAAGGATATGACTCCCCGATTGCTAAATTTTTTGAACCTGATATCCTGGAGCAAATCTCCGCTCAACTCAGTGGAGAAGAGGGCGATTTACTGTTTTTTGTTGCTGACCAACAAAAAGTTGTCCACCAAACCTTGGGCCAAATTCGCTTAAGCCTTTCGGAGAAAAAGGGGTTAATTGATCAAAATCAATTTTCTCCAGTTTGGATAACCGATTTTCCCTTATTTGAATTTGATTCTGTTGAAAAACGGTTTGTGGCTATTCATCATCCCTTTACTGCCCCCAAAGAGGAAGATATTCCCTTATTGGATACCGACCCTCTTAAGGTCCGTTCCCGTGCCTATGATCTCGTGTTGAATGGACAGGAAGTGGGAGGGGGGAGTATCCGTATTCATCGTCAAGAAATGCAAAAAAAAATCTTTACTTTATTAAAAATGGATGAAAAAGAGTCCAGGGAAAAATTTGGTTTTTTATTGGATGCGCTGGATTTTGGGGCTCCTCCCCACGGGGGAATTGCATTTGGGTTAGACCGTCTGATCATGCTCCTCAGTGGGGCGGAATCTATTCGGGATGTTATCGCATTTCCAAAGACCCAAAAGGCCATTTGCCCTCTTACAGAGGCCCCCAGCAAAGTAGATCCAAAACAATTAAAAGAGTTGCATATTAAATTAGATCGTGTAGAATAGGGCCGTTTTCCAGAGGGTGACACTATCGGTGGTGGAACAGAAGAAATCCAAAAGCTAAAGGAGGTGAGAACATATGGCACAGAAAGTTGCAAAAGCCGGAATCAAGCGAGAAAAGGGTTGGCTTTATTATTTAGACAAACAAGGAGATGTCTCCAAAGCCAAAATGGCTCGCGGGGGTGGCAAACACAAGCCATCCAAGCCTGTGAAGGTCACAAAAACTGCTGTCAAGCGTGAGGCAGGGTTTCTATACTTCATTGACAAGCAGGGTGATGTCTCTCGGACCAAAATGGCTCGGGGTGGGCGAGCAAAAAAGAAAACCAAAAAAGTAACAAAGGCAAAAACAACAAAAACAACAAAAAAAGCGGCTAAAAAACCAAAAAGAAAGAAATAATCGGTTGGGGGCAACTCCCTAATGGGTGTTGCCCCCCATTCCGCTTTTCCCTCGCCCGATGATGGGCTTCTCTTTATAAAAAAAAACCTTCCTTTTACATCAGATTTTTCAACTTTTCGACATTTTGGAATCCATTCGCTCGGGCCGAAACTAATCCGCTTTATGAAATTAATTATAAAAAATAATTTAAGTCAGCCTAAAAGATTTCAGAAAATATAAGGGAAAAAGGTAAATGCTTGGAGACGTGACCAATCCATTTTCAAAAGGGCCTCATTTTTTCTTAAACCTGTGGCATTTCTTTGGCCTTTCCTTTTGGATTGTGCTTTTGCGGATCTTTAATCATGTGACCATACTGGGGAAGGAAAACATTCCGAAAAAAGGGGAAAGAGGGGTTCTTTTTCTCTACAATCATATTTCGGCGATAGACCCCTTTGTCATTGGGGTAACCAGCATGCCTTTTTTTTCCCCGGTTTGGTGGAAAGCCCCGGCTAAAGAAGAGCTCTTTAAAAATTCATTCCTTCGTTACCTTTTATATTCCTGGGGTGCCTTTCCTGTCCGGAGAGGTCAGCAGGACCAGATGGCTATGGATTCTATGGTCCAAATGGCGAAGGATAATGTCCTTGTTATTGCCCCAGAGGGAAGGCGTTCACCAACAGGGGATTTATTGCCAGGAAGACCTGGTGTTGGCAGGGTGATTCATTTTGGAAAACCGAATAAAATCATTCCAGTTTTGCTTCAGGGAACGGAGCAGGTGTTGCCCAAAGGAAGATTTTGGCCTCGATTTTTTCGGAAAATAATTATTACCTACGGACCCTCTTTGAATTTTTCTTCATTTGATCATGTTCCAAATACCAAAGAGGTTTCCCAGGTCATTGTGGATGAAGTAATGAACTCTATCCTTGTATTAATGAAAGATTCAGGGTAAATTTTCTGGGGAAATCGCCTTGTTTTATTCGGATTTTATGGAAGAAAAACTCTTAAAGAAAACTTTTCTATTTGAAATTTCTTCTCAAATTTAAGTATACTGTTTTTTTAAAAACAATTTGGTGTTACCTGGTTTAACTATTATTTTAATGATTTATTTGTTTGCATTGCCGAAATGTGGTCATCAAGGGCCTCAGCGAGGGTTAAAATGAAAAAAATTCAGCGGGCATTAATCAGTGTTTCAAAGAAGGATGGAATCATTGACTTTTCAAAGGAGTTGTCTTCCCTAGGAGTAGAAATTCTGTCCACCGGAGGAACGGCTAAATCCTTACGGGAAGCGGGAATTCCGGTAACCGAAGTTTCTCAATACACAGGGTTTCCAGAAATTTTGGATGGAAGGGTCAAAACCCTGCATCCTAAAGTTCATGGTGGTCTTCTGGGGGTTCAGGAAAATCCCGAACATGTCAACCAAATGGAACAACATCAAATAAAACCCATTCAAATGGTGGTGGTCAATCTCTACCCGTTTGAAGAAACCATTCAAAAACCTGATTGTCCCCTTGAAGAAGCGGTGGAGAATATTGATATTGGAGGGCCGTCGATGCTTCGATCCGCTGCGAAAAATCATCGGGATGTTGCCGTCTTGGTTGACCCTGCGGATTACAGGTTGGTTCTGGATGAATTACAAAAAAACGAAAAAACCCTGTCTCGTCAAACCTGTTTGCACCTTGCGGTAAAAGCCTTTCGTTTAACCGCCAATTACGATCTGGCGATAACCCGCTTTCTTGAAGAGAGAGATTCGGATACAACAGATTCTCAATTTCCGCAATTGTTTTCAATTCATATGGAAAAAATCCAAAATCTTCGTTATGGGGAAAACCCACATCAAAAAGCAGCTTTTTACCGTGAACTTCAACCCATTGAGCCTTCCATTGCTAATGCAACTCAACTGCATGGAAAGGAGATGTCCTTTAACAATATTCTCGATGCGAATTCTGCATTGGAATTGGTAAAGGAATTTGAAGAAGGAACCGTGGTCATCATTAAACACAACAACCCCTGTGGTGTGGCTTCTGGGCCCTCTCTGGCAGAAGCCTATCAAAAGGCTAGGGAGACCGATCCTATCTCGGCCTTCGGAGGAGTGATAGCTCTGAATCGGAGGGTGGATGAAACCACTGCCCGTGAAATGTCTTCCACCTTTATTGAAGTGATCATTTCCCCGGGGTTTGATGACTCAGCCCTAGAAATATTGAAGAAAAAGCGGGACCTTAGGCTTTTAGATATTGGACCTTCCGTTAAGGGAAAACCCACTGGATTGGATTTTCGAAAAGTGGTAGGAGGGTTGATACTTCAAGATAGAGATCTGGGAACCATCCCTGGACTGACCCAGCTTAAAGTCGTTTCTGTCCGAAAACCTACCCCTAATGAATATTACGCCATGGGTTTCGCCTGGAAAGTTTGCAAGCATGTTAAATCCAATGCCATTGTTTTTGCCACCGAAAAACAGACGGTGGGAATCGGAGCGGGACAAATGAGCAGAGTGGATTCGGTTAAGTTGGCCTCAATGAAAGCCCGGTTGCCCATTAAAGGCTGTGCTATGGCTTCCGATGCTTTTTTCCCTTTTAGGGACGGAATTGATCATGCGGCTCAGGAGGGGATCAGCGCCATCATTCAGCCCGGGGGCTCGAAAAAAGATGAGGAGGTCATACAGGCAGCCAATGAGCAAAATATGACCATGGTTTTTACGGGAATGAGACACTTCAGGCACTAAAGGGGGGGGGGCCATTTTAGAACGGTTTAAAGGGATAAATAAGCCATGAAGGTTTTAGTCATCGGTGGGGGGGGGCGGGAGCATGCTCTGGTTTGGAAGTTATCCAAAAGTCCCTTGGTAAAAAAACTTTTTGCTGTTCCAGGAAACAGCGGAATCCAGCAACTTGCCCATATACACCCCATTTCCGTGAACCGCATTGAAGATATTTTCTCTTTTGTCAAAAGGGAACAAATTGATTTAACAGTTGTTGGACCAGAAATTCCCTTAACCCTGGGAATTGTGGACCGTTTCGAAAGAGAAGGACGGGCCATCGTGGGGCCCACTGCCATAGGGGCTGAAATTGAGGGTAGCAAGGTTTTTTCAAAGGAATTTATGGAGCGAAATGGGATTCCTAATGCAAAAGGGGATACCGTTTTTTCTGTCCAGGAAGCGTCTGCATTTTTTAAAAAAAATCCGCCCCCCTACGTGATTAAAGCAGATGGTCTGGCGGGTGGAAAAGGGGTGATTATCGCTCAGTCCGAAGAAGAGGCTACTGGGGTTGTCACCAATATGATGGAAGGTGAATGCTTTGGAGACGCCGGTAAACGGTGTGTGGTTGAAGAATTTCTTCAAGGGGAAGAGGTCAGTTTTATTGTCTTAACGGATGGAGAAAAAATATGTCCTTTTGTTTCATCCCAAGATTACAAACGGGTGGGGGACGGGGATCAAGGTTCTAATACGGGTGGGATGGGTGCGTTTGCACCCTCTCCCTTGATTTCCGACCGTCTTCGCAGCCGAATCATCAAAGAGGTGATTGAACCCACGATTCAGGGCATGACCAAGGAGGGCCGGCCTTACAGGGGTTTTCTTTATGCAGGGTTAATGATTTCCCCCTCAAACAACCCAAAAGAGGAGGAAATTCTTCATGTCCTGGAGTTTAACGCTCGATTGGGGGACCCCGAGGCGCAAGTCATCTTACCCTTACTTAAAACGGATTTAATTGAGGTTTTTTTGGAATTGGCAAACGGACAATTAAAAGAAGACGCATTGGTTTTTAAAGATCAAAAGGCCATTACCGTTGTTATGGCATCGAAGGGTTATCCGGGATCTTATGAAAAAGGAAAAGAGATTAAAGGCATAAGCTTTTCGGAGAAGTCCTCGGATATATCTATTTTTCATGCCGGAACCCAAATGGAAAACGAAAAGTGGTACACGGATGGGGGTCGGGTCCTTGCGGTTACTGCCCTTGGAAAATCGTTCCCTGATGCTCATAGAAAAGTTTATAATGCTGTGGAAAAAATTTCTTTCGATGGAGCCTACTATCGCAGGGACATCGCTAAAAAAGTGCTGACCTCATAAAATGTAGGGCCCCCGGGTCTCAAATGAAGTTTTAATAAAGTGGATTGGGAAGGAGAAAAAAGTGGGTAAACCAGCCGTCAGTATTGTCATGGGAAGCGACTCAGACCTTACATTAATGGAAGAGGCGGGAAAAGTTCTTCAGGATTTTGGAATTCAATATGAAGTGGTCATCACATCAGCCCATCGTTCCCCGAAACGGACCCATTTGTTTGTGAGTGGACTGATTCGTCGGGGGATCCGTGTAGTAATCGCAGGAGCGGGGGGAGCGGCACATCTGGCAGGGACCATTGCCGCCCAGACCATACTTCCGGTTATTGGCGTTCCTATCCCTTCCTCCAGCCTAAATGGGTTGGATTCGCTTTTGTCAACGGTGCAAATGCCTTCCGGAGTTCCTGTGGGTACGGTGGGTATCGGAAAAGCGGGGGTCATTAATGCGGGACTTTTGGCGGTACAAATTCTAGCTCTAACCTCTTCAACTTTATCTGCAAAATTTACCCGGTATAAACAATCTTTAGAAAAAGGTGTCGCCCTTAAAGCCCAAAAAATTGAACGAAAGGCCTCTAAACGGTAAAATGAGGGCTATTTTTTCTTAGGTTCTTTGGTTTCGGTTGATTTCTTATTGGTTTCGGCTGAAGGTTTATCAGATTTTTTATTTGGTCCCGTTTTAGGAGAATCTTTTTCAGTTTTTGTTTTTCCATCGCCTTCTTTTGCTACCGGTTTCTTTCCTTTGGAAGAGTAGTCAGTGACGTACCAACCTGTCCCTTTAAACATCAAAGCTGGGGCGGCCAGCAGCTTAGATACCTTTCCTCCGCACGTTTCACAGATACTAATCGGTTCATCGCTAAACTTTTGAATGACCTCAAAGCGGTGTCCGCATTTTTTACACTCATATTCATATATGGGCACGGTTCTTGTTTCCTCCTTTTAAAGTTAAGATAATTTTGAAAGGGACTGTTCCAACCGTTTAAGCGCTTCTTTTAAATTTTCCAAGGAAGTCGCATAGGAAATCCGAATATGCTTAGGGGCGCCAAAGGCTTCTCCCGGCACTAAGGCAATTTGGGCATTTTCAAGAAGAAATTCTACAAGATCTGAGGAATTATTCATTTTTTTTCCTTGAAAGGAACGACCCAAATATTTAGAAACATCTGGGAACAGATAAAATGCGCCTGGGGGGTTAAAACACACCACACCCCGTATTTGATTTAATTGTTCAACCCCAAACCGCCGGCGGCGGTCAAATTCTTTAACCATTTCATTTATACCCTCGGAGGACCCTTGAAGGGCGGTGATGGCGGCCTTTTGTGAGATAGAGGTCGGATTTGATGTGCTTTGGCTTTGAATATTATCCATGGCTTGGATAATATTACTAGGTCCTGCGGTATAACCAATTCGCCATCCGGTCATGGCAAAAGATTTCGAAACCCCATTGACCAAAAGGGTTTGGCTTTTAATGGCGGGGCTCAGGGATGAAAGGCTCACATGATTAAAACCATTATAGGTTATTTTTTCATAGATTTCGTCCGAAATAATTAAAAGCTGATGTCGAAGGGCAATTTCAGCAATGGCCTCGAGTTTATCTTTGGGATAGGCGGCACCGGTGGGATTAGAAGGGGTATTGATAATCAAGGCACGGGTTTTTGGACCGATATGTCTTTCTAATTCCTGGGGGTTTAGGAGGAACTGATCTTCCATACGAGTAGAAAGGATAACCGGAGTGGCCCCGTGGAAAACCACCTGATCCACATAGGAAACCCAGTAGGGGGCAGGAATGATGACTTCATCACCTTCCTCGAAAAGGACCTGGCAAATGTTAAAAAGGCTATGTTTTGCCCCGCAGGAAACAATAATTTCACTGGGGTCATATTCAACTTTATTTTCCCGTCTTAACTTCTCACAAATAACATTTTTTAGCTCGGGGAACCCCCCGGATGGGGTGTATTTGGTCCACCCTTCGAGAATGGCCTGAATGGCCGATTCCTTTATTTTTTGAGGGGTATCAAAATCAGGTTCACCCACACCTAAATCGATGATCGGTAGGCCTTTTGCCTTTAATGCTTTGGCTTTGGCACTAATGGCCAATGTGGGGGAGGGCTGGATCGAAAGGATTCGTTTGGCAAGTTTCATTGAAAAATCAGGCTCGCTTAAACACCTGGCCAAGCCTTTTCTCTACCAGAGGGGGGACCAAATCCTTTACATCTCCTCCATAGCTTGCCACGGCTTTAATGATGGTTGATGTGAGGTAAGAATACTCTTCACTGGGCATTAGGAAAACCGTTTCAATTTTTGAATCTAACTTTCTATTCATCAAGGCCATTTGAAATTCATATTCGAAATCGGAAACGGCACGGAGACCCCGGATAATGGCAATGGCTCCTTTGGAGTGACTATAGTTGACCAAAAGCCCTTCAAATTCTTCCACTCGAACATTTTCCACCCCTTTCAGGGCTTGCTCCACCATTTGAACCCTCTCCTTAAAATCGAAAAGGGGTTGTTTTTTTGGATTTCCCGCGACCGCCACAACCACCTGGTCAAATACCTTTAAACTCCGCTTAACAATATCCACATGACCATTGGTCACGGGATCGAAGGTTCCAGGATAAACTCCTAGTTTTTCCTTTCTCATTAGGGCCCCTTCCTGAAAAAAGATAAAATGGAATCTCCGTAGCGATATTCCTTTCCTTTGCTTAAACCCGGATGTACTTTTAAGATGGGTCGCTTATGAAAGTGCTCAATAATCAACAACCCTGGGTCTTTTAAAATTTCCCCCAATTCCGGTCTTAATAGTACCTCTTGGGCCTCATCTTCAAAATAGGGCGGATCCAAAAAAATGATTTCAAAACATTCCTTGCGGTGGATGGCTTTTTTTAAAAACGTAACCACATGAAGGGGATAAAGGGTCGTTTTTTCTCGAATCCCACATTTCTCAATATTGGCCCTGATTACCGATAGATGGTTGGGATGACTCTCCACAAAATGCGAATGATGAGCACCGCGGCTGATGGCTTCAATCCCCACGTTTCCGGTTCCTGAAAAAAGGTCAAGAAAATGGACCCCCTGTACACTGTCCGCTAAAATTTGAAAGAGTGCTTCTTTGACCCGATCGCTTGTGGGCCGAAGGGGGTAACCTTTTGGAGTAGAAAGACGGTATCCTTTTAAATCCCCTGCAATTACCCTCATCACCCCTCAGCAGCACTTATCTAACTGCCCTAAAACAAAAAGGAAATTTAAATTAACATAGCCCCTCCGTTTAAGTCAAGCCGGGTTTTGAGGGGGGCGTCATGTGTGAGAAGAAATTGACTTGACCTTTTAGTCGTTCGAAATTAAGATAAGAGGATTTTAAAAAATATAAACTTTAGGGTTATTGTCCATGACCAATTCCCTGGTATACCTCAAAACCTTTGGCTGTCAAATGAATGAACATGATTCCGAACGGATCATGGGAATCCTTTCCGAATTGGGTTATACCACCACTGAACATCCGGAGAATGCCGATCTTGCACTTTTAAATACCTGTAGCATTCGGGAAAAAGCGGATCAAAAAGCATACAGTGATCTGGGACGAATGGAAAAACTGAAGAAAAAAAATCCCTCTTTAATCATCGGGGTTGCAGGTTGTATGGCCAAACAGGAGGGGAGTCGTATTTTTCATCGCAGTCCTGGGGTCGATTTGATATTTAATTCCAAAAATATTTGGCGGCTTCCATTATTGCTGGAGGCTGTCCAAAAAAGAAAACAAAAAATCGCTGCATTGGAAGATACCCCATATTTACGGCCTTACCCATCCCAACGCCAAGGAAAAATCAAGGCATGGGTTTCCATTATGGAAGGCTGTGATAAGTCTTGTACCTATTGCGTGGTTCCCTATACCCGGGGGAGGGAGATCAGTCGTCCAATTCAGGAAATTGTCACTGAAATAGACGGGCTTTCACGCTCGGGTTTCAAGGAAATAACGTTATTGGGTCAGAATGTCAATTCATACGGGAAAAGCGAAAACTCGCAGGGAGATTTTCCGGACCTGTTAAAAGCTTTGAACAACATTGAAGGGATCGAGCGGATCCGTTTTATCACTTCCCATCCATGGGATCTTTCCGATAAACTGATTCATGCAATCGCTACCCTGACAAAAATCTGTGAACACCTTCACCTTCCTCTTCAATCCGGGTCGAACTCCATTCTGCAACGAATGCAGCGGGCCTACACTTATTCAGAATACTTCAAGAAAATAACCAAACTTCGAGAAGCTATTCCAAATATTAGTTTGACTACGGATATAATCGTTGGTTTTCCAGGTGAAAAAGAAAATGATTTTCAGGAAACCTTAAATGGGTTAAGGGAAATCCAGTTCGATGGTGTTTTTTGTTTTACCTATTCTCACCGACCCAATACCCCCGCCCTGAATTTCTCCGAACAAATCCCAAATGAAATCAAAAAGCAACGCTTACAGGATGTGCTTAACCTTCAACGGGAAATCACCGAAAAAGGACACCAGCGTTTTGTGGGTCAAACCCATGAAGTCCTGGTGGAAGGGCCAAGTAAGTTAAATTTAGATCGTCTATCCGGGCGCACCCGAACCAATAAGGTAATTAATTTTAAAGGGGACAGGAGTTTAAGTGGAAGGCTGGTTAAAGTTAAAATTACCAATGTTAAGTCCTACAGTTTTGATGGGGAGCTCTGTGATAAAATTTGAACTGGGGCAACCCAAACGGTTTTTTTTTTACTGGGGCCTTGTTATTTTGTATTTGGGAATTATCTATTACCTTTCATCTCTATCCTTACGAAATTTAAAAAGCCCCTTTCCTTTTTTTGATAAGGTTTTCCACGCTGGTGAATATGCAATTTTGGCAATCCTTCTTTACCGGGCACTGTATATCTCTCTATCAAAACCGTTAATGCGGTTTATTGGAATTTGGGTGGTTTTTCTTTGTTTGATTTACGGGATTACAGATGAATTTCACCAGTCTTTTGTTCCATCCCGTTTTCCGGATTTTTTCGATCTGATTGCCAATACCACCGGGGCCATTTTAGGAACCCTGGTGATCGGTCTGTTCCTTTCTTTAAAAAATAAAAAGCAAATCTAATATGCAGGTCGCCTTCGCCACCCTTGGGTGTAAAGTTAATCAATTCGATACCACCATGATGGAAAGTTTGGCTGGGGGAAAGGGTTATCAAATTGTTGGCTTTGATACCCGGGCCGATGTTTACATTATTAACACCTGTACCGTTACCCTCAAAAGCAATTACCAATCCCGGCAATTGGTGCGAAAAGCCGTTCGCCAAAATCCAAAAGCCAGAATTATCGTTACCGGTTGTTATGCAGAAACCTATCCCGATGAAATTAAATCGATTCCCGGTGTAGATGTGGTTTTAGGAAACGCCTATAAGAAAAACATTCTGGAGTATTTAGAAGGGTGCGGGGCCGCCGAACCTCAAACCTTAGTTAATGGGTTTGAGGAGGGGAAAAACCTCCAACAACCCTTTGTGGATGGGGAACGTGATCGAAGCAGGGTATTCCTAAAGGTTCAGGATGGATGTAATTTTCGATGTACTTTTTGTATTATTCCAAAAGCCAGAGGCCCAAGCCGAAGTTTACCTCCCCAACAAATTATTGATCAAATTACTCTTTTGGTAAACAAGGGCTACAATGAAATTGTTTTGACGGGGGTATACCTCGGGGCCTATGGAAGGGATATTCACCCAAAGGTATCACTGGCAACATTGCTCCAAGAAATTTCGACCCGAACCCAATTATCCAGAATTCGTTTAAGTTCCATTGACCCGAAGGATTTTAACTCTGAACTGATTGAAACACTGTGCAATCTTCCAAATTTATGCCACCACCTTCACATTCCACTCCAAAGCGGGGATGATTTGATTTTAAAACGAATGAGAAGGGGGTATACAACAGGTTTTTTCATTAGTCTGGTTAACGAATTAAAAAAGAAAATGGATGACCTTTTTATCGGAACGGACGTGATGGTGGGTTTTCCGGGGGAAGGGTTGCCTCAATTTGAAAATACATATCAACTTTTGAGTTCCCTTCCCATCACTTCTTTTCATGTTTTTCCTTTTTCCAATCGGCCGGGAACCCCGGCAGCAAGAATGAAAAATCAGGTTCCGGATCTACAAAAAAAAGATCGCGCCGAACGTTTAAGGGTTTTATCCAAGCAGAAGGAGGAGCTTTTTAAAAATAAATTTATTGGACGAACGCTACCCTTTGTAATGTTAAAGGGAGAAAAAGGACCCGTTGGATTATCCCATAACTACCTCAAGGTCCATTTAAAAGGGGAAAGTGTTTTTGGTAATTCCTGTATAGGGCAGGTCATAAATATTCAAATTGTTTCTGTTGTCAATGGGCAGATTTTTGGATCTCTTCCCAGTCGGCAATATCAAAATCAATAAAAAGGGATGAATTTTTGGTTCCTACAAGCCCCTTGGGGTCCTTTCCTTCTGGTCTAAAACCTCCTATCATTCTCCTTCACCTTTTTATATTTAACCTTTTGAAAAAGTTTAAAGTTTAATGCCTTAAAAATATGCAAACCGCTAGAACCCAATCAGAATAACCTTTCATTGTCTGTTTTCACAACCTTAACCACAGGTTTTCCACAAATATTGTTAATAATTATTGAAAAAAGGAGGGATGTTTACTTAAAGAGGTGATTCCTTCTTTTGATAATACTTCTGATAATATATATTATGTAAAGTAGGAAAAGAGTGTTTTCAAGGTTCTTCCTCTTTTCCCCCCTCAAATGGCATTCCTTTTAAAAAAAAACCATATTGTTTTATTTTTAAATTTTCAATTGAGGGATTTTCTTTTTGATTGCGAATCCTATATAGCTCCATCTGTTTAATAACTATTTTCTCCCTTTTTTTCTTTAAAAATTCACTAATTGATGAATCAAATTTAATGTTATAGTTTAAAAAAATTTTATATCCAACGGATAAAATTGATAAAAAAATAATTATGCCTATTAAGCCATTAATTGTTTTTTCCTTTAACTGATTATTTAATCCCAATTTTTTAGAAAATAACTCTCTTTTAATAATTTCTGGCTTTTTCTCCCCGATAATTTCAATGATACCTGTGGTAACCAAATTCGATAAAACTTTGGATGTTTCAAAATCATCTATAGGACTTAATTTAATAATGGTTCGAACATCTCTTTCCCCATCCGCTAGGTGATAGACTTCAAATTCATCAGGGTTTAATTGATATCCATCGGTTTTTCCTTCCGGAACCCCCTCTAAAATATCAAAATCAATTTCGGGCTCTTCATTCTTTAATGAAAGGAATTCCTTTTTTCCCTCAACCTTTTTTAAAATAAGCCCTTTTGAGGGAAGGACCTTTTCTAAAAAAGGCCATTCATCTAATCTCCTAATGCCTTCCATTAAAATAAATTCCGTATTCAAAGGGGGGATGTCATTTTGGAATCGTAAAGGTTTCTGTTCAAAATGATAATTTCCTTCTTTCCAGCGAAAAAGACTATAAATAAGCTCATGTTTTTGAAGACTTAAGGCCTTTTTGATATCTTCATTTTTAATTAAACCGCTTTCGGAAATAATTTGTCCGAGTTTCTCTTTGGCAATATCCTGGTCCTTTAAAAATTCCTTAAGTTGTGCCTTATCGATTCGGTTTGCCCTGACCAAGATCTCTCCAAGTTTTTCAACGGCACCCCTTTCGGAGGATGAGGCGTCAACAATTAAACCTTTATCAAATAAGATTGTTGCCTGATCCTCTCCCCCCTTCAGGGTTAAGATACCCGTTTTTCTTTGCAGAAAAATTAGCTGTAATATTTCTGCAAGGCCGAAATCTTTAATTGATCCCTCAAGAGCCACTTTAAATATTCTCCAGGAAAAACAAGGGGTTAAATTTTTAAATCCCTTTTAAGATCTAAAACCAAACTCATTGCACCTATTCCAAAAAATAAAACCCAGGGAATTAAACTTCCTGTTCCCTGAATTAAATTTATCCCATCGGAAACCATAAATATCCCTGTTTGTTTAAGAAGGAAAAAAGCCAGGAAAAATAAAAAAAGTATTAACCAAATAGCCCCTTTTATGGATTTATGAATTAAAATCGGAGTACTTCCGGGGAGAAGCAGTCCACCTAAAATAAGTGGAATCCCAATACCTTCACTAACCCCTTTTTTGTGGTTTTTAGCAAAAAAAGTAACGGGTTTTCCTTTTAATTCACTCCAGCATGTAAGGCATGCCGTGTGGTCCATTAAATGACGTTGGCATTTTTTACAAATGGTCTTTGAGCAGAATTGGCAATTTTTGGTTATTCTCATTTGGGGTCCTTTGTATACCCAAAACATCAGCAGGCTAAACCAACCTAAAAGAATATAGATCACTTGAATTTGGGGGTGCTCCCCCACCAATATTCTCCATACCTTTTTTGAAATACCCCCCTCCCGTTGAACTAAAACCTGCTTCCAGATTTCATCCAACCCAAAGGTTTGATCAATGACTTGATATTGGTTGCCGAGGGTACTTAAAAATGAAAAGTGAGAAACCTTTTCCTCATTTTGCTCAAGGGCTTTTTGATAGATTTTTTCTCCTTTATCAAAATCCAGTTTCTCCCGATAGGTTTGACTCAAATTATAATAGGGTGCAACAAAAGAAGGAAATTCCTGAATAGAACTCTGGTAAGTCCGGATTGCATTCTCAAATTGCCTTTGATAAAAGAAACAATTCCCTAAATTATTTAAAATTAAAGGTTTCTCTTTCCTGGGGGTTTTCCTAAGCAGTTGTTGATACATAGAAACGGCCTCATCGCAGGCTCCCTCCCTTTTTTTAATGGTTGCAGCGGTAAATTGCATGTGCCATGGGGCTTGCTCAAGTGAATCTTCCATAATCCGTTCTTTAGAAATCCATTCACCCTTTACAGAATCTGCCATTACTTGAAGGGTGTGATCCTCCTCGGCAGTATAAAAAACCCCCCAAATAGGTCCTGTATATAAAAAGATCAGTAAAATGACTCCCCCTGAGACCATGACTGTTTTCTCTGCGCGGCTTGAAAAAAACCAGGCTATACTCATCCAAAAAAGGAGAATCCAGAAGAAGGGTAAATCCCAAAAAAGTGGAAAAAGGAATAGTAATAGGACCAACCCCCATTGGTTAAAAACCGAAATTTTTTTCCCACTCCATTCCCAAGATGTATGAACTAAACTTGGAAAGGATCTCAAAAGAATTAGTAAAATAAAAATGGTGTTAAATAGAAGAAAACTGATTAATAAAGCTGCCAATAAAACCCGTATAAAACTTAAAAAATACCAAAAATCATTGAAGTTCATTTTTAAGGCTTTTAGTGAATTGGAAATATTTTCAAAAATATTCCAAGGTTGAACAGACCATCCTTTCCGGGAAATATAGGTGTAAACAGGAGGAAAATCAGGTGAAATTTTCAATGCCGCCACAATTAAAGCATTGCCTTGAAGCGGGTCTCCCTTCTGAAATGCCTCTGTGGCTTCCCATAGGAGGATTTGGGAAAGGTGTTTTAGGTTTTGAATCCCTTCTCTTTCTTTTAGGATCTGAATAATGAGAAGAATGGCATTACTTCCTTGTTGGTCCCCCTGGGAAAGGAGGTCCTGGCGCATTTCTAACAAAATATTAATTTTAGGGGGGAGTAGAAGACCCGAAAAATAAAGGCTATTTAAGTTACTATTTAGTGGAGGGGGGTTGGAGGATACCTTAGAGGTTATTTCTGGTTGTTCCCCCCCTTCATCAGAAATTTCTTCTGCCTGAAGGGAGACAGGTACAAGGTAAATTAAAACGATTAGAATAACTGATAGATATTTTCCCATAGGAAAGGTTAAAAGTTAGGAAAAACTTATATTTATGTAAATATAGCATTGAACCCCAGATCGGGCAATTTAATCAAAAAACACAATGTTTTAAAAAAATTCACGGTTTAGACCGAAAACGATTCCCATCTCCCCGGAATCCCTCAATCACTTTGAAGACCCCAGCTTGGGCTCCTTTCCTGACGCCAACCGCTGTACGTTTCCCCAATGACGATTCAGGATGATAAGGAATAAAAAAATGGAAAAATAGATTAAGGGTTGGGAAGGATAGATCAAGATGACAATCACTGGAAAGAAAGCAAATGAAACTATGGCGCCTAAAGAGGAGTAACGCCAGATGCCTACAGTTAAACCCCAAATGAGAAACGTTAGGAACCCAACTCGGAAATTTAAAACCATCAAAACACCAAAACCTGTTGCAACGCCTTTCCCCCCTCGTTTTCCTTTTCGAAAAACGGGGTAGACATGCCCAAGAACCACGCCCAGTCCAGAGGCCACCTCCCATTCCAGTTGACCCGTTATATACCTCGTTAAAACAACAGCAAGAACCCCTTTTCCAATATCACCTAATAACGTTAACAATGCCGCTTTTTTTCCGAAAACCCTCAAGACATTGGTCGCACCAATATTTCCACTCCCGCTGGTCTCTAGGGAATTATCCCCTTGCCTCCGGGTCACCCATAAACCGAATGGAATATTCCCAATTCCATATGAGAAGATAACCATTAATCCATTTAAAATAGAATCCATTTTTTTTATTCACCCCAATACCTTTAGCTCAAATTTTTCATCCTCATCTCTTTCCAATAACGATAAAAATATTGTGCCCCCGATATTAAGGCTAAAATAGCGGCAGCCCACAGCAAAATATTTCCAATTAGGGCAACCTCCATCCAGGGTATTGAACGATCCAGAATGAGGAAAAAAATTCCAAAGGTTTGGAGAACCATTTTATATTTTCCCGTGTTTTCAACGGAAATAAAAATCCCTTCGGTAAGGGCAATTGACCTTAAACCCATTACGGCAAACTCGCGACCGACTAGAAGGATGGCCAACCAAACCGAAACCCGATCCCCCGAAACTAAAATAATCAGAGCGGAAACAATTAAAAGTTTATCAGCAACCGGGTCAAGTAGTTTTCCCAAAGAGGTGACTTGGCCTCTCCGTCGAGCTAAAAAACCATCCAAAAGATCAGTGAAGGAGGCCCCGATAAAAATTAGTGCGGCAAGTTGAAAGTGCCCCTGGAAGGGGGTCTGATAAATCTGGATAAAAAAGGGAATGAGAAGAATCCGAAAGAAGGAGAGAAAATTGGGGAGGTTTAGGACCATTGTTTTTTTTTGTTCTTCGCGGAAAAGGAAAAAAAACCTATAAGGATCATGCCCATATTAACCTTTGGCGGCCTCCTTTAAAAAAAGGGAAGTGTTCCTTTTTTAAGGTAATTTTAAAAATTCTATTTTTCCGCTTTCCTTTATAAATAAAACATAAGAAGTGGACGGTAAACCGAAAACCGGTCAATGTTTCCATTTTCCATGTTTTTTTAACAGCAAATCAGCAATTTCCCGGACCGCGCCCTCCCCTCCTCGCTTTTGGGTAATATAATGAGCAAAGACTTTTACCTCTTTGACTGCATTGGGAACTGAAACAGAAAACCCCACTAGCTTCATGATGGGGATGTCAATTAAATCGTCACCCATATAGGCAACCTGTTCATCCTCCAATTTATGCTTTCGAAGAAAGCCTTGATAACATTTTAGTTTATTGGAAATCCCTTGGTATACCTCAGAAATGCCAAGCTCTTTGGAACGAACCCCAACCGCCTTGGATTTTCTTCCGGAAAGCAATCCCACTCCAAAACCGTTTTTTTTTAACATAGAAACGCCATGACCATCATAAATATTAAAAACCTTAAACTCTTTTCCCTGCTCATCCAGATAAATTTTTCCGTCGGTTAACACCCCATCAACATCCAATAAAAGATAACGGATTTTTCGAAGCCGTTTTTTGAACCCAACCCCTTTTTTATCGTTGAATTTAAAACTCAAACAACTCCTCTTTTTAATAAATCATGGAGATGAACAATCCCTAAAGCTTTCCCCCCCACCACAATGATTAAGGAGGTAATGGAAAATTTTTCCATAAGAAGAACCGCTTGAGCCGCTAAGGCATCGCGGTCAATGGTTTTTGGATTTTGGGTCATAATATCTTTTGCCTTCTGGTTGAATAATTCCTGGCCGTGATCAATCCGCTCCAGCCATCTCCGAAGATCACCATCGGTGATAATTCCCTTAAACTCTCCTGAAGGACTGGTTACTGTGGTAACCCCAAGTTTTTTTGATGTAATTTCCATTAAAGCATCCTTCATTGGCGCATTCTCAAAAACCCTTGGAATTTGTTCTCCCGTATGCATTACATCTTCTACTTTTAACAGAAGACGTCTTCCCAAAATTCCACCAGGATGAAACAGGGCAAAGTCCTGTTCTTTGAACCCTCGTTTCTGAAGAAGGACGATAGCCAAGGCATCTCCCATGGCTAAGGTTGCGGTCGTACTGGCAGTAGGAGCTAATTGAAGGGGACAGGCTTCTTCCTTCACGCTCACATCAATTACTACCTGGCTCACCTTTCCAATGGTTGATTGAGGTTTCCCTGTTAATGAAATTAACGAGACATTTAAACGCTTAAAAAAAGGAAGAAGATCAATGATTTCTTCGGTTTCCCCGCTATTGGATATAATGATCATAACATCCTGTCGGGTTACCATTCCCAAGTCCCCATGTTTCCCCTCCCCGGGGTGAAGGAAAAAGGTTGGGGTACCTGTACTGGACAGCGTGGCAGAAATTTTTTGTCCAATATGGCCTGACTTTCCCATTCCTGTGACTACAACTTTTCCTTGACAGGAATATAAAAGATTGACTGCCTGAATAAATTCATTACCCAGTCGGGGTAATAAACCGGAAATAGCTTGTGCTTCTATTTCCAACACCCGTTGGGCCTGTCTTATTAAATCTTCCGAATTCATCATTTTTTTTAAAGATTAATATAAAAGGATGTCTACCCTTCGATTCTTTAACGTTTAAAGGGAATTTCGAATGCGTGAAACCTGCTCTAAAAGATTTTGAAGGTCCTTCAGCCTCACCATATTGGGCCCATCACTAAGGGCTTTATCGGGATCAGGATGGACCTCCATAAAAAGGCCATCGCAACCAACCGCCACCGCAGCACGGGCAAGATGAGGAACAAATTCCCGTTGACCAGAGGACACATTTCCTCCCCCTCCTGGTAATTGAACGCTATGGGTGGCATCAAAGACAACAGGGTATCCCCATTGACCTAAAATGGGAATGGATCGCATATCCGCCACCAGGTTATTGTATCCAAAACTACTCCCTCTTTCCGTCAAAAGAATTTTCTGACTCCCAGCCTCTTCAATTTTTGTAATAATATTTTTGGCGTCCCATGGGGCCAGAAATTGTCCTTTTTTTACATTCACAACCTTGCCACTTTTTGCAGCGGAAACCAAAAGATCGGTTTGGCGGCATAAAAAAGCAGGAATTTGAAGGATATCCAAAACATCCGCAGCGATGGGAATATCTTCGATTTGATGGACATCAGACAAAAGAGGAAGGCCGTATTTTTCCTTTACCTTATTCAAAATGTCTAACCCCTTGGAAATTCCAGGCCCGCGAAAGGAATGGATTGAAGATCGGTTGGCTTTATCGTAGGAGGATTTAAAAATGAGGGGCATGCCAACTTTTTTTGTAATTTCTTGGAGTTGATGAGCGGTTTCTAAAATCAGGGTTTCATTTTCAATCACACAAGGACCCGCAATTAAAAATAAAGGCGAACCCTGGCCCAATTGAAAGGAACCGACCCGAATATTTTTTTTTGATCTGCCCTGAGCATTCATGGGTCAATCCTCCATTGTATTTTGACGATGAAGGCTGGCTTGAATAAAGTGCTGAAAAAGGGGATGCGGTTTACGGGGATTTGATTGAAATTCAGGATGAAATTGGCACGCAATAAACCATGGGTGATTTTTTAACTCAATAATTTCAACTAACCGCCGGTCAGGGGATAACCCGCTAAAAATCATTCCCGCCTTTCGAAGTCGTTCGTGGTAAGCGGGGTTGACCTCATACCGGTGCCGGTGTCTTTCATTTATTTTTTGAGTTTGATAAATATGATGAACTAAAGTCCCTTTTTCTATAACACAGGGGTAAGCACCCAATCTCATGGTTCCCCCTAATTCATCGATGTTTTTCTGATCGGGCAATAAATCAATAACAGGATCATCTGGCTTCCCACCAAATTCTGTACTGCTGGCCCCTTTTATTCCCCCAACGTTTTTGGCGTATTCAATGACGGCACATTGCATTCCCAAACAGATCCCAAAAAATGGAATTTGTTTTTCCCGTGCGAATCGGATGGCAGTAATTTTTCCCTCAATTCCCCTGTTCCCAAATCCGCCCGGAACCAAAATTCCGGGAAGATCATGGAGAATTTCACTTGGATTACCTTTTTCAATATCATCCGCATCAACCCAACACACCTCTACTTTTGCGTTATTGGCTATGCCACCATGCCGAAGTGCTTCACAAAGGCTTTTATAGGATTCCTTGAGTTCAATATATTTTCCCACCAATCCAATCCGTACGTTATATTCCGGATTCTCCATGCTTTTAACCAATTTTTTCCAGCTGGAAAGGTTAGGGGGACGGGAATTCAGGAAAAGTTTTTTTACCACCAAATCATCCAAGCCCTCCTCATTTAACAAAAGCGGAACTTCATAAATATTTTCCACGTCCTGAGCCGTTATCACCTCATTTGGTTCAAGGTTACAGAACAGGGCTATTTTTTTCTTTAATTCCAATGGAAGATGGCGATCCGTTCGGCATAAAAGGATGGAAGGTTGGATACCAATTTCTCGAAGCTTGTTGACACTGTGTTGCGTGGGTTTCGTTTTCAGCTCATCGGATGTTTTGATATAAGGAACGAGAGTTAGATGGATATAAATTACGTGGTCTCTTCCCACATCAAATTGAAACTGGCGAATGGCTTCCAGAAAAGGAAGGCTTTCGATATCTCCAATGGTTCCGCCGATTTCCACAATTAATAAATCATTTCCTTCCCCAGCTCTCTGGATACATCCCTTTATTTCATCTGTGATATGTGGCACCACTTGGACAGTTCCACCCAAATAATCCCCGTGTCTTTCCTTGTTAATAACAGTGTTGTAGATTTTTCCTGTGGTATAATTGTTTTCTTTTGACATTCGGACAGAGGTATATCGTTCATAGTGTCCAAGGTCTAAATCAGTCTCCGCACCGTCTTCTGTAACGTAAACTTCCCCATGCTGGTAGGGGTTCATGGTCCCTGGGTCTACGTTAATATAAGGGTCCAACTTTAAAAAAGAGATTTTTAACCCTCGGCTTTCCAAGAGGTTGCCGATAGAGGCCGATGCCAAGCCTTTTCCTAAAGAAGAGACCACTCCGCCGGTTACAAAGATGTATTTTGCCATGGGTCCTCATTTTTTTTTGTAAAGTGAACCTGTTTCATTGATTTTCCACATTGGTTTTAAAATTTTTTCCACACCAAAGTTTCCGGACCCGTTCTAAATCATCTTGGGTATCAATTTCCCAACCTTCGGTTTGGGTCTCTACCACATCAATCGGATAACCATTTTCTAACGCTCGGAGTTGTTCCAATTTTTCTGAAATTTCCAGTTTCCCAAGTGGTAGTTTAACAAAAGTTAAAAGAAAATCCTTTTGGTAAGCATAGAGGCCATAATGTTTAAAATATAGATTGGGGGGGAATTCCTCTCCTGAAGCGGTATCCCGAAGAAAGGGAATCCGAGATCTGGAGAAATAGAGGGCTCGCCCTTTCGCATCCGTCACCACCTTGACCACATGAGGACTATTGAGTTCTTCATGGGACACAATCGATTTTTTAAGAGTGGTCATCACGGGGTTTCCCTGTGGAGATAAAAAGGGGCTTAGGGCATCTTCAATCATTTTTGGACTGTCCATTAAAAGATCGCCCTGCACATTAACAATCACGTCTGCCCGAATTTCCCTTTCCACCACTTCAGCAATTCGGTCGGTTCCGGACGGATGTTTGGTGGAAGTCATGTAGACCTCCCCCCCTTCTTTTTTAATATGTTTAAAAATTTCAGAACTATCGGTTGCCACCAATACACGATCCACCTTGGGAGCTTTACTCGCCCTTTCATAAACATGGCTGATCAACGCTTTCCCGTTTATTTCAACCAACATTTTAGCCGGTAAACGGGTGGATTTTAGCCGTGCCGGAATAACAATGGCAACTTTCAATTTTCTTCTGATTGTTGAAGGATTTGATCCAATTGTTCTGGTTTTACTGTTGCGGTACCAACTGTTCCAACCACAATGCTCGCAGCATAGTTTGAAAGCAATGCGGCTTCCGTAAAGGAAGCCCCTGCGGCCAGAGACAGAGCCAAAACTGATACCACCGTATCTCCTGCTCCTGTGACATCATACACTTCCTTTGCCACTGTGGGTATATGATTTATTTTTCCCCCCGGTTCAAACAAACTCATTCCCCGATCCCCCCTCGTAATGAGCACTGCCTGGCATTTTAATCTATCCAATAAAGACTGACCAGCTTTAATCAAATCCTCGGTTCCTTTCAATTCAATCCCCGCTGCCTGGGAGGCCTCCAAATGGTTTGGGGTAATTATGGTGGTATTTCGAAATAGGAACATATGACTGACCTTTGGATCCACAACCACCTTGATGGGATATTGCTGAAGCAGTTGGTGGAGCCCCTCCATAAAAAGAGGATTAATAACCCCCTTTGCATAATCGGAAAGGACCAAACAATCCGTTTGTTTTAACTCTCTTTCAACAGTTAGCAAAAGGGCATCAATCGTGGATTGGGAAAAAGAATCAGATTTTTCATGGTCAAAGCGGACCACCTGTTGACTATGGGCAATAATTCGGGTCTTTTGGATGGTCGGATATCCGGGTAATTGAACGATTCCCTCCGTACTCCCTCCTTGGTTTTGAATGATCGAAAGAAGATTTTTTCCGGATTCATCCTGTCCCGTCACTCCGCAAACCTTAACCCGCCCTCCTAAGGTCAATATATTATGGTATACATTGGCGGCCCCTCCTAACAAATGGGTTTCCGATGTCACATTGACCACCGGCACGGGAGCCTCTGGGGAAATTCGGGTTACATTCCCCCAAATAAAATGATCCAGCATGAGATCCCCTACAACCAGGATTCTTGCCTTCTTAAACTCTTTCAGAAATTTTCTTAACCCTTTTCCCAAGTTCTTCCAGGTCCCTTAAGAAACAAGACTAAAAAGGCGATCCCATCGGATCCAGCTATCTTCCCCGTTCCAGGAAAAATAGATGATAAAAGCCCTTCCTTTAATTTTGTTGTGGTCCACAAAACCCCAGAAACGACTATCCAAACTATGGTCTCGATTGTCACCCATCACAAAATAAGAAGAGGGAGGAACCTCAATGGGTCCGTAATTATCACGAGGTTGAAATTCTCTCGGCAAAATGTGGGATTCCTGATGAATGGCATAGGGTTCTTCTAAAGGTTTCCCATTTAAAAAAACTTCTTTATCCCTAACTTCAATGGTATCCCCTGGTTCCCCGATCACCCTTTTGATAAAATCCTTTTCTTCATCCTTGGGAAATTTAAAAACAATTATGTCCCCTTTTTTGGGATCCCCAAATTCAATCAAATATTGATCGGTAAAAGGAATTTTTATCCCGTAAATAATTTTCCAGACCAATATGTGATCTCCCACCAAGAGTGTAGGGATCATGGACCCTGAAGGAATTTTAAAAGCTTGAACAATGAATGTTCGAATCAATAAGGCCAATATGATGGCAATAATGATGGCTTCTGCATATTCCCTTAGTACTGATTTTTTTCTTCCCTCTGCTTCTTCCACGTTTAATCCTTTACTTTTAAAACCGCCAGAAATGCCTCCTGCGGAATTTCCACCCGACCCACTTGTTTCATCCTTTTTTTTCCTTCTTTTTGTTTTTCCCACAATTTTCTTTTTCGGGTAATGTCTCCACCATAGCATTTAGCGGTTACATTTTTCTTGAGAGCTTTCACATTTTCTCGTGCAATGATTCGGCTCCCTATGGAGGCTTGAATCACTACCTCAAACAACTGTCTGGGAATGACTTCCCTCATTTTTTCAACCATTTGACGGGCCCGGTGATAGGCCTTTTCTTTATCCACAATAAAGGATAAAGAATCCAATGTTTCTCCATTCAATAATATATCAACCTTTACCAATTTCCCCTCCCGGTAACCGAGCCATTCGTAATCCAAAGAGGCATAACCTTTGCTCAGGGATTTCAACCGATCAAAAAAATCTAAAATGACCTCATTTAAGGGAAGTTCATAAACCACCATGACCCTTTCCTGATCCAGGTATTTTAGGTCTCGTTGAATCCCTCTTCTGTTCTGGCAAATTTTCAAGAGAGGGCCAAGGAATTGTTCCGGGGTGATTAACGTTGCCAGTATAAAAGGCTCTTCCATCCTTAAAATGGATTGCGGCTCTGGTAATTTTGAAGGATTATCCACTTCAATCACTTCATTTTTCTGATTGGTGACTCGATAGACCACCGTTGGGGCGGTACTGATCAAAGAGAGGTGATATTCGCGTTCCAACCTTTCCTGAATAATCTCCTTGTGAAGAAGGCCCAAAAATCCGCATCGAAACCCAAAACCCAAGGCCAAAGAAGTTTCAGGCTCATAGGTAAATGAGGAATCATTGAGTCGTAGTTTCTCCAGAGCTTCCCGGAGCTCGTTGAACTGCCCACTTTCTATGGTAAAAACACCACAAAAAACCATGGGTTTAATTTCTTTATATCCGGGAAAGGGGTGGGTGGTCGGGTTAAGGGCATCGGTAATGGTATCTCCAATTTTCGTATCCTCCACCCGTTTGATTCCCGCAATAATATACCCTACCTCCCCGGCAGATAATCTTAAAACGGTTTCCCTCTTGGGTGTAAAGACGCCTACCGAAATTACCTCATAATCTCTTTTTACGGACATTAAGCGAATTTTTTGTCCTGGAAAAATCTCTCCATCCAGTATTCTGACCAAAACCACCGTTCCTTGGTAATTATCAAACCATGAATCAAAAATGAGGGCTTTTAAGGGCTGATCCGCTTGGGTAGACGGAGGAGGAATTCGAGTTACAATGGCTTCAAGAATTTCCCGAATTCCTTTACCTTCTTTGGCACTGACCAAGAGGATCTCCTCAACATCCAAACCTAAAATTTCCTGAATTTGATGTTTGACCCGGTCTACATCGGCACTGGGCAAATCAATTTTATTAATAACCGGAATGATAGTAAGGTTATTTTCAATGGCCAAATAGGTATTTGCAATGGTTTGGGCTTCTACTCCTTGGGTTGCATCCACTATCAAAAGGGCTCCTTCACAGGCGGCAAGGCTTCGGGAAACTTCATAGGTGAAATCCACGTGGCCCGGAGTATCAATTAAATTAAAAATAAATTTTTCCCCTTTAAGGTCCGTATACCGTAGACGAACTGCATGGGCTTTAATGGTAATCCCTCTTTCTCTTTCCAGGTCCATATCATCCAAAACCTGTTCCCGTTTTTCCCTGGTTTCAAGGGCCCCAGTAAACTCAAGGAGTCTATCCGCCAGAGTGGATTTCCCATGGTCGATATGTGCAATGATGGAAAAATTCCGAAACCCCAGTTTTGGCAACTAATTTCCTCTTTGTTATCTTAAACTTACTGATTATATGAATTCCCGGTTTTGTTGTCAAAGAAAAATAATAATGGGAATAGGCCATCCACCCTCAGGGGTTTAACATCACAGAAGAAAAAATTCCAAATAGCCTTTGGGATCACCTCTTTAGTGCAAAAAAAACCCTGGAAGATGCAATTTTTTTTATGGCCTTTTGGGGAAAACCAAAAAAACTCCGTCTTCAAACCTCTGGAGACCCTTCCATCAGGAAAAAACCTGAACCTTTAAAAAATTAATGTTTTAAGGAAATTTTGTTCAAGATTGTCAGCCCCTGACTAAAATATTCCCTTAAGATTGACATTTCCGCACGATAAGATAATATTAACAAGAAATTGAGAAAGGTAATTTTTCCTCATGACTTAAGAGAAGCCTTTTGAGTCTGAATATACAAAACCCAGTTTTTCAATTCAAAAAGAAATCTCCGGAAAAAACAATGAAGAATAAAAATGAAAGAAAAAGCCTCCAAATTATTATCCCCATATCTTTTGCACTCCTTTTTTTAATATCTTGTGCGACTACACCTTCAACACTTCAACACCAAACAGCCGATTCTACTTATTCCAATCAGGTTTCAGAGGAAAGTCCCTTTCCTTCCCAGGAACAAGCCTCAGAAAAATTCCTTTTTAATGAAAGCTACCCAAATACCGAAAAAAAATCCTCCCGAGACCACCCCCTTTCTCCTCTGTTCCCCATCATCGAACTTCCATTAGAAGAAGAGGAAGAGGAACTCGTCCTGGATGAACCAACCTATGATGTTCCCATTGTTATTAATGAGAGCGTGGAGGCTTATATAGGGTATTTTCAGGTCCGAATTCGGGACCGTTTTGAGGAATATTTAAACCGCTCAGGACGTTACCTTGGCCTCATGAAAGAAATTTTTAAAAATAATGGTTTACCTGAAGACCTGGTTTTTGTAGCCTTGATCGAAAGCGGCTTTAACCCTTACGCCTACTCAAGATCCCGGGCTGCTGGCCCATGGCAATTTATCAAGGGGACTGGCCGTAATTATGGCCTTCGGATTAACGCTTGGATTGACGAAAGAAGAGATCCGGTAAAGTCCACCCATGCTGCTTCCCGTTATCTAAAAGATCTGTATGATATGTTTGGTTCTTGGCCGTTGGCGCTGGCCTCTTACAATGCAGGGGAAGGCAGAGTAAAACGGGCATTGATTAAGGCCAAAGGAGAAGATTTTTGGGATCTAAAATCCACGAAATTTATTAAGAAAGAAACGCGAGATTATGTTCCCAAATTCATGGCCGCAACCATCATTGCAAAAAACCCAGAACACTACGGGTTTAATATCGATTACCATGAGCCTTTGAAATACGATGAGGTTACCGTGGATCGGCCCACCGACCTTCGCCTGATGGCCAAAGCCATTGGTGTCAGCTATAAAGAAATGAAACTTTTAAACCCTGAATTAAAAACCACCATTACTCCTCCAAATTATAAGGATTATAAAGTAAAACTTCCTGAAGGATCCCGGGAAACCTTTCTTGAAAACTTCAATAAAATTCCGGAAGATCAAAGAACATTGGCTTTTCGACATGAGGTTCAAAGGGGTCAGACGCTTTGGGGATTGGCCCGTCAATATGGAACCACCATTTCGAACCTTCAAGAGCTCAACACGATGGGAAGGAGAACCCGCCTTCGCGAAGGTGAATATTTAGTCGTTCCCCTTGCAAATAAATATGTGGATCTTGACTCCAACTACGAAATCAAGAGTTCCTCTAAAAACAAACAAAATAACCGGAAGATTTATTACCGTGTAAAACGGGGGGATTCTTTATGGAAGATTTCACAAAAATATAATGTCAGCATTAAGACCTTAAAAAATTGGAATAAACTTAAATCAAACCGAATCTATCCCGGAAAACGACTGGTCCTGGTTTTGGATAGAGGAAACCTGTAATTCTAGAACCACCTCCCACCCTCTTCCTGCCCCTTTGATCCCTCTGGAAATACCTGTAGGAAATGAAAGAGTCCTGCTCATTGCATTGAACGCTTTTCTTTAAAAAAAAACGTTTATGTGTTTTGAATTGGAAAGGTTATTTCTCTTCGGAAGAGGGAGAAGAAGGCTCGTTGGCGTCAGGTTTTAAGTTCTGCTCCCCAGGTTTTTGTTCGGGTTCAAGACCCTTTAAGCGGGCCAGGGCTTCACTGGCAATGGGGGAAGTAGAGAATTGATCAGAAATGTGTTTGTAGATTGAAGTGGCTTTTTCCTTTTGTCCCATTTTTTCGTAAATTCCAGCCAATTCAAAAAGGGATTGATCACGGCTATTGGCCCCCTCCAATTCCGATACCTCTTTAAATTGCTTTTCAGCCTCATTCAATTCATTCCTTTCAAGGTAAACATAACCCAGCTTCTGAATAACCATTGGAGAGATTTTGTGGGTTTTTCCGTACCTGTTTAAAAATTCCCGGTAGGCCTGAATTCCCTGTTCAAACTCTCCCATGGCCACATAACTGTTTCCCATCCTATAACGGGCTACCGCCGAACTGGGCGTTCGAGGAAATTGACGGATGAGGTCCTTATATTTAGTGATCCCGGATTGGTAAGCTTCCCTCGTAGCATTCTCGTCCCCTTCATATAACTGGGCATCCTGGAGCGATTTGGAGGCTTCATATTGAAGGATTAAGGCCTTCCGATGGGCACTTTTATCATAATACCACCAAATGCCAGCCCCCACTCCCAGAACTAAAACCACAATAACCGTCCAGAAGATATTCTTTTGGTTGTCTTCATACCAATCTAGAAGACGTTCCGAAAGGTGGGCGACTTTGATCGTTTCAGTATTATTTTTTTTTGTGGGTATCCGAATTTTATAAGGCATAGATCCGGTATGGAACAGGATTCATTATCGCTTATTTCCAGCCTTCACGGTTTGTTGGGAAAAACTGAAGGTGATTTTATTGAGCTTCACCATCTTATGAAAAATTCCATCACCTGTCAAGCCCACCCGATCCCTCATTGACCCTTGTGATGGGAGGCACTATAATTCGGTGTCATCTCAAATAAGGTGTCCTTTGAAGCTGCCAACGGACTTGAAATTCATTTTAGAACAAATTGATGGAAAAGGATATAAAGCCTTTAAAAAAATTAAAGGAGATTATCAATTTACACGGTATTCCCTGATCATTGACCATGTACAGGCGGATCCATTCGCCGCACCTTCAAGAATCCGCATCATAGTCTCTCAAAGGGTTGCAGGTTTTCCCCTAACTCTTTTTAGAAATGCTTCAAGACAAACCGCTTTGGAAGATTATATTGGCAGGCAATTTTCAAAATCAATTCACCTTCCTCCTACACAGACCCGTGAGACCTTTGGGGGTCACACCATTGCCATTGAATCAGGGGGTCAGGAAATATTAAAGAGATCAGCCGTAAACATTTCTATAGATCGTTTAGAGGTACGGTTTTTTGTTAGGCTTCCAGCCTCAGGTCGAAAAATTCTTGGGGATGAAGCCATTAGAATTTTTTTGGAGGAAATTCCCCGAATGGCTTATGCCTCTCTTTTTTATGAAAGCCTCAATCAAGTCGAATGTTTGGACCATGTTGAAACGGGGGATGATTCCGATGCCTTACGCAACCAGTTATTACCCAATGGCCTGGTTGCCTTTGTGGCAAAAGGATCCCTTTTACCGAGAAGGTCTGGTATTGATGATCGTCCTTTGGATGTTAGCCGAAATATTATTTTCTTCAACTCGCCCCCCGAGAAGGAAATTGAATTAATTCGTCCAAATAAAGGACCTATAAAAGGAATGGGAATTCCCAAAGGCATTACTTTAATCGTGGGAGGAGGTTTTCATGGAAAATCTACCCTCCTGAGGGCCCTTGAAAGAGGTGTTTATAACCATATTCCAGGAGATGGTCGGGAAAATATTGTATCCGTCGAAGATGCCATAAAAATCCGAGCAGAAGAAGGAAGATCTATTATTAAGGTAAACCTTTCTCCATTTATCAACCGCCTCCCCTTCGGTCAGCCTTCCGAGTCATTCTCAACCGAAAATGCCAGTGGCAGTACCTCTCAGGCAGCCAATATTATGGAAAGCCTCGAAATCGGTACTTCGCTCCTTCTTATGGATGAAGATACCTGTGCCACCAATTTTATGGTTCGGGATGAATGGATGCAGTCGTTGGTTCCCAAAGAAAAAGAGCCCATCACACCATTTTTGGACAAAGTCCGTCTCCTTTTCCGTGACCATGGGGTCTCAACCATTCTTATTTCTGGAGGATCGGGAGATTATTTTTCCGTGGCAGATCAGGTTATCATGATGGACCATTACAGCCCAAAAGACGTAACAAAAAAGTCTAAGGAAATTGTCAAACAACGTTCCCATCCACGAAAGCCTGAAGGAGGGGAAATTTTTGGTGTATTTCAACCCCGGGTTCCCCTATTGGAAAGCCTATTGGGAAGAGACGTAAAAGAAAAAGGTAAAATTAAAGTGATGGGATTGAAAACCCTTCGGATTGGAAACCGCATTCTCGATTTAACCCACTTGGAACAATTGGTTGAAACAGGACAAACCAAGGCAATCGCCGATATGATTTTTTATTTTATAAGACATTTTGGAAATGAAGATTTACCTATTAAGGAGGGAATTCAAAGAATGTTTGATGAGTTGAACACCAAAAGCTTTGATATGTTAACTCCCTTTCAGCGGGGAGACTATGCCCTTCCCCGAAAAATGGAATTCTCCCAGGCGCTTAATCGAATCAGGACCTTAAAGATAAGAAATACTCCTTATTTCAGGGCATAAGGGCCCCAGGGGGACCTGCTTCTTTTGAAATTCGAATAAAACCTATCCCCCCCCGATATGAATCAGCCAAAGCGTGGGTTTTGAAAGAATAGACACCCTCCTCTTTTAAACGTGTTTCAAAAATGGCTCCCCCTCCTGGGGGAAGGGTCCAAAGGGGAACATTTTCTTTTATGTGTTTGGGGTTCCCATTCTCAAAAACCTTTAAAAACATCCCCCCCACCAAATTAAAGGAAGAGAAAAAGTTTGGGCCTGCATTTAGAACATACCACCGTATAAGCTCCCCGGGTTGCGCTTCTATCGGGGTTTCTACATATTTATTCATATACCCATTAAAAACGACAAACCGGGCTTCGCCATTCAGCATTCCGTGAACATTCCGGGGGGAGGAATAAAATTCACTTTGTACTAAAACAATTTCTCTTGCATTTTCCCTGGGCTCTGTGGGATCTACAATCAGAGCACCATACATCCCATTGGCAAGGTGTTGGAATGTGGGTGAGGTTCCACAATGGTATAAAAATACGCCCGGAAATTCGGCTTTCCAGGTAAAGGAAACCGATTCCTTTGGCCCCACACTTCTAAAATTTTGATCGGGAGGCGTTATCACTCCATGTAAAACAATTGAATGGGCGATAGAACCCTTATTTTCAAAAATAAAATCAATCTCATCCCCCTCTTTGACCCGGATCACTGGCCCGGGAATAAACCCCTCAAAAGTCCAGGCTTTATAAGATTCTCCTTTTGCAACCTTTACGGTTTTATCCAATGCTGTCAAATGAATTTTAAGGGTTTCTCCCCTAACCGAATCCTCAAAAAAATGCCCAAAAACCATTAATATTAAAAAAAACGAATATAAGGATTTTCGATCCAAAACAACCATGTTTTACCTCTAGAATAATTTAATCGAACAAAAGAATGGCTCTTTCCTTTATTCAAGTTTAGCCTGAAAACAAAAAACCACCAAGTTATTTTAACCATTGGGCAAATGCTAATAAAATGGGGATGGATTCCTGATTCTGTTAAATTAGAACGCTCCACATGCCTTCAGGCTTGGATTCCAATGAAGTGATGGGAGGCTCTAAAAGACCGCTTTCTTCCTTTAAGAAATGATTCAATAGAAGGGGTGGGTGCTAAGCGATTCGAAAATCGGGAGGAATTGAAAGGTTTCAAACATAGGGGTTTCTTCCTTAGGCAAGGGTATTTTTATCGGAAAATCTAAAGAAAATAAAAATTTGTCCAAAAGATGGTAATTAAAACCTCTTTTAATTTAGGAAAACTTTTTTTTTAAACCCTGAATACCTCAACCGAAGACCCCTTTTTCAATCGTAACCGTTTTTGGGCATTGCCCTTGTAGCAAAATACCTCCAATTCTCCAAAACTATTCATTAGAGCCCCTACTTTACCTTCCGGTGTCTCTGAATAGTTTTTTTTTAAAACACCATAATCTCTTCCAGAGAGTTTTACATGGATTTTTTCAAAAACATTGGAACCAACCAATTGTTCCAGATTTTTCCATGTTATATTTGTGATTAGATTTCCAAAATGATCAATATACATTACAATCCCTTTAATACGATTGGATCGAATCCTTTCTGGTTTCGGAATGGAAATGGTCATGGGATTTGGGTAGATTGGACCCATTTGCTGGGGGGGGACACCTTTTGAAAGCCATGCCGCTACGGGGGCAAAAAGGTCCCTTCCGTGAAAGGTTGCCCCAATTGCAGGGCGAAAATACCGTTTTTGGGTAATTTCCCGGACCCTCGGCTTCCCCTCCATCAGGATGGGAGTAAAAACCCCATTGTCGGGACCTAGATATAGACCATGAACCGTCTGAATAAGTAAGGGTTTCCTGGCGCTTCCTACTCCCGGGTCTACAACAACGATATGAATGGAGGAGGAGGGAAAATCCCCAGAGAAAGATTTAACTAGAAATGCCGCTTCAACCCTATCATAGGAAGCAATAGAGTGGGTTATATCAACAATATTAACCTTTGGGTTAATTCCATAGATTACCCCCTTCATACACCCCACAAAAATTCCGTCTGTTCCAAAGTCGGTGGTGAGGGTAATAAGGGGAACAGGTTGTTGTATTTTAGGACCTGTCAAACCCAATTTCAAGGATTTCATATTCCACGGTTTTAGAGGGGGTAACAATGGTTACCCAATCTCCCACCTTGTGTCCTATCAGGGCTTTTCCAACGGGAGATTGGACTGAAATTTCCCCTTTTTTGATATCAGCCTCCTCTTGGCCTACCAAAGTAAAACGCTTTTTTTCATCGGTTTCGGTATTCTTGAGAACAACGGTGGTACCAAAAACCACTTTTTCATTTGAGAGATTTTTTGTGTCAATGATTTGAGCCTCCGATATTTTATTCTCAAGATTTTGAATTTTTCCTTCAACGAATGATTGTCGTTCCTTGGCCGCCGCATATTCTGCATTTTCAGAAAGGTCGCCATGGGCCCTAGCCTCTGCAATGGCCTCGATGACTTTTGGACGTTCCACCCGTTTAAGTCTTTCCAAATCTTTTAATAACTGTTCATACCCATTTTTGGTAATTGGGATTTTCACGACATCCTCCCTCTAAAAAAAATGGAAAACCCTCACTTTCAAAATCACATTTTTTTTCAAGATGATTTTAGGGTTTTCCAGAATGATAATCTTGAATGGCTTGGATTGTTATGCCTTTCTTCAAAAAGTCTTCAATTCCCTCAATGGCAGCTCGTGCCCCAGCCATGGTGGTAAAGTAGGGAATATTGTGGTTTAAAGCGGTCCGTCTAATTGAATAAGAATCCTTTTGGGAGGTTTTATCCCCAACGGTATTAATGACCAAACCAATTTCATTATTCTTCATATGATCCACAATATGGGGCCTCCCTTCTTTTACCTTATTTACACTTTCCAAATCAACCCCATGCCGCTGTAGAAAATCCGCCGTTCCCCGTGTGGCTTCAATTTGAAAACCCATCCCCCGGAGCCTTGTCCCAATTTGGGCGGCTTGGGGTTTATCTTTGTCTTTTACACTAATAAAAACCTTTCCGCTTCCAGGAAGGAGCACATTGGCTCCTGCTTGAGATTTGCCAAAGGCTTCTCCAAACGTTTGACCTATACCCATCACCTCTCCTGTGGATTTCATTTCCGGGCCGAGGATGGGGTCCACCCCCATAAATCTGGAAAAAGGAAAAACCGCTTCTTTAACCGCAAACCCTCTTAACGGAGGGCTCTTCTGGACACCTAAATCGTGAAGGGAACGTCCTAACATGACCTTCATGGCCAGTTTAGCAAGGGGAATACCAATGGCTTTACTGACAAAAGGAACCGTCCTGGAAGCTCTTGGATTGACTTCGATGACGTAAACCTCATTTTCTTTTATCGCAAACTGAACATTCATGAGGCCGACAACCTCTAGCTCAATGGCGAGGGCTTTGGTCTGTCGTCTCAGTTCCTCTTCAAATCCGGGGAGAAGAGAATAGGGAGGAAGAGAACAGGCGCTATCCCCTGAGTGAACCCCGGCTTCTTCAATATGTTCCATAATCCCACCGATAAAAACATTTTTCCCGTCGCAAAGGGCATCGACATCAATTTCAATGGCGTCTTCTAAATAGCGATCTATTAAAATAGGATGATTAGGGGAGGCTTTAACAGCAAAACGCATGTAGTCCTTTAGGTTTTCCTCATCGTACACAATCTCCATGGCCCTGCCTCCTAATACATAGGATGGCCTGACCAGAATGGGGAATTGAATTTCCTTTGCAATGTCGATGGCTTCTTTTACGGAACGTGCTAAACCGCTTTGAGGCTGTTTTAATCTCAATTTCTCCAATAAGGTTTTGAACCGCTCACGGTCTTCGGCGCGATCAATGGAATCCGGAGATGTTCCCAAAATCGAAACTCCCATTTTCTCCAAAGGGACAGCCAATTTGAGAGGTGTTTGTCCCCCAAATTGAACAACGACTCCTTGAGGTTTTTCAACCCGAATGATCTGAATCACATCTTCAATGGTCAAGGGTTCAAAATACAACCGATCAGATGTATCGTAATCGGTACTCACGGTTTCGGGATTACAGTTCACCATGATGCTTTCCCAATTTTCTTCTCGAAGGGCCATGGCGCCATGAACACAACAATAATCGAATTCAATCCCCTGCCCTATTCGATTGGGGCCCCCACCCAGAATGATGACCTTGTTGCGATGGGTAGGATTGGATTCACATTCCTGTTCATAGGTTGAATAGAGATAAGGTGTAAAGGCTTCAAATTCTGCTGCACAAGTGTCTACCCGTTTATAAACAGGTTCAATTCCCTTTTCCCATCTTAAATCCCGAACTTCATTTTCGGATAGCCCGAGAAGACTGCCCAAACTTGGATCTGAAAACCCATCCCTTTTTGCCCTTCTTAAATCATCGGGGGCTATACGTTCTTCTTTTCTAGTGTGACCTTCCAAACCCTTGGCTTTTAAAACATCTTCAAATTTGATCAGTTCATGGATTTGATTTATGAACCAGGGGTCAATACGGGAAAGCTGGTGGATTTCTTCCGGAGAAATTCCCAACCGAATCCCATCCGCTAAATACCAGATCCGTTCCCAATTAGGGATTACCAATTTCGCCCGGATTAGATCCATATCAGAAACCCCTTCATCCCGGTTTTTTTTTCGGCGGAGCTTTGGGGTCAGTCCATCACAATCGATTTCCAGCGACCGTAAGGCCTTTTGGAATGCTTCTTTAAAGGTATGGCCCATGGCCATGGCTTCTCCAACGGATTTCATTTGGGTATTCAGTGTCGAATCTGCTTCAGGGAATTTTTCAAAGGTAAAACGAGGAATTTTAACAACGACATAATCAAGCATGGGTTCAAAACAAGAAGGGGTAACCTGGGTAATGTCATTTTGAATTTCATCCAGGGTATACCCCACGGAAAGCTTGGCAGCGATTTTTGCAATGGGAAAACCGGTGGCTTTTGAAGCCAGGGCAGAACTCCTGGATACCCTGGGGTTCATTTCAATGACAACCATTTCCCCATCGACGGGGTTGACTGCAAATTGGATATTGGATCCCCCGGTCTCCACCCCTATTTCCCGAATCACCCGAATAGCGGCGTCCCGCATGATTTGATATTCTTTATCGGTTAGGGTTTGGGCAGGGGCAACGGTAATGCTGTCTCCGGTATGGATTCCCATGGGGTCCAGGTTTTCAATAGAACAAATAACCACAACATTATCTTTAAGATCCCGCATAACTTCTAATTCAAACTCCTTCCAACCCAATACGGACCGTTCAATGAGAACTTCATGGGTGGGACTTCGGTCCAACCCCAAGTCCAAGTACTCCTGAAATTCTTCAATATTATAGGCAATGCTTCCCCCGGTGCCCCCCAGGGTAAAGGAGGGACGGATAATCACAGGAAAACCAACCCTTTCCAAAAAACCTTGGGCATCTTCTTTTTGCCGAACATAACAGCTCTCTGGAATTTTTAAACCGATACGGATAATTGCATTTTTAAATGCTTCCCGGTTTTCTGCTTTTTGAATGGCTTCATATGATGCACCAATTAGTTTTACACCGTATTTATCCAAAATTCCCCGTTCCGAAAGTTGAAACGCCATGTTTAAAGCGGTTTGCCCTCCCATTGTGGGAAGAAGAGCATGGGGTTTTTCGGCTTCGATAATTTTTTCAATAACCACCGCATTAATCGGTTCCACATAAGTCCGGTGGGCCGTTTCAGGATCCGTCATAATGGTTGCCGGATTGCTATTCACCAAAATAATTTCATATCCTTCTTCCCGGAGGGCTTTGCACGCTTGGGTACCTGAATAATCAAATTCACAACCCTGCCCAATGACAATGGGGCCGGATCCAATTATCAAAATCTTTTGAATATCGGTGCGTTTTGGCAAATCTTTTTCCTCCGTTTAAATCCTCAATAAATGGGTTTAACCTAGGGAACCCACAAATACATGAATTTCGGAACCCCAGGTTGGATTAACCCTTTTAAATCAAAAAGAACCAAGGAATTAATTCTGGGGGGATTGGATGGCCCCTGGGAATATATAGTGGTGCGGTATTGCCCCGGCCTTTTATAAAGAACCAGCTTCGCCTGTTCTAAACCTGTTTCTTTTTTGGCCAACTCAAAAGCGTCCTGAAGATACCCGATTTGGTCCACCAATCCGGTCGCCAAGGCTTGTTGGGAGGAATAAATTCGCCCATCGGCCAGTGTGCGGATCTTTTCTTCCGTTAAGTTTTGACGACCTTGAGCCACCACATTGACGAACTCATCGTAAAGCGCTCGAATCACTCCTTGAAATAAAGCCCTTTCCTCTTCTGTCATTTTTTTCAAGGGAGACCCCATATCTTTTTTATCGCCGGATTTTATGGTTTCATTCTCAATTCCAATTTTCTCAAGAAGGCCTTGGAGGCTGACGTTGAGCATAATGACACCGATACTCCCCGTTACGGTGGTGGGATGGGCGACAATCTTATCGGCGGAAACCGCGATGTAATACCCTCCAGAGGCACCCACACCCATGATCACGGCAAAAACCTTTTTTCCAGTTTTCTTTTTAAACTCCATTACCTCATGGTGAATAAGGTCAGAAGCCGTCACCGTTCCCCCCGGACTATTGATTCTAAGCAAAACCCCTTTAATTGTTTCATCCCGAGCCGCTTTGGTGAGCTGTTCCTTCACCCGGGCGACTAAATCTGGTTCCCCAGAAAAAAGGCTGGTTTCTTCCTCCTGAATGACTCCGGATATGTCGAGCAGGAGTATCTTGTTTTTTCCCTTTCCTGAAATCACCTGTTCTTCAAAAGGGACGGGTTTTGGAAAAAGCGAAACCTTAATGCAGCCAGAAAACCCCAAAGCAAGCAGGCCAAATAAGAAAAACCCCATAAACTGTTTCATTTCATCATCTCCACAAACCGGTCAAAAAGATAAGAAGCATCATGAGGACCCGGGGAGGCTTCCGGATGGTATTGAACCGAAAAAATAGGAAATGCTCTATGCCTCATTCCTTCAACGGTTTGATCATTTAAATTGATATGGGTTAACTCAATGTCATCTCCCATGGAGTCCACGTCAACCGCAAACCCATGGTTTTGGGTTGTGATCTCTACCTTTTTTGTTTTCAAATCCATTACGGGTTGATTTCCTCCGTGATGCCCAAACTTCAGCTTATAGGTTTTACCCCCTAAAGCCAGCCCCAACAATTGATGTCCCAGGCAGATTCCAAAAATCGGTTTCTTTCCTAAAAGCGATCGGATCGTGGCAACGGCGTAAGAAACCCCCTCAGGGTCTCCGGGCCCATTGGATAAAAAAATTCCATTTGGATTTAAACGAAGTGCCTCCTCGGCAGGGGTATTCGCGGGAACCACGGTCACCCTGCATCCCGCATTCACCAACAAACGAAGAATATTCCGCTTAATTCCAAAATCATAAGCAACCACATGGAATGGAAATTGAGATGGCCTCTTAAATCCATTTTGAGGATCCCAACTCCCCTCCTCCCAGGTATACGAGGATAGGCAAGTTACCTCTTTAACAAGATCCAAACCAATTAAACCCTTAGAATGCTCGGCCTTTTTTAAAAGGTTTTTCCTTTCCAAGTCCTCAGTGGACAAAATTCCCATCTGTGCACCTTTTTCCCGAATATGCCGGGTGAGGGCCCGGGTATCGATTCCTTCAATTCCAACAATCTCTTTTTCTTTTAGAAAGGAATCTAAGTCCTGCTTAGATCTCCAATTACTTGAAATGGGGGACTGCTCCTTTACGATGAATCCCTCTAAAGAGGGACGAGGGGATTCCATATCTTCCGGGTTTACCCCACAGTTTCCAATGTGGGGATAGGTCATGACCACCATTTGCCCTTTATAGGAAGGATCCGTTAGGATTTCTTGATAACCCGTCATACTGGTATTGAAAACCAACTCTCCTATTCGCTCGCCCGTGGCCCCAAATCCCCAGCCCTGAAAAGTCGTTCCATCTGATAAAACCAACAACGCCTTTTTCATACCGTTTCCCTGTTCAAAGAAGGCCACCCCTTTTGCTGAAATACCACCTCTCCCCCGATGAACGTCATTTCCACTCTTCCCTTTACCCTCCATCCATCAAAAGGGCAATTTCGCCCCTTAGAGAAAAACTCGCTTTTACGAATGACCCAAAAGGCCTCAGGATCAATCAAAACCAGATCGGCTTCTCCTCCCTCTTCCAATCTTCCCCCGGGAAGGTTGAACGCAACAGAGGGGTTAGAGGAAAGCTTTTGAATTAACTCATTCCAAGAAAGGAGACCCTCTTCCACTAATTTTAGGGATAAGGGTAGGGCGGTTTCCATCCCGATGACTCCAAAGGGGGCTAGATCAAACTCCGTCTCTTTTTCTTCGTTGGCATGGGGCGCGTGATCCGTTGCAATCATATCGATCGTTCCGTCCTTTAAACCTTCTTTTAATGCTTCCACATCCTTGGGAAACCGCAGAGGTGGATTCATTTTTGCGTGGGTTTGATATTCCCTAACCGCTTCATCCGTTAGAATAAAGTGGTGCGGCGCCACCTCTGCAGTCACACGGATCCCTTTGGCCTTGGCCCTTCGGATCAAATCCACGGACCCTGCCGTGCTGGCATGGGCAATGTGCAGACGGCCTCCCGTCAGCTCGGCTAAAATAATATCCCTGGCCACCATGGTTTCTTCACAGGCATTGGGAATTCCCTGAAGACCTAAGGACGTGGCTACCCCTCCCTCGTTCATGACCCCCTCACCAAAAAGATCTTCGTCTTCACAATGAGCAATAATCGGCATATCAAATGCTTTGGAATATTCAAGGGCTCTGCGCATGACCTGTGCATTGATAATGGGTTTCCCATCGTCAGAGAACCCAACACAACCCGCCTCCATTAATTCACCCATTTCAGATAGTTCTTTCCCTTCTAACCCTTTGGTAACGGCCCCAATGGGATAGACATGAACCTTTCCATTGGCCCGAGCTTTTTTTAAAATTAACTCGGTAATGGATTGACTGTCATTAACCGGAAATGTATTGGCCATACAACAAATCCCCGTAAATCCTCCTGCGGCCGCTGCGGCCATTCCATCTCGAATGGTTTCTTTATACTCAAAACCAGGTTCCCGAAGATGGGTATGAACATCAATAAATCCGGGAGAGATAATTTTTCCTTTTGCGTCGATAATTTGACTCCCTTTTGCATCAAGGTTTAAACCCATCCGGGTAATTTTTGAACCTTGAATTAAAACATCAACTATTTCATCTCTTTGATTGGCCGGATCAATAATACGGCCCCCACGGATCAAAACCATTAGGTTTCCTTTCCACCTGAGAGAAGGTAAAGGACGGCCATTCGGACTGCAATCCCATTGGTCACTTGATCTAAAATGACTGAGGAAAGTCCATCCGCAACCTCAGGGGAGATTTCAATTCCCCGATTGACCGGTCCAGGATGCATGACTAAAGCGTGTTCTTTTGCCAGTTGAACCCGCTCAGAGGTAAGCCCATACAACCTTGAATATTCACGAAGGCTGGGAAACAAACAACGTGTTTGTCGCTCCAATTGCAGCCGAAGCATAATAATGACATCCTTTCCCTTTAGAGCACGGTCTAAATTGTATTCCACCTCTACCCCTAAACGATCTATGCCACAGGGAATCATGGTTGGGGGCCCGGAGACACAGACCTCTGCGCCCAATTTCCTTAAGGCCAAAATATCCGACCGGGCCACGCGACTGTGACTGATATCCCCAACAATGGCAACCTGAAGCCCTTCAATTCTTTTCAACCGTTCCTTAATGGTAAAAAGATCTAGAAGGGCCTGGGTGGGATGCTCATGGGCACCATCCCCCGCGTTCACCACCGAACTTTTTAGGTGTCGGCTCAGTAACCAGGGAGCCCCTGCGGCTGTATGTCGAATGATAATTATATCCGCACGCATGGCTTCAATGTTTCTGGCCGTATCCAAAAGAGATTCCCCTTTACTCAGGCTGCTCGAACTTGGGGAAAAATTTAAAACATCCGCACTGAGTCGTTTGGCCGCCAACTCAAAAGAGGTTCGAGTTCGGGTACTGGCTTCTAAAAAAAGGTTTATTACCGTTCTTCCCCTTAAGGTCGGGACCTTTTTAATGTCTCTTCCGGTCACCTCCTTAAAAGATTCTGCGGTTTCTAGAATAAGATGGATATCTCCGGGTTCCAAATCACATATTCCCAAAAGATCTTTTTGTTTCAGCATTTCAGCCTTTTAGAAAAATTTTTTTATTTTTTTGCGCAATTAACTCGAGAATAAAACCACACGATCCTCCTCCCCCTCTTCCTCAAGTAATACTTTGACTTCTTCGGAAATAGAGGTGGGAATATTCTTTCCGATATAATCCGCTCGAATGGGAAGTTCCCGGTGCCCCCGATCCACCAAAATGGCCAGTTGGATGGATCGGGGCCTCCCAAAGTCAACCAGCCCATCCATGGCAGCGCGAATGGTCCTCCCTGTAAAAAGAACATCATCGACTAAAATAATATGTTGTTGAGAAATTGAAAAAGGTATTTCGGTTTTTTTAAGGGCAGCTTGTCCGCGTTTGGTTGCTAGGTCATCCCTGTAGAGGGTTATATCCAAAATCCCAATGGGGACCTCCACTCCTTCAATTTCTTTTATCTTTTTTACCAACCGGTGGGCGAGGTGAACCCCGCAGGTTCTGATTCCCACCAAAGCAATTTCTTTCGCCCCAGAATGTCGTTCCAATATTTCATGGGAAATCCGATTTAAAGCCCTTTCGATTTCCTGTTGTACTAAAATAACTTTTGCCAATCGCTTTGCCATCCAAATTACCCAAAAGCAAAAAAAAAGGCCCCCCTAGTGACAGGAGAAGGCCTTTAGTAAACTTAGTTTTTTATCCATTCCTTCCCTTTCTAGCCTCACAGAGCTAGGTTAAAGGTTTCTCCTAATATAAAATTTTCAATGGGATTTGTCAATCCTCTTTTTTTTCCAAAATTTTAAAGTGGGTTTTAATAGAAAATTCATTAATCCTTCTAAATCTATAAACCGTTAGGGTTTAAAATGAATATCAATGGCCCGTTTATTTAAATAGTAATCAAACTGCCGACGTAGCCACCGTTTAATAAAAACCCGGGTTACGGGAAACAAGATCAAAAATCCAATGGCATCGGTTAAAAAGCCCGGGGTCAGTAATAAAACACTGGCCATAAAAATCAAAAGGGAATCAATGATTTCTTCTGCAGGCATCTGTCCATTTTGTAACTGAATTTGCATTTTCCCAAGGGTTCGAAGACCTTCCAATCGAGCAAAAAAGGCACCGATTATAGCGGTCAATATAACAAAGAAAACGGTATGAAAGGCCCCAAAAATTTCCCCCACTTTGATAAGAAAGTAAATTTCCACCAAAGGAACCGCCAAAAACAGCAAAATTAATTTAAAAAGCATATTTGAACCTCCCTTTAAAAGCGCTGGTTCCTGTGGGTTGGGAAAATTTTCCAGAAATTTCCGCCTTTTCGAAGCATTATAAGCCCATCCTTCTGGGATTTTCAAATTTTCTCATAAAAAGTGTGCCCTTTTTGAACAACCCTATGTAGGTCGATTCCGGAATTCTATTCGAACCCATTACGAATTTGACTCATCAAGAAAAATTCAGTTCGATCTAACTGGTTGATTGTTTACAAATTCATTTTGAAATTTTTATGCTTTTTGAAATCCAAATTGGGTTTGGCATTTGAAATGCACCAAAAAAGGGAACCATCACAAAAGTTAGATCGAACAATCACGAAACCTCTTTAAGCCTTTTTACCCAACCCGGCTTGGTCGGGTTGTTATAAGGGGGGAATCTTTGAATGATTTTTTTAAATTGCAATCTTAAAGCTTGACATATTTTAAAAACAGGTGTAATTTCCAGTTTCAAGAAATTTAAAAAACTAAATAAAGTAAATACCCTTTGCTCAGAGCAAACCCATCGAAAGGTGGAGACGCAGAGCACCGGGGCTAATGATCTCTCAGGGATCAAATGCCCGCCGAGCCGCCAAAGGATTCTTTTTGGTGGCTTTTTTATTTTGACCTAAAACCAATATAGGGGAATCACACTTTATGGTTTTTTAAAATTAAACCCAAAAAATTTAACTTTTTATTCCCTTTGCTCAGAGCAAACCCATCGAAAGGTGGAGACGCAGAGCACCGGGGCTAATGATCTCTCAGGGATCAAATGCCCGCCGAGCCACCAAAGGAAAACTATCCTTGGCGGTTTTTTTTAAAAAAAGAAAGGGGGGATGCCATCGAATAAAAAAAGTGAGAATTCCGCCTGGAATCTCACACTGGTTAGGAAGGATGGGCTTTCAAAGCCTATATAAATTGGGGACATCTTGTTCGTTTGATACCTTTGCTCAGAGCAAATCCATCGAAAGGTGGTGACGCAGAGCACCGGGGCTAATGATCCCTCAGGGATCAAATGCCCGCCGAGCCGCCAAAGGGGAAAAGTCTTTGGCGGTTTTTTTTTAATGTAAAGGGGAAAAGTTATGATGAAATTTTCAAGCTCATTATCCTGTTTTTTTAAACTCACCTTATTCATATTTGTGTTTTTAGCACTTTCCCGCTTGGGTTATGCAGGAGACGCCTTTCTCAGCTGGGATGCCAATACCGAACCCGATTTGGCAGGATATAAAGTTTACGTTGGGACCGCCTCTCGAACCTACAGTCCCCCTATGGATGTTGGGAACCAGACCTCTTACACCGTAACTGGATTGGGTTTGGGAACCTACTTTTTTGCGGTCACCGCTTATGATTTTGGAGGTAATGAAAGTCCTTATTCAATCGAGGTGAATAAAAGTTTCGGGGATATAACTCCACCTGCCATTTCATCGATATCTGCCGTCAATATGGGCAGCTCTAGCGTGGACATTGTTTGGGCGACTAATGAAGGGGCAACATCCCAGGTGGATTACGGGGTAACCACAAATTACGGTTCATCAACACCGATCAATTCAAACCTAACCACAAACCATAGCCGATCCCTGAGTAACCTTACCCCCTCTACCACCTATCATTACCGGGTTGTCAGTCAGGATGTAGCAGGAAATATGGCCATTTCGGGAGATAATACCTTCATCACATTAAATCCGCCGGATACTACCCCACCCGCCATTTCAAATATTTCCTCCCTTAGTATCAGCAATAATGGGGCAACCATTACATGGGTAACAAACGAACCTTCCAGTACTCAAATTGAATATGGGACCAGTTCCGCCTATGGTTCTACAACCAGCCTAATCAATACGCTGGTTACTTCCCATAGCCAAGATTTAAGTGGACTACTGCCTTCAACCGTTTACCATTTTAGAGTTTTAAGCCGAGATAATGTAGGAAACCTTGGCAATTCTGGGGATAACACATTTACGACGACTTCCCCCCCGGATACCACCCCTCCTGTCATTTCATCTATCACAGAGGGTTCCGTCACCAGTACCAACGCTACAATAACCTGGAATACGGATGAAGACGCAACATCCCAGGTGGAATATGGTACCACAACGGCCTATGGGTCCACCTCCGCACTGAATTCCACACCGGTGACCAGCCACAGCAGAGCCTTATCCGGACTGACCTCATCAACCACCTATCATTACCGTGTATTGAGCAGAGATGGGGCAGGAAATCTGGCCACCTCTGCCGATAATACCTTTTCCACACTTGCCGCTCCCGATATCACTCCTCCCGTTATTTCATCCATTGCAGAAGGTTCCGTCACCAGCACCAGCGTTTCCATTTCCTGGAAAACGGATGAAGGCGCTACCTCCCAGGTGGAATACGGCACCACCATGTCCTATGGGTCCACCTCGGCACTGAATTCCACGCTGGTGACCAGCCACAGCAGATCTCTATCCGGGTTGACCTCATCAACCACCTATCATTACCGGGTCATAAGTTCCGATGCAGCCGGTAATCTGGCCACCTCAGCGGATAATACCTTCACCACACTCCCCGCTCCCGACACCACCCCCCCTGTTATTTCCGGATTAACTGCTAGCAATATTTCAAGTTCGGCCTCGGTCATCACATGGTCAACCAATGAAGGGGCGACCTCCCAAGTGGAATACGGCACCACCATGTCTTATGGGTCCACCTCTGCCTTGAATTCCACACCGGTGACCAGCCACAGCAGATCTCTATCCGGGTTGACCTCATCAAACACCTATCATTACCGGGTGCGGAGCATAGATGCCGCTGGAAACCAAGCGGTGTCAGGAGACAATACCTTTACAACTTCTCCTCTTCCCGATACCACCCCCCCTGTTATTTCATCCATCAACGAGGGGTCCGTCACCAGCACCAGCGCCACCATTACCTGGAATACCGATGAAGGCGCTACCTCACAGGTGGAGTATGGCACCACCACCGCCTATGGGTCCACCTCTGCCTTGAATTCCACATTAGTCACCAGCCACAGCAGATCTCTATCCGGGTTGACTTCATCAACCACCTATCATTACCGGGTACGGAGCATGGATGCCGCTGGAAACCAAACGGTGTCAGCAGACAAAACCTTTACAACTTCTCCCCTTCCCGATACCACCCCCCCTGTTATTTCATCCATCAACGAGGGGTCCGTCACCAGCACCAGCGCCACCATTACCTGGAATACCGGTGAAGGCGCTACCTCACAGGTGGAGTATGGCACCACCACCGCTTATGGGTCCACCTCTGCCTTGAATTCCACGTTAGTCACCAGCCACAGCAGATCTCTATCCGGGTTGACCTCATCAACCACCTATCATTACCGGGTACGGAGCATGGATGCCGCTGGAAACCAAGCGGTGTCAGCAGACAAAACCTTTACAACTTCTCCCCCCCCTGATACCATTCCTCCATCCATTTCCGGAATCAACACCAGCAATATTACAGGCTCCGGTGCCATAGTGAACTGGTCTACTAATGAAGGCGCAACTTCCCAAGTTGAATTCGGTTTAACCTCCGCTTATGGATTTATATCAAATCTAGATTCTTCCCTAAAAACGAGTCATCAGGTCACCCTTTCTGGTTTATCTTCTTTAAAAACCTATCATTTTCGAATCCGGACAATGGATGCCATGGGGAACCTTTCTGTATCGAATGACGGAACCTTTAACACCCTTTCTTTACCGGATCAAACTCCCCCGGTTATTTCAAACATTAACACAACTTCTTTAAGCAACACCACCATACTGATCACTTGGGTTACCAATGAGGCCGCAACCTCACAAATCGAATATGGGCAAACCACAAACTACGAAAACACAACCCCTTTTAACGCTACCATGATGTTGGACCATTCAATGACAATCAATGGATTAACCCCTGATTTTCCCTACCATTTTCGGGTCAGAAGTTTAGACACTGCTGGAAATCTTTCGGTATCGCTAGATCAAATTTTTAAAACCCCAAAAGCACCGGATCAAATTCCCCCCGGCCAAATCAAAAAATTTTCCGCCTTTGAAAATGACCAGGAGATTCTCTTAACCTGGACGAGCCCTTCAGATCCCGATTACATCGGGACCCGAATTGTATTCAAAACAACTGGAGGGTTTCCTGAAAATGTAAACGATGGGCAATTACTTGGAGATTTTACGGGCGTTCCCAATGAGGTTCAGAGTACTATCCACACTGGGCTGCAAAATGGAACCACATATTATTACTCTGCTTTTTCCTATGACGGACAAGGAAATTATCAAACGAACCCAGTAACCGTCCAAGGCACCCCTCAGCCGGGTTCAGGGGGGTCCAACACTCCGCCACCAACTGTATCCTCCCAATCGGGAGGCTCAGCCATTTCTGATATGGGGAGTGCAGTAGGAGGATGCGGTTTTGTGAAAGATGCCCGCCACAACCAAAACCGAGATGTCGATATCGCAATGTTTATTGTTCCTTTCCTAATGGGTTTAAGGTTTTTATTTCAAAAATGGGAAAAGAGGAAAATTTTCCATATGCGTCCTTTGGTGGGGAACATTTGAAATGGTAAATCTTTTTCTTTAAATTATATTAACTCTAAAAAATAATTGGACTAAGGGAGGAGATGAGAGAGGATAAAGTTGAAAAGAATTATTCCTGTTTTTAAAAATGGGGGATCCCAAACTCTCACAAGTGAATTTAAAATAAAAAAAACTTAAACTTGCTATTCCCCGTAGTTCGCAACGGGGTAACCGCTTAGGTTCCCCCTTTGGAAAAGGGGGATAAAGGGGGATTTGAGGATTTAGTTTTTCCTCTAAATACCCCGCAGTCTTGCTGCGGGGATTTTTATTGAGGAAAAAAATAGCGCTTTCCTACAGGGCCTCCTTCCTGGGTGCCTTTTCTTTTTTCCGCCAGAACCAACCCTTTGCCCCACAAAAGGCTCTAAAATATTTTCTTTTCCCAACGATCATTTTAAAAATTGAACTTACTTTTTCCCGTTGGGTGCTAAGGGCCAACTCCTTAGGTTCCCCCTTTGGAAAATGGGCCACAGGGGAATTTGAGATTTTAGTTTTTCCTCTGAATACCCTAGGGTTTGCTATGGGGATCTTTATTTTAAAAGGAGAAAACCTTCCTATTTTTGGACAATATTGGCAGGACACACTTGGCCGGAAAGGGCCCCTTCAAAAGCGAGGTGGGAGACGGGTTTCCATCCAGTTGTATCTAAATAAGATTTTAAAAGAAAGCCCTTTTTATTATAAATCTTTTCCTGAATAATTTTGGCCTTTTTCTCTATACAATGGAGTTTCATAAAAATAAGGCTATATCCATAGTCTTGAATCTCGGAATGAAGGGGAATCCCTGCCTTTTGTCTTTCCTCTAACACCTTCTCAAATTCGACTTTCTGGTGAGGGACGGTCCTGATCCACAGACTCACAATGCCATTAGCGGTTTTTCTAATGGTATCTTCATAATAATAGTAGAAAAACGTTTCTCCCTGATCAAAGATTTTCCAATCTGAACCCTCCCCGAAACCGTGATAAAAAACGATCATCGGCAATAAAAACAAAGATATTCTAAACCGTTCCCATTTTTTCATCCGGGCCATCCCTTCTTTCCAAATAACGTATATTTAAACCCTTAATGGTAAATGTATTATAAAATGGGATTTTGTCAAGGAAGCCATTGGGCAAGGGAATAGCTTAAATTTTATTTATTTTCAATGGGTTATTAAGTGTCTTGATATTATTTCTCGTTTTGTGAAAATGGGAATAATTTACTGGATACCCCTAAAATATGAAGGGACCTTAATATTTCCTTAAACGCTCAAAATTAACTTTCCTTGGGTCTAATTCTTGTTATTGACACCCACGCGGGACCCGTTATAATTTTTAAAGAGGAAAAACCAAGGAATTTTTTCTTTGAAATACAATCAAATACATATGTTGAAACAACGCAGGAGAGTTATTTCATTATTGTGCTGCCTCCTCTTTCCGCTTCTGGCCCTGTGGGGCTGCTCTACACCCAATACGTTTCCGGTTCAGTACATCCCTCCAGTAGAGTTTTTTCTTGGGCCTGAGGATGTTTTAGAGGTTACCGTTTGGAAAAATGCCGATCTTTCTGGCGAAGTCATTATTCGCCCTGATGGTTACATTTCAATGCCCTTGGTTGGAGATGTCCTTGCCGCTGATTTAACTGCAGATAAACTGGCGGACCGGATTGCATATCGTCTCAACGAATTTATGACGACTCCGAATGTTTCCGTTCAGGTGAAGGAGGTCAACAGCTACTTTTTCTATGTATTGGGTGAGGTCACCCGCCCCGGAAAATACCAAGTCAAATCATACGCAACTGTTCTTCAAGGTGTTTCCCTGGCTGGGGGATTTACCCCCTTCGCATCGAAAAACCAAATCCAGGTGATTCGTCCCAATAAAGATGGAATAGGAAAAGAGCAACAAATCAGAATCCCTTTGAAATATGATAATGTGGTCTCTGGAAAAGGCCCCCTGGGAGATTTCATCCTTCACCCCGGGGACACCATTGTTGTGCCATAACCTCTCTCCGTTACCCTTCATGGATATAGGCTTCTAATGATTTCCGTTGAGAACGTCATGAGGGAAAATCCCTTATCAATTCAATTCGATTCAACCGTATGGACTGCGGTTCATTTTATGAAAGAATCAGGTGTGGGATGCCTCTTAATCCGTCAGGGGGAGGAAATCATTGGAATATTAACCGGGACTGATATATTGCATAAGGTTGTGGTGGAGGGTTTAAATCCACAAAAGGTAAGTGTCAAAGAAGTCATGTCAGCCCCAGTCATCTCTATCCATGAAAACAAAACCATCGGAGAAGCGGAAGAGCTCATGGAATGCAAAAAAATCCGCCATCTGGTGGTGGAGAAAAAAGGGGAGATCGCGGGTGTGGTCTCCATACGTGATTTGCTTTTTCCATTGCAGTATTATGAAAATCTTTCCATTCATGATGGGTTGACCGGCTTATTAAATAAAAAGGAATTTACCCATCAAATAAAAGGGGAATTAAGCCGCTCTCAGCGTTTTGGCCATTGTTTTTCCCTTTTAATGCTCGACATTGACCATTTCAAATTAGTCAATGACACCCATGGGCATCCCTCGGGGGATAAAGTTTTAATTGCTGTGAGCAAATTAATTCAATCCAAAGTAAGAGGGGTGGATCAGGTGTTTCGGTACGGGGGAGAAGAATTTGCTTTTCTTTTACCCGAGACCTCACGATTAAACGCCCTCTCAACCGGAGAAAAAATCCGCAGAGCCGTTGCTTCAAAAAAAATAAGAATTAAAAAAGATGAAGAAATTTCCTTAACGGTCAGTATCGGAATTGCGGTATTTCCAGAGGATGGCAACACTGTGACGAATATCGTAGACAAAGCAGACCAGGCACTCTATAAGGCAAAGCAATCGGGGAGAAATCGCGTTTTCTGAATTCTTGCCTCACCCATCTTACCTGATTTTTTAAAAACGTTAGTGGGAAACTTTTTTTTCTCCCTCCACAAGAGATTTTAAATGAATCAGTCCCAATTCTTCTTTCACCGCTTGATCTCTTTTCCGGAGCAGCGAAGAAACCTGATCTTTATCTTTTTCTAAAAATTCACCACTTCGCCCATCCCCTTCTTGAATAAGATTCAATACCTCCACCACAGACACCTGTTCAGGGGGTTTTCCTAAAATAACTCCCTTCGGCTCTAGCGTTCGGCAAAGGACCCCGGATCTGATAAATTTTTCAATTAAATCCTCTAATATCGATAAGGGAACATTGAGAACATGCGAGAGTTCATTCTCTTCATAAGGGGAAAGCCCCTTTAGGTATCTTTGGGTAATATAAACCAAAATGTTCAAACCCAGCCGTTCACGGTTGGTTTGACTATCCTGCCTCCAACTCATTTGGTTTAAATAGGCATAAGGGTATTGATGAAAATAGGCCACTTGCGCTCCCGCAAGGACAATCACCCATGCAATATACAACCAAATGAGAAAGATAATGAGGATGGCGAGACTGGAATAGATAGCGGTATATTTTGCCGACCCCACCACAAAAAAAGCAAATCCCATCCCAGCCAATTGCCAAAGAACACCGGCGGTGATCCCTCCGACCAATGCGGATTTTAATTTCACCTCGGTGTAGGGAAGAAATTTATATAAAAAAGTAAACGCCAGGCACAGGAACAAAAACGGCATTAACCGGGTAAATAAAACAACGAGGAAACCGACCGATTCCACCGCTAAAACCTTCTGAACGATCCAATGACTCTGGGCGGTAGCCGTCAACCCAATTGCGGTGAACACCAATACAGGGCCTACCAAAATCACGCTTAAATAATTGGTGAATTTCCAGGCCAAAGGCCTGGGTCTTTTAACCCGCCACACCGCATTCAACGCATGTTCAATCTGATTAATGGATAGCAGAGTCGTCAGAAACAATCCTCCCACTCCCACGGCACCTAAAACCTTCACGTTGAGGTTGCTGATAAAGCCGATAATACGGCTGGTAATTTCAGCGCCCTTCGGTCCCAGGGGTTCAAAAGCCTGGGCCAAAACCGGTTCAATTTGAAGGTGTACCCCAAAGGCTTTTAGGACAGAAACCATAACCGCCAAAAAAGGAACCAAGGAAAGCAGGGTCATATAAACCAGTCCTGTGGCGCGAAAACTCAAGGCGGTTTCCTGAAACTCGGAAATAGCAACCACACCAAGCCGGAGCCACCGATAGGTTACCCTCTTCATTAGAGGAAGGGTCTCAATTTGTTTCGCCCAAAGGTCTTTGCTAAGAAATTGGTTAGCTTGCTTAAAAACACTCATTTATACTTGTCCACACTCAGGTTCCGAAGAAATAAAAAATAGGCATAAAGATAATAGTTTATTAATAAGACAAGGTTTTGTTCAAAAGTCAATAATTAAAAAAATCAAAATTCCTTTTTATTGTCCCTGAATAAAGGGATAGATTTTTGCTTTAAAAAACCGTAGTCCCACGAAGATAATAACCAAAAAATTAAAAAAATTTATTGCCCCTAGGTTTGTAATTGATACCCAAAAAATCCATGGGAATGTTAAAACTATTAATTTTAGATGGCCTTAGAGACCTGCGAAGATTTGAGTTTTCTTGAAGGAAGAAAAGCATAAATCTATTGAACCTTTTCACACCAATAAGGAATTTTAAAACTTTAAAGTTAACAAGCTGTTTTCCAGCCAATATTGAAGTAAATTATTCGGTTTTAGATAAAATGAATCTCCTAGAATAAAAGAAAATAAATAAGTTTCTGTATTTATCTTGGAAGAATTTTTAAGGGGCTTCTCTGGGACAATAAACCCATAATTTCATCGGGGGGCAAGGGGGGGCTAAAAACAAAACCTTGGATTTCGTCACACTGGATTGATTTCAAATAGTTCATTTGATCAAGGGTTTCAACCCCTTCAGCAATTGTTTTAAGGTTTAGGTTGTGAGCCAATGTGATAATGGCAGCAACGATGGATGAGTGATCCGGATTGGTGGTAATATCATGCACAAAGGATTTATCAATCTTCAATTTACTTATGGGAAATCGACTTAAATAGCTCAGGGAAGAATATCCTGTCCCAAAATCATCAATTGAAATTTGGATACCCATACTATTTAATTTCTTTAGCGTTGAATGGGTGGAAACCGCATTTTGAATCATGCTTTCCGTCAGTTCCAGCTCTAAATATTTGGGATCCAAGAAGGATTTGTTAAGGGCAGAATCAATTTTTTGAATAAGATCTCTTTGTAAAAACTGACGCGCCGATAAATTAATAGCCACCTTGATCCCCGTATTTCCAACCGATTGCATGGCCTTGGCCACAGCACAAGCGGTTCGGATCACCCAATCTCCTATGGGAACAATTAGACCTGTTTCTTCGGCGAGGGGTATAAATTTGTAGGGGGAGATTAACCCCTTTTCCGGATGATTCCATCTTATGAGGGCTTCCATTCCAACAATTTGCCCTGTGCTGAGGTTGACCTGGGGTTGGTAATGAAGAATGAATTCATTTCTCTCCAGGGCACGGCGGAGTCCATTTTCCAAAGCAAGCCTTTCAGAAACCCGAGTGTTCATTTCGGGAATGTAAAATTGATAATTATTTCTCCCGTTTTCTTTTGCACGGTACATGGCTGTATCCGCATTTTTAAGCAACGTCTCTGAATCCCTCCCATCATTCGGAAAGATACTGATCCCCATACTCGAAGTGATATACAGTTCGTGGTCCTTCAATTCAAATGGGTTTAAAAAGATTTCAAGGATTTTCAAAGCAATTTTTGGAATGTCTTGAGTTGTTGCAAGATCGGCAAGAAGAATCGTGAATTCGTCTCCCCCCAATCTGGCAATGGTATCTCCCTCCCGCGTGCAACCCGCCAACCGTTTTGCAACCGCTTGAAGCAGAAAATCTCCTATAGTATGTCCTAGGGTATCATTGATTTGTTTAAATTGGTCCAGATCAAGAAATATGACACCCACAGGCTGTTTTTTCCATCCGCACCGGGCCAATTCCTGGTTCAAGCGATCAATAAACAATAAACGGTTGGGTAACATGGTTAACGCATCATGGTAGGCTTGATGCTCGATCAACTCTTCTGCCTTTTTCCGATCGGTAATATCCCTGATGGATATCAAATGGGCAGGCTTTCCATTCCATTCTGTTTCAACCGTCAACATTTCCCCCACCCCTATCCCCCCTGAAATTCGAATGATCTCAATTTCTTTGGGTTCATTGGGAACGACAGGAAAATTAAAAGGTTTCCCTGGGAAAACAGTCATTTTATTTTCAAAAAATAGCCTGCTGTATGGATTTACAAACCGAATAATCTGTTCCATATCTACGATAATAATTCCATCTCCGCTTTTTTCAACCACGTTTCGAAAACTTGCCCGGCTGGCTTCAAGGGCTTCTTCGGCCAGATTTTGTTGCTGGGTGATCGCTTTTGCGGACAAAAAACTTGCTCCCATTACCACAGCAGTAATCATTCCAAATATTATAAAGAAAAACCCTGTTGCTTTGGTTTTGCTTGCGGTAAGGGCATTTTTTGATTCAAATAGGGCAACCCTCACCGGGCTTTCCTTCGGTCCAATGGGCAGGAGGGTATAAAAATATCCTGTTCCCCCAATTTTTTTCACGGCAATTTTTTTTGGGTTTTCCTGATGGTTTAAATGGTCTACCGGATGAAAAGAGGATATAATTCCATTTCCTTGTGGATTGATCAGGGCAACCTCAAGACCCGTCCTTTTTTTTAGACTATCCAGAAAATTTTGATCCAGTAACATCCCCTCCTGAAGGACTCCTAATGTTTGACCGGAAAATTGAAAAATTTTAAAAACCGAAATATGAATCCCCTCTGGATGTTGGTTTCGAATAATGGCTTCCCCGTTTTTTGATAATTTTTCCATGATTTCCGGGGAAAGCCGATTGAATTGGGTAGTTCGGATGATTTCCGATTGAATGCTTGGGGGTGTTTGCAAAGGGGTTGAGGGAGGGCCAAAAATGAAACCCTCTCCTGCTTGATCCTGGGAATAAGGCGAGAAATTAGAGACGGAGTTCACCCGCTCTGTTTGGGAAGTCCGTAAAGGTTTAAAGGGTTCCAAATTTTCGTTTTTTAATTTTTGAAGACCAAGGATGGGTTTACCGCTTTTATCAAACAAATGAATCAAATCCGCTTGTGACAACTGTAAAAAATGAGTTAAAATTCCTTCTAAAAATTCTAATTGGTTTCGAGTCATGGTGCTTATTAATATCGGCTGGGAAACATGTCTTTCGATTTCATTCAATAGGAAACCTTCTCTTTCTCTCAGTTCTATCTCCACACCAGTCCGAGCAGCGGTTAAACGATCGTTTACCTCATGTTCTAAACTTCTTTCCAAAAAAGAAAGGTAGGTCAACATCATTACCAACATCGGAATAATGGAAACCATAAGGAAACCTGCCAGTAGTTTATTCCTGAGATTCGAAATCTTTGAGACCATCGAAGAAAAAACCATTTATAGGACAATTTCCTTTCTAAGATTTTTGAATGTTCTTAAAATGAGGCGAAAAAAAGCTCAGCCCAATATATTTAAAATAGGACTGTCAGTTGGGCCCCTATTTGATTATTGTCTATTTCCACATTATTCCCATTTTCGTTGTTGATCTGATATTCTGCTTTGATCCACGTGTTTTTATATATTTGGATACGAGGACCAAACGCAATCTCCGAAAAATCATTTTTGGCATTGTCATCCGCGGTCCAATCCGTATAACGAACATTAAAATCCACCCGGTTATCAAGCGCAGGGAGAGGGGGAACCAGGGAAAGCAGAACATAGTATCCCGAGACATCCCGATCAAAACTGGCGGTTCCTAATCCTTCATCTGTCCCCAATAAATATTCCCCTTGCAAATAAGCAAATCCCAGTTTGAGAAAGGCATGCAAACCGAATCGATAAGACTCCAAATTATTGTTGGTATCATGAGGACCGGTTACGTAAGAAAAACCAAAATTCAGTCCCGGAATCAATTCGGTGACCTGAATTTCAGCCCCAAAAGATTTTCCTGAATTAGCATTGGAGCCAACCGTATCCCTTCCCCGACTGTCCTTGTTTTGTACCGCACTGCCATTAATAACATAAAAATCCATAGTCCCTGTTTTTGGAATGTCCTGTATGATCTGTACCCCCACATCGGTCCAGGTATTGTTGAGAATAGAATTACCGTTTGCGCCGCTTTTAACCAAAGGTGGACGTGTGATCAACCGATTATCCGATGGGGAATGGAAATAGTTCTCTAACCCAAACGGAACCAACACCGCTCCAAATGCGAATGTTGTCCCTTCCCATGGTGTAATGTCGATTTCGGCTTGTTCGATGAAAATTTCGGCATATTGCTTGTCATCCGTTCTTTCAGGTGCATGCTCAAACTCTATAATGATTTTGGCAAAAACATGATCATTGATCTGATAACCGAAAAACGGTTCAAAAATGTGCTGATCAAAACTATTGTTCCCCCCGGGACCTGGCACTTCTCGGTCAAAAAACTGGAAGGCCGCATATCCATGGAAGGTTACCTTTTCCTTTTTCTTCCGGGTGGAAAAAACATCCTCGAATGTGAAATCCCCATCCTGTCCCTGGGCATGGGTAATTTGCGGCAAACCCATACCCAGAAAAAACATGAGGACGAAGCCTGACGCAATATACCGTCGGGGGTTCATTTCTCCTCCTGAAGGTTTATTAAAATCTTAAGTCTTCCTTCCTAGTCATCGTTGAAATAGGTGTACACCTGAATGACTTCTGTTTCAATTTCGGAAACCGCTTGCTGAAAACTGCGGATATCCCCTTCCATGACCGGCACATCGATAAAAACACCCGGATTCCCCAGTGATGCCTGTGCGAGCAGAAAATGTCCTTCGATTTTCACGTGCCGATCAAGGTCACGTCTTTTGATATTGCCGGATAGAATTTTAAGGTAATAATCCTTTGCTCTATCCAATCGAGCCCTCGAATCGAGATAGTCCTCCTGGTCACTATCCATAATGAGTTTGAATTGCTCTTTAATCCCCAGGAATATGGTTTGGGCAAGGTACTTCAGAATTTCTCCCTGATTTTTATCGGCCAGGGACCGTCCGAGTTTATCTCTGACACGGGTGCCGAATATTCTGTCGTATTTCTTTACCCGGTCATCGATTCGGGCGATGGAATTTTCTACAGCTTCCCAATCTCCTTCCCTTCCGGAAATCAATATATCCTCAAACGTTTTTATAAGAAGGTCCTGCTGTTTTTTGCCGTGTGCCCGGTGCATGATATCCGCGGTCCCTTGGGCAAAACCCTCCACACCGTATCCTTGAAACAGAAAAAAGGTTGCCAATAAAAGAGTTAGAATCTTCAAAGGGTTCACCCAGCAAAAAAGCGGTTGATGTTTTAAAAATTGCAGGACAGCCATTGCCCCACTTTAAATTTATCACCCGCTGACAGGGTGTCAACTTAGGGGTTTTTGTCATATTCTCAATGAAATAATAGGTTTATAATCTATTACTTTTAAATATGTTCAAATGGGAATTAGTTGGAACGATTTAAATTTATTGGTGGAAAAAACGTTTCGCCACGGAATATGGGCGTGGTTTTTTTCCTGAAAACGTTGTATTTAATCAACGGAAAGTTCTTAAGGGAATGATCAACGGAAGGTTAAGACAGAAAGGAAAAGGGGCGAAAAACCCACCGGGAGGGAAAAAATCTTTTAATCAATAATCACGCACCCACCCTCCCCCAAGGATATCCTTATTGCTGGGGTCCGGTTCATGGCCCGGTTTATAATAAACGGTCTTGCAGCCCTTGGTTTGACAGAACCAAGCATATTGACGCTCTTTCAGGGGAGAACGAACACTTTTGGAATGACAGGCCGTACAAATATATTCCCCCGAATGGACATCCCTGGTCAGTCCGAGGTTTTTGATGAACTGGAATTTGGGTTGCAGTTTATACGTTTGATATTCAACCACGATGACTAATACCGAGCAGACCAAAAAAAGCAACACCGCGATTTTTGTCCAGAGCAACGGACTGACCGTTTGGATCATCTCATGGGAGAGATATCGATCCAGGACATTTGAGAAAAGCAATCCCATGAGGGAGGTCAGCCAGAGGAAAAAAAAGAATTTTTCCCGGGATGTCAGAGATCTCTTGCTTTTAATCACGCCCGTAATCTTTCACGTACAAAGCAGGAATTTTGGCAAGATTTGGAAGCGTCTGTCAAAAGAAGATACAAAATGACAGGATTCGCTTCCTTCGCATCGGTCTCCAAAATAAAAAACGCGGGACCCGATTCACAAAATATTTATCCCAGAATTCGGTTTTTGTCAAACTTGGCTAGGGGGACATGTGGTGCCCCCGGCGTGATTTGAACACGCGACCTTCGGTTTAGGAAACCGCTGCTCTATCCTGCTGAGCTACGGGGGCAAATGATTTTTTCAACATGGAGGGTTGTTGAAGAATCCGATTGGTTGTCGAAGTTTAAGGGATTTTGGCAGCCCGGTCAAGGGCTTTAAAGCGAAACAGGCCTGCTCTTCCCGGTTTTAAAATTTCAGGTTAAACCCCGAAAGCTATGGGTTTAAATTTTAATTTTTTCCTCCGCCCTTCTCCGCTAATTTAACGCTTTTCGACGATTCGCTTTTCAGATCCCAAAGGGCAATGTTGGTCATTGACTATACCTCCTGTTTCAACTAGTGTTCTTAAAAAAACATGAATTTTATCCATGTCATTCCGGCCGAACCCGCTCCCCGATAGAGTTATTCGAAGGCAGGCTTCGCGGGCGAGAGCCGGAATCCAGTGTTTTTGATTCCTGGATTCCCGCTTGCGCGGGAATGACGGCCTCAAGGTATTTTCTAAACATGACACCAAGTCTCTTTAGGCAAATCTGTCCCCCAATAATAGAGGCGGTAAAAAAAAAATGATTGGGAGGGTTCGATATGAAATATCATTGCCAAAATTGCCTTTGCGGGGTTGATAAAAAAAACGAAACAAATCCTCCGACAGATGAAGAAGTCCAAAGGTATCGCTGTCCGGACCCGGATTGTCCCGGAAAAATGAGGATCTCAACTGAATTGAAAGGGAATAAACGGTTCGGTGTCACTTGTTATATCAGCGACTGTGGAGCCGTCTATGATTTATACAATTTTCAAAAGGATGAAAATAATTTGAGGTGTCCTTTTTGTCAAAGAGTGGGAAATCAGGTTATATCCAAGGAAAAGTGAGTCGAGTCCGACAGGCAGGCGGGATAGAAAGGATTGTATCGATCACGAGTGATGGGGTCAGCCATGCAATTTAGATCTTTTTAGATTTATATTTTTCCTCTCCAAAAGTATATTGAAATACTTAATATATCTCAAGAAAATTGATTATGGGGTCATGATGGGGTCAGTGATGGGGTCAGCCATGCAATTTAGATCTTTTTAGATTTATATTTTTCCTCTCCAAAAGTATATTGAAATACTTAATATATCTCAAGAAAATTGATTAGGAGGTTTCCCTATTAAAAACCCGGTGAGGGGGAATGGGTGATGGGTAAGGGGGTTATTTTGAAAAGACGAAAGGGGTGAGAAGGAAGGCGTTAGGCGAGAGGTTTGAGGCTTTCTTTAAAAAAAACGTGAAGGGTAAGGGGTTAGGCGTTAGGGGGGAACACTCTACCTCCTCCTTCCGCTCCTTATAAATGAGGGGAAAAGTAAAACCTGGATTCCCTATGGGATCATTCGGGAATGACGGGATTAGAAACAATATCTGAGGAAAACCGGATCTTAAAATCCCCCTACCTCCTTTTCCAAAGGGGGAAAACTTTAAAACGACAGACTTTAATTTCTAGATTCCCGATGGGATCATTCGAGAATGACAAAAGAACCTGTAACATCCTACTAAATGTGTGTCGTCATTCTCGCGAAAGCGGGAATCCAGAGGTTAAAATTAATGGCGTCCTACCTGTGGTCAGTTCTTGTGAAGTCTACTATCGTATTCGAAGTTTTCAACTTTGAGGATTTTGACGGACTTCATCTCGGGGTGGGCAGGATTAATGAGGATATTAAACTCATGGGGTACAACCGCGGACGGCACCCGAAATAAAAGACTTTCCATGCTGGATACCCATTGTGTCCCGATGTCTGCTAAAGAAAAAGGAGCGGGATATCTGTTCCAGTCAGTTGGCAATTTAGCGGGATCAATTTCCTTGGGAATACCTGTGTCGGGGACACCGATCGAGACAATTTTGATTTCTGCCGGAAGGTATGGTAAGGAGACATGGACCAGATACTCCATCGCAGCAAGGGACCGATGTTCAGAAGTATATATCACCCCCGTATCTCTTCTATTCCATCGTCCTCCTATCAGTCTAGCCCCTCTCCCGGACAGGTCCCGGGCATGCTTGGCGAGAGAAATCCGATAAACCTCCCTCATGCATATACACCGTACTCAATCCGACCCAACTCTTCCATTACCATTTGAGCGCCGGTTTTAAGGCTGACCAAACCGCTGGGAACATTCCCTCCCAAGGCTTTACTTGGAGAATTAAACCAGGACATGAACTTTTCCCGGGACCCAAACACCTCAATGCCTCTTCCCACGAGAAACACCAGCTGAATAATGTGCTCCGAAACGGTAGGGTTGAACTTCTGTTTTCTGGAATACCTCTGAATCGTGCGAAGGGTAATGGGAAGCATACGCGCTACCTGATCCGGAGAAAAGTTCAAAAAACGCACAAAATTCATGAGGGATGCTTTGGAAATCCCCTCTTTACTCATTTCAATCACGTCCATGTTGGATTTAGGCTTTTTGTGAAAGACCTTTCTGAATATTTCCCCGGCTTGCTCATCACGCTCTTTGATTGTTAAGGGTTTCATTGAATACCTCTATTTTATTGAGAATGTATATATGACAACTGTCCAAATTATAAACCAATTTGTCATGACTGTCAACGACCCGGCATCGGTTAAATTTAAAAAAACAATGCGTTTTAGATCTTTAAGACAAAGGATGGACTACACCCCTGAAGCGGCACAAAAAAGGGTAGAATGTCTGACAGGTAAAGGCATAGAAAGGGGAAAAATACATTTTTCAAGGGAGGATATGGATTTTAAATAAAGACCTCCCTAAATTCAATTTCGGTATTACCGTCCCTTTTTCCTGGTTGTTGAAAGTTTATGAGAAGGCCCTCTTTAAAATTTAAAATTTTTAAATAATTTTTGAGTTGTTGCTCCTCGGGAATACCCATCTGACCCCCTACGGCTTTAAGCTCAACCACTAACCTTTCTTGCCCATTATGTATAACAAGATCAGGATACGCCTCACCGATACAGTGATCTTTATATTTCAACTCAATTACTTTTTGGCTCTCGTACTTTATTTTTTCAAGCCGAAACCCAACCTGCATTGCCTTATCGTAAACGATTTCAGGGTGCCCGGACCCTAAAGTCTTATAAACGTCCACGGCTATTTTTTGAACTTTTTTAATCATTGAATTACTTTTCATTTAAACACCACCAATGCTTCCTTTGTCTTTCCATTCCCATTTAGGACAACATTATTCCCTATTATTTACTTCTCTTAAAACTATTTCAATCATATAACTTGGTTCCACCCCACACGTTTAATCAGAATCTATACCCGACTTTTTTTTTATTTCAAGACCTGCCCCAATTAATCTATAGGAACGGAGCGTCTATCTTTTCTATTCCTCTCTCGCAAAAGCTCTGTTGAAATGTCTGTTGGATGGTACCTCTAAAAATTTTCGAATTTACGGTGGTCTAGGCCAAAATGTTCCCAACTCTTGCCTCAGTGCTCATTCTGTGGTATCTTAACGAGCATTGCGTAAGACCCTCTCTACTTTGGGGGCGGAGACCCCAATGATTAGGAGAGGACGCTTACGTTTTTTTTTACCCACTCCTCCCTTTTGGGGTGAAATCATAAAATTGAGAACATTATCAATTGGTTAGGTGGTGGGAGAAAGGCCGGGTTTTTTAATCTGATGAATGAACTTGTCTCTCCTTTTACAAAACGTGAAAGAGGTAACTTGATCTTAAAAACTGTGGTCACGAATATCCGAAATGTCATCACCAACACTGCAGGGATTGGCTATCACATTGTGATCCTTATCCTGAGTGCTGGGATTGCCTTGTCTTTACCGCTGGTAGCCCGGAGTTTCCTCGCTTACTGGGGCAGAGTGGAGAAGGAAAAGATTTCTCTTTTGTCCCTAGAAATAGGGGTGGCGGTTTTTCTGATTGTCTTCTTCAACTACATCCGCCGAAGTCTTCAGGACAGGGCCCTTGCCAAGATGGCAATCGGCGCGGGATTGGTATCTTTTTTTCCGAAGCGTGGACCTGGTGCACAGAGTCGAATTAGAAAATTAAAAGAAAAGCACGGTACCGGTAGAACTCTGTTGGTAATAGGATCAAGTGGCCACGGAACCTTTGTTGACCAGGTGGGAAATTTATCGACCGTGCTGGAAAAATGCCTGGGGGCCAAAATTCTCCTGGTGAATCCCTACAGCCAGGAAGGAATAAAACGCATACAAGCTATCGGGGATCCCGATCTCACCCTCGAAAACTATCGAGCAGAGGTCAGGCAAAGTATCGCATTGCTCAAGAGGCTTAAGGCGATCGGGAAAGTCGTCAGGCTTAAGCTTTATTCGGACCCCCCGCTCATAAAATTGGTTATTCTGGGCGACTACCTCTGGCTGCAGCATTACCATACTGATCTGGATATCCAGAGCATGCCTGAATATGTTATCCAGCACACCCTAAAAGGCCATGGCTTGTATACCCTGTGTTACCAATATTTTGTTCAGAGATGGGAAAATACCAGAATACCGGAATATGACCTTGATACCGATGAACTGGTGTATCGAAAAAGCACCGGCATCGAGATCAAAAGGGTAAGATTTGCGCCGGAGGAAGCGTCTGAGGGTTTCCGGCAAGACCAGGAGAAACCCAATCTCACTTCTGATGCAAACCTACCCAAATCGTCCAGACTCATCGATACTACGGCCCTTCAAGTGGAAACCTAAAGCGACCCGGCCCCCAAACTCAAAATTTCCAGGTTTGGAGCCCTCCACAAGACTATCAATGACTCCAGAACCAGCACCTATATTAACGGGTCAAATTCACGTTTTACCTCATTCTTCCAACCAATCGCCTCTAACTTCTTTCGGGAGTACCCTGAATTAAGACGCCTCAACCCATCGATTCAGCCCCTCCTGACCTGAACCTATTTTTCAGCTACCACTTTCGTACTTGAAGGAGACCTTTACTTTTGCCCGGTAGGTGTCGACCTTGCCGTCCTTCATCTGCATATCGAGTTCTACGACCTCGGCAACCCTTAAATCTCTAAGGTGTTTCGCCGCCCTCTCAACGGCCGTTTTAGCTGCCGCTTCCCACGATTCATTACTCGTTCCGACCAGCTCGATCACCTTGTAAACGCTATCCGGCATAACAACCTCCCTTTAATATGTGGATTTCAAAATAGGAATCGCAAAAATTGAAAGTTAAACTCAAACACCTTTTCTTTTTTTCAGCGATCCCACCCAATAGAAATTAAATCGATTATGATTGCACTTCCCTTTTGAAGCACCATAAGCAATAAAGCCCTATGCCTATTACCAAGAACAACGGCAGACCCACCAGTATGACTTTAATGAGCTCAACCCCGCTCGCGTAGAAGGCCTCTTCAACCGTAAATTGCTTTGGATAAAACGACTTTAAGTAATGAATCTCTTCCACCGAATGCCATGAGACAGAAGCGATCACAACCATACAAATACCAATCACGGATAAGATCAAACCGCGCCACCGCTGCTTCATCGTTTCGCCTCTTTCTATGCTCTCTACCCCTGACTTACCGCGTACTCCGCCTGCGGCGAATTACATCTTAAGCCTTATCCCCATATGATTGGGCATCTAAATCTTTTTTCTTTCCAATTCTGTAAGCATCAATAACCCCAAATATCCAACAAATAATTATAAATAACAAGAGGGAATTGATGATCTGGCTCCCCGAAGAGAGCGTTGCCTGGGTGGCTGCCTTTGATAGGGTGTTCATATCAATGATTCCACCTTCGGATATAATCTTTTCGACCATGGTTAATGCCTGTTGAATTGCTATTACGACAATGATTGCCATTCCGACAAAAACGGTTACCATCAAAATGATACCCCGCCTATACTGTTTTAGAACAGCCTGCCCAACGCCTGGAAATACCAAGCCTGATAAAAGCACTCCCTTTAATGCGTGATTCATGATTGCCTTGTTTAATCCCCTACTTACTCCTTGGGAATTATGAAAGTTGGTCAACTAAAGATTGGATCTCATTTCACCGGTCATGGCATATCATGAAACTGGGATACCGTTCCATCGAGAATGATATCCGAATACCGAAGGGGGTTCTTTAAACGAATCCCTTCAAAGGACCGGCACCGGCTTAGGGCTACATAGGTTTGCCCGTGTGCAAACGCACCGTACCCTAGATCGATAATAACGTTATCAAATGTCTTGCCTTGGCTTTTATGGATAGTGATCGCCCAAGCAAGCTTGATCGGATACTGTTTGAAGGAACCGGTAACCTTGGGCTCAATCCGGCCTTCTCCCCTGTTATATTCATACTCAAATTTTTCCCACTCTGATGGCTCAACGGTACAAAGGGAATCACCTACCAATACGGTAATTGAATCTTGTGAAAGCTTTTGAATCACCCCAAGACTCCCGTTGACCCACCGTTTAGTGGGATCGTTCTTGACCATCATCACCTGGGCCCCCGGTTTTAACTTCAACCGTTCTTCCGTTGGGTAAGAGTGCTTATCATAATTGCCGGTCACCACGGCATCAAAAGCATAATCTTTCGACCCTAAGGAATCCAAATGTTTTAAATTGATGTCCAACGCTCGTCGATTGGTGCTGGTAAGCGTAATCGTCAGTTCCCCCTTTTCAAAGCCGAGGGTTGGATCGCACCGTTGATTGAGATCGAGTAAATCAGACTCACCGAGATCATTATTGCGGACTTTATTTAACAGCTCGATAAACCTGGAATCTTTCTGGCGAAACACTTTCCCCAGCTCAATCACTTCAAATTTATTCTCTTTGAACGCCTTGGAATCAAAGAAGTACGGGCTTTCATAGGTGTCGTTGAGATACGCCTGTAACTCCGCCTCAACAATGGGTGGAAGCTGATAAAGATCACCGATACAGATTACTTGTACACCCCCAAAGGGCTCGTTTGGCCGTAAACGGTTTAATCTCAGAGAGTGATCAATGGCATCCATGACGTCTGCCCGCACCATTGACACCTCATCGATGACAATGGTGTCTAATGCGGCAAATAGCTTTTTCTTGCCGCGAACCCTCCTCACTTCTTTTTCAGTTATGAGACGCGGAGGAAACCGAAAGAAAGAGTGGATTGTTGAACCGCCAACATTAATGGCGGCCACGCCTGTGGGAGCCAACACAACGATTTCCCGCTTTGTATTTTCTTTAAAATATTGAAGAAGCGTGGATTTACCGGTCCCGGCCTTCCCGGTAATGTAGATATGCCGTCTCGTGTGTTCCATCAAGCTGAACGCATGTTCAACATCCGGGGTGATTTCAAAATCTTCGGGTATAACCACAGCCTGTTGAGAGAATTTTTTATTTTTTGCTTTCATTTTTGCCTCTGCTTATCACTTACCACTGGCTATTTCCCTCCTAACAATTGTGGTTACCATCGCCTTGGGTGTGGTCTGGCCGCGAAATTCGTCGAATTCAAATTCGATGGCATCGCCTACCTGCAGGCTGTTAAATTTAAGGCCCTCCAGATGGGTCTTGTGAAAGAAAAATTCCCGACCATCTTCGGCCAGAATGAATCCCGAACCCTTCCTAGCTTCTATCTTCTTGATCGTGCCCTTTAATTTCATACCGTCCCTATCGGAATCAGGCGATCGGGGTAAAGGTCCAGGAAACCCGGGTTCGGCCTGAACCTATTAATCCATACAAATTGGAACAGAAACTTTTGCTTATGAAACCGGTGGGTATTGCGCCAAACACCACGGGGGGTATAACGTCGATTTCCTCTATTAATGTATCCTCGAAATACTTTTTTAAAAATCGAGCACGTCATTCCCGCGCCAGCGGAAATCCGGAAACCAAAAACGCTTCATTATTTACTCTTTCTATAAATATTTCAATTCATTCCTTTGGTCCGATCCAAGTCCCTCCCGCGATTTACTTATTTAAGTGTGGATAACTAATTTTTTAACTTTCAAAAAGAATAAAAGGAGATCTAAAAGGGAAAACTTGCATTGAACTCTTTTTTTTTTCCAAAACCTTCCACAAACTCCTCTCCACGGTCTTTTGAATGAAAAATGAGACAAAAAGGCATAGTCTGGGGTTCCTTTATTGGTGTAAGGGAAGGTTTTCTTTGAAGTTGGGCCTCGCATCTAAAGGAAATACCTCTTTGATTCCCAAAAAACTCTTTAGAAAAAAGGAAGTCAAAATGAAAAAATCTTACTTTATCATTTTATATGTTCTTATTTTTTCAGCTTCTCCAAGTAAGGCTGGGTTTTTAGATAACATTATGGAAAACCTTGATCTTTCGTCGCAGCAGGGACTTGAGGACAAGACAGTGATCTCAGGCCTTAAAGAAGCCCTTTCCTTAGGCACTGATAAGGCTGTAAAAAAGGTTTCAAGCATTGACGGATACTTGGCAAATCAAGCCATAAAAATACCTATGCCTGAAAAAATTCAGAAAGTGGCAGACGTTCTTGCTACGGTGGGCTTTCAAGAACAAGTTGATAATTTCATAATCAGTATGAACCGGGCGGCTGAAAAGTCTGCACCTCAAGCAACATCGTACTTTGTAAATGCATTAAAGGAAATGACCTTCGAAGATGCCAAAGAGATATTAAACGGAGGGAACACAGCAGCCACGGATTATTTCAAGTTAAAAAAATGGGATAAACTTTATAATGCCTTCAGACCTGCTGTTTCATCGAGTATGAACGACATCGGTGTAACTCGTTTTTATAAAGATATGATGGATAAATATACATCATTGCCTTTTGTTAAGGAAGAAACCCTTGACCTCGACAACTATGTAACCAATAAATCACTGGATGGGCTTTTTTATATGATAGCCCGTGAGGAGGAAAAGATAAGAACTGATCCTCCCGCACGGGTTACTGATCTTTTAAAAAAAGTATTTCAAAAATAGTCGGTAGAACTTGATGTAAACCAATAAAGATTTTTTATCCCTCTGCCGTTTCTCCCTTAGGAGGATTAAACCTCCTCTTGACTCTTCATATCTCCCTTTTTATACCCTTCACGTCTTTCCCAAAGCCCCCTATTTTTCAGAAGACTTTAAACAAAAAGCAAATTGTACCTTTTCTTTATTTATGTGTAATCCCAAAATGATAATGTCCTATTTGCCCAAAATAGAAATGTCCTATTGGCTGATAGAATGCCCTGACATGGAAGGAGGGCAGAATGGCCAGAGAGGACATGCTGAAGATGAGTGTGAAGGAA